>Ga0247831_1000636_pt1 | contig 75866 bp, 73 predicted proteins | sample LaCruzMarch2015__9_FD_192406 | JGI IMG/M metagenome (GOLD analysis project Ga0247831, IMG submission 192406) | Freshwater microbial communities from meromictic Lake La Cruz, Castile-La Mancha, Spain - LaCruzMarch2015_1m | ecosystem: Environmental > Aquatic > Freshwater > Lake | place: Spain...
GTTCAAGAGGAGATCACGCGCGCACCGTTGCTTGGCCATGGCTATCAAGCGTTCTGGCACGGCCTGCATGGTTCTGCGGCGCACATCCGGCAGGCGCTTTGGTTCAATGTGCCGCACTCGCATAATTCGTGGCTCGAATTGACGCTGGATCTTGGCTATTTCGGCTCGATCGGCGTGGGACTCTATTTGGCGCTCATTATCGGACGTACGCTGTCGAAGTTTGGGCAGCCGATGATCGGTGCGTTCGCACTGGCGACCTTGGCGGCGACGCTGCTGTTCAGTCTGTCAGAGACCGTGCTCTGGCTGCCGAACAATTACCTACAGGTGATGCTGGTGGCGATTGGCGTGAAGTTGTCGACCGAGGCGAACGCCCGGCGCAGTGCGGCGATTTTTAAACCGACGCGGACCTATAATCGCCGCATGGCGCGGCGTTACTAAATGCCGTTTTCAGCGCGAGACTTAAAATAAAAACGCCGGGCTGATGGGCCCGGCGTTTTGCTTTAGGAGTTTGCCGCTTTGCGCGGCGGTTCCGGCGTTTGGGCGACCGGCTCTTGCGCCTTTTGTCCACGCGTCTGTCTTTCCATCCAGGCGCCGTAGAATTCCAACTTTGTCCACCAGATGATTTTGCCAGCGCCACGCACCGCAGGTTCGAGTAATTGGGCGCGGTTCGGCAGACGGAGCGCCCACGCCAAACCGCCGATCAGGCCGTACACGGTGAGCTGGCCGAGGCCGATCATCATGTGCCAAGCGATGCCAGCGTAATTGACGTGATCGCTGCTGGCGATCGTGTAGCATGCGCCTTGGCCGTACGAAAAAGACCGGCGATAGGCGTATTTCAAATTCGCGCGATAGCCGACAAGGTTTTCGTCTACCTTGCCCTTAGCTGACCACGCCACTTTGGCGCCGCGTTTGATGGCGGCATTGAAGACCGCGTCGTCTTCGCCGCCGATATTATTTGTGTGTTCAGGGAAGGGCGGATTTTCCGGAAACACGATCGAGCGCACATGTAGCGAGCAGCTGGCGCCGCCGAATTCGTTGATCAGTTTGTCTTCGTTAGAGCCCAGGCGCGAGAACAGCTTCTCAATAAAAGCGCGATGCTCAAAAGGCGCTTCGTTCGCATGCATGATGGTCGGTCCGAAGACCATTTCGGCGTTGAACTTGTCGCGCGTGTCGAGAAGGGCCTGCAGCCAGTTTACGTCGCTATAGGTGTCGTCGTCGAGGAAGGCGATCAGATCTCCCTTGGCCGCGTCAAACGCCGTGTTGCGCGCGAAGGCGACGCCTGGGCGCGGTTCATGGATCACAGCCATATGTACGGGGCAGCGCGCTTGCGCGTTCAAGAGATACGACATCGCCGAGCCTTCCGGCGAATTGTCGATCGCAATGATCTCATAGTGCGCAGTGGTGAGTTTTTGCGTCAGCAGCGACTCTATCGCCAATGGCAGGAGGTCTGGACGGCGGAACGTTGGGATGATGACGGAAATCAGTCTCATGCTGCCTTCTCACGGAGGGTTGGCGCGATGAATTGGGCAGCATCACGCATGGTTACAATCTTTGCTTTCGAAGCGATCGCTGCGGCCACGATCTGACGCAGTAATTCCGGGGTTGCGCCGAAATCGCTGGGATTGGTGCAGATGTCGTGGGTGTAGAAAATCAGCCAGCCGTTTTCATCGATGGCGCGGCCGATCAGAGTCTTGGCGGCGTCCAACATGCCATCACGGCGCGACTCGATTGGAGCTGCGTATAGGCTCATCATATCGGTGCGGCAGGCATTCACGCCTTCGCGGACGCCGCGCGCATTCGTGAAGCGCTCTGCAGTCAGGCGTTTGGCGCCGACGCTGATTTCGCCGAACGGATAGGCGAATGAGGTCAGCGGCGTTTTCAATCCGGCGGCGGATAATTCCCGCGCGTTGCGGTCGAGGTCGCGACGGATGTCGTCAACGGAAGTGTGCGCGCAATCGATATGGCCAAAGGTGTGGCAGGCGATCTCGTGGCCCTTGGAATCGAGCGCCAGCACATCATTGATGTCGCAATGCACACCCTGATGATTGTCGATCCCTGACAAGCCCCACGCGGTGTAGAAAGTGCCGCGAACGCCGTGTTCTTCCAGGATCGGCGCACCGATTTCGGCCGCTGATTTGGGGAAGTCGTCGAAGGTGAAGGTGATCATGCCGCCTGGGCAATGCACATTCACCATGGCCACCGGCCATTGATAGGCGACGCGGCGAAGCACGCGGTCTAGAAAACTGCCTTTGCCCGTATACCCGTCTTGCCGGTTCATACTTGCTGCCCCCGGCTCGCCGAAAAGTATTCGGCGTAGGAGCAGGCGCGGTAGATTTTCAGCGCGGTCAAGCGAAGCGCCATTGGGATCAGTTTTTGCGGATCTTCCACGACGTAGGAGCAAAACTTCTTCACGAGATCGCGCAGAGGAACGCGCGCCATCAGCTTTGCTGCGCGGTAAGAGGAGAATTCCTTCACCTCTTTCGGATGCAGCATCGCTAGGCGCTGAAAGTTCCCGCCGGAGCGCGAGAATTTGGTGAGTAATTGTTTGGGTGTTTCGAGGCCGAGATGCGTGGCCATATTGTCGATGTGCAGCACTTCGAATTTTTCCGCGGCGCGCAGACCCCAATCGACGTCTTCCCAGCCCCAGCCTTTGAAGCCTTCGTCGAACTGGATGGCGTCGATCACATCGCCGCGAACCAGCAAATTGCTGGTGCAGATCGTTTTGCCGGGATTGAGATTGCGCTCCGCAGCGGGGCGGCAGTCCGACGTTCGCGCCAAAGCGCGGTGTAAAGCGGTTGCGGCGTTTGCGGGGGCGTGCAGATCGCTAAAGCCGCCGAACACGACAGCGGGGTTCTTGGTGCGGATCAGTTCATCGTACCGAACCAAGAATTGCTCGTCGTCCGGCAGCATGTCCGCGTCCAGGAAAAGCACATGCTTGGCGCGCGCCATGGTGATGAGGCGGTTGCGGCCCTTGGAGCGGCCGAGATTGTCGTAGGAGCGGATGAAGCAGGCTGGCGCAGGGCAGGCTTGAACGGCCTTGGCGACCTTTTCGGCCAAAGCGTCGTCGTTTGTGCCGTCGTCGAGGATGATGATTTCTGCGCCGGTGGGAGTCTTGCCCAGAGCCGCGATGAGCGGGGTGGGGTCGTCGCGCAGAAACGGGGTCAGCACCGACAGAGTCGGCAGGGCGTTGGCCCACGCTGCGTTCGTTACGATTGTTTCCCGGTTAAGGGCGTCCATCCGGTTTAGTCCCGTCGTCTTCATGCGGCAGGGCTTCTGCCGGCGCTGCGACGCTCGCCGCTTCTGCGGCTGGCTTTGACGTCAAGCGCGCGACGAGGCCCTTGGCGCCGCCGATATCCAATATCATAGCCGCCGCTGCATATATTATGCCGCCAACACTCGCCTTCAGCGCTAATTCGGGCAGTCCGCCGATCGCAGGGAGGAAATAAACCCCAAGACCCATGATCGCGACGCCCAAGGCTGTTTTCGCGGCGGCGAGCCAAGGAATTGGTAAAGGCAGCGCGCGTTTGCTGAATGCGGCCAGTAGCAAGGCGGCGCAGGCAAACCCGGCCACGGCCGCATAGGCTGCGCCTTGCAGCCCAATTCGGGGCAGAAGGATCACATTCAGCCCAATATTGATCAGGCTGGCGATGCCGAGCAAGAATGAGCACAGGGTCATTTTGCGGCCAAGTCGGTAAGATTCCCCAAAAAAATAGGTGACGTAGCCGGCCAGAAAGCCGGAAATCGTCAGCCATGGGATCAAATTACCGACATCCTGCGCCATATCTTCGGCGACCATGATGTTCGCAAGCGGCTTGGCGACCAGGCAGATGCCGACCGCTGCCGGCAGCGTTATGGCGAACAGCGTCGCAAAATACCGGCGGGCGAGCGCTTGAGCCGCTGCGGGGCCCTGCATTTCGTAAACGGCCGTATTCAAGGGCGCAGCCGTGCGGCCAGCCCAGATGAACAAGATATCGAGGATTCGCGGCGCCAGACCGAAGGCAGCGGCGTATGCGCCGGCTTGAGCCTCCCCCAGATAGCCGGCGATTAAGAACCGGTCGGTAAAGGCCAGCATCTGTTCGACCATCAGGATGGTCACGATCGACCAGCCGAACGCAGCGTAGGATTTGGCGGCGTCATGATCGACCTTGCCGCCTTTGGCCGCTTTGGAATGCTTTGGCCAATCAATGAAGAAGGCGATGAGGGCGGCGCTCAAAAGACCGACAAAGGGCGCTGCTTCTTTTAGGTCGGTGACGAGACACAACACTGCGCCGATCACGAACCCGAGGCCAATTTGGAGCGCTTCGATCACGCTGAAGTCGATGACGCGTTGGGCTGCCCGGTGAGTTTCTTCGCCGATACGAACGCTACCCCGCACCAACAGGTAAACAGCAGCCACGCCCGCTGCGATCTTGCCCGTTGTCGGCATTGGGGCGAGAGCGACCAACGCTGCGGAGCCGAGCGCCATCAAGGGCAACGAGACGTACAACAGCCAGCGCAGGGACTTGATGAAATCGGCGGTGCGATTTTGCGCCGCCATGGGCGCGTAAAACCGGTGCGCGGCGGATTCAATCCAGGTGAAGCCGAAAATGTAGATGAAGTTCACCGCCGACAGGATCAGCGCGTAGCGGCCATAAGCCTCTGCGCCAAGGACGCGAGTGAACAGATAGATCGCGCCGAAACTGGCGACGATTTGCGCGATATTGACCGGCACATAGCCGGCCAATTGCCGCAGCAAACGACGCGAATTGTCGTGATGACCGGCTTGGCTGGCCGGCTCTGCGTCGTTTTGAGTCGCGCTCATAACGACCTGCTTAGCGTGTGTTGTCCTTGTCGCCTAGGAACGCGGGCGCCGTGCAGATCATGATCCACAGGTCAAACCAGAACGATGCGCGATCGATATATTCGATATCGAGGCGGACGCGTTCACGAACATCTTGCTGCGTGTGGACTGGGCCGCGCGAACCGTTTACTTGCGCCCAGCCGGTGATCCCCGGCTTCACGCGGTGGCGGTGGGCATATTCGGCCACCAGAAGGTGCGATTCAACATTGCCGGTGCGCATACCGACGGCGTGCGGGCGCGGACCGACGATGGACATTTCACCCATCAGAACGTTGAAAAGTTGAGGAAGTTCATCAACCGAGGTCTTGCGGATAAACTTGCCGACATTCGTCACCCGGTTGTCGCCGGCCCCGACCTGACTGTCGATCTTTTCGCCTTCGTTGGAAGGGCGCATCGAGCGGAACTTCCAGACCTTGATGATTTCGTTGTTAAAGCCATGCCGGCGCTGACGAAAGAACACAGGGCCCTTGCTGTCCAGTTTGATGGCGATTGCGGTGATCAGCATGATCGGGCTGAAGCACATGAGCATGCCAAGGCCGAAAACCACGTCTTGGATTCGCTTCGCCAAGGCGCGGTTCACATCGCGCGGTGTGCCGGACACATAGGCCATCGGTGCGCTGGCGGCTTGCGCCAGCGTGGTTTTTTCTGGGTTCAGGCCGTCGAAGTCGAGCAGCAGCGTCACGGCGTTCGGCAAGCCGCGCAAGCGGTCCACCAATTCACGGACGCGTGGTTGCGAAGCGTCCGTCACGGTGATGACGATGCGGTCGACTTTCGGCAGCAGGTCGAAGGTTAATAGATCGAGCGTGTTGCCGACCACCGGTACGCCGCCGATGGCTGCTAGGGCGCGATCCTTGCGGTCGTCGAAAATCGCCAGGATGTTCAGTTCGCCGGTAGCGGCGTTTTTTTCAATCAGGCGTTGGGCGTTCTCGGTCGCGCCGACAATGACGACGTTATCGGAGAGGCGGCCTTCGCGGGCATAGCCGCGAACAATTGAAACGTAGTGAGCATGGAGCGCCAATGCGGTCAAAGCTGCGGCTAAAAGGGCTGTCGCGGTATCGTTAAAGCCGCTTGCGCCCTGCAGCAGAAAGGCGATGGCGCAGCTGGCGAGGAGGCCGCCCGAGAGGGCGCCAGCCGCGCGCAGTACGTGGCCCAAAGTCGTTTCGCTGCGAGGGAAATTATAGGCTTCGGCAATGCGGAGCGAGGCGGCGAGCAAAAAGCCGCCAAACAAATAGGGTGCGATTACGCTGACTTCTGCGCGCCAGACGACGCTTGCGTTCAACGCCTCGTAAGCGACTAAAATCGCGGCAAGAATCAAACCGGCGTCCAATGTCTTGAACAGACGAGACAGCGCTTCCTTATAGACGCGAGAAGGTGCTTCCGTCGGAGCCGCTGTGCTGACAAGCCCAATGGGCGCTCCTTGACCGCGCTTAGCGAGTTGGTCATCTAGCGCAGGATTGTTGGTCAGTGCGTCTCTCGAGACCGCTTTGTTCCCAACTTCCATCGGTTAAGCTTCTATATTTGGGCTACAAAGTAGCGCTTAATAGTTAGTAGCCTCGCTTATGCACAAGCAATGCCGCACATGCGGTTGGAGAACTTGCCGAATTAAGGTCCGCTTGCGTTCTCTCATCCCCCCGTTTAGAGCGAGGGCCGCAGGTGACGTGGCCGAGTGGCTGAAGGCAACGGTTTGCTAAATCGTCATACGTGAAAGCGTATCCAGGGTTCGAATCCCTGCGTCACCGCCAGCAAAATTTTCAATAAGAATATGAATCAGTTGAATACTTTTCAGCGCTGTTGGCCGTGAAGGCCTCGAAGGCGTTCGAGATGGTCTCTTTGAGAGCATTTGCCGCCAAGGCGTTGCAACCTGATTTCGTCACGGGGTCGCAGACAGCAAACCGAATTGAAAACTTGCAACCGAGATGGTCGCCCCGCTTTTTCCCCAACAGGTTGTCCCAAACAAGCTCTAATGGGGCATTTGTCTCAAAGTGACTGGCGATTAAAGATATTTGCGCGCGTTAAAATCTGCATAAAGATGAATTGTTAACGCTAATTAACGCGTCCGCGATTGATGTCCTCCTGCAGCCGGAGGGGCTGAGGCGCTGTTGCAAGGCGTGCACGATAGACTTGCAGGTTCTCAAGAACCCGATGCACATAATTGCGGGTTTCTTCGAAGGGGATCGATTCCATCCAATCGATCGGATCGATTCCCGGCCTACGCGGATCGCCATAGGCGTCGATCCACTGACGCGCACGGCCAGGGCCGGCATTGTACGACGCGATGGCCAATATGTATGAGCCGTTCCAATTATTGACCAAGGACGCAAGATATTCTGAGCCCAATTCCATGTTGTAAGAAGGGTCCCCGGTCAGCCAATTTAAATCGTATTGACGGCCGGACTGTTTTGCGACGAGCCGGGCAGTGGAGGGCAATAATTGCATCAGTCCTCGCGCACCCGCGGAACTTACGGCGTAGGGGTCGAATTCGCTCTCCTGCCGGGTGATCGCCAGCGTAAACGCCGGCTCCAAGACGCGGCTGGCCGATGGCGGTATGGACGCCAGCGGGTATGCTGCGGAGGTGGATACGATGCCGCGGGCAAGGCCCGCTTTGGCGCTGCGCACAGCGAGTTTCGGCTGTAATTGCTGGTTCGCGACCTGCGCCAGCAACGCGTGCTCAGCGGCGGACGAGAGCTGATCATCGAGCCGCAGCGCGAATTCTTCGAACAAGTCCCGTTCGCCCAAAGCGGACAAAATCCGGATCGCCTTAGTCAGGCTCCTGGCTTCGAAGAGTGCTCTGTCGGCATCGGTTGGAACCGCGTCCAAAGGCAGAGATATTGGCGCACCCGGGGCGTATTTCTGTGCGGCGAGCTGACCGTAGAAGGTTGTCGGATATTGCGCCGCAAGGCCGAAAAACGCATTGGCCGCGGCGGTGTCCTTGCGCTCCTGTGCAGTTATTGCGCGCCAATATGCGGCGCGCGATTTGCTCACGGGCGTGCGCACACCCGTTTCGAGGCGTGCGAAATGTGCGTCGGCTTTCACCGGATCGCGAAGCTTCCGAAGAGCGATGAAGCCCGAAAGGAATTCAGCATCGGCGAAATCGGCGCCGCTGGAGAGACCATGGTGGGAAAGCGCATTGTATGCCTGCGCAAAATTTCCGCTTTTTATGTCTTCCGCCGTGCACCGTCGCAGGTCGCCCCAGAGCCGGGGGCGCGCTGCGGCCGGAACGAGATTGCCGTCGATCTGCTCTATCAGGGCGCAATGATCGGAGGCGCCGCGCGCCGTCTTGCGCCATTGGGCGCGGTCATAGAGCAAGCCGGGATCGTTCAGCGATGCGGCGGGAAGCGCAGCGACCATCTGGTCAACTTTCTTGCCGCCTGAGCGCAATTGCATGCGGACCTTCGCCAATTCCTGCGCTTGGGAGCCGGTATAGGGTGCAAGCATCTGCGCAGAGGCGTTGTCGCGCATCCATAGAACCAGGTTTAGACGCGTTACGTGATCGTCCGGCGTGAGATACGCGCCATAGCCTGACAGGATGCGGCGTTGATGATCGAGCGTGAGCAGATCCTCACGCCAGACCTTGCGCAACAAAGCGCCGCCCTCGGGCTTGCGGCCGACATCGATCAATGCCCGGGCAAGGCTGGCGCGTCCGCCGCTGGATGCGGGCCCGCTTTTTTCCAGCCAGGTGATCCGGGCCGTGGGCGTCATACCGGAGAAGTCGATCTGTTCTTCAGCGCGGGCGCGTAAGTCCGTAACCCGCGGATAGCCCTCGAGATCTGTTAGGGCGGCGTCCAATTCAGCGAAGGCGGGACTGCGCCCGCGGTCCGCGGTTATTCGCCAAGAGATAAGTTTTTTGGCGCCTAAATCAGGGGCTTGCGCTTGCGCGGCCCGCGCCGAGACCCAGTCGCCCCGATTCGCGGCGTCCAAGGCGAGGCGCACGGCGTCAATCGAACGCTGATCTACGCCAATGGAGGGCAAAGCTGCAATTTTGGGTGCGGCCGGCTTCACGCGAGGCGTGGGCGGCTCGTTTCGCAGCACGGAGGCCGCGTAGGCAATGCTATCGTTCGCCGCAAAAATCGCCGCGGAACAAAGCGCGACGCTCACAACAAAAACACCGGCGGTTACGAAAAACCGGTGCAATGCGCCGAATGGTCGCCTATGCCGCAACTTTATTCACCCTGCGCTTGCCAATTCGAATCTCACGCGGATACTCCCTGACCCGCTCAATGGCCGTCAATCGCCGCAACACGCCATCGACGGCATTTAGGGCGTTATTGGGGTGAATCCCTTCGTCGAAGGTTAAAATGTTTCAAGGTTCCATTCCCGCTCTCGTAACGCCCTTTCGCGATGGTCTCGTCGATCGTGACGCGTTTAAGGTCCTGGTCGAACGGCAGATAAAAGAAGGATCAAGCGCGCTGGTGCCTTGCGGCACGACTGGTGAATCTTCCACTTTGTCCCTGGAAGAACATGAAGCTGTCGTAGAACTTTGCGTGGAAATCACGCGAGGACGCGTTCCGATTATTGCCGGAGCCGGGTCAAATGACACTGCGGCTGGAATTCGTCTCGTACGCCACGCCAAGACGATTGGCGCTGACGCTGCGCTTGTGGTCGCGCCGTATTACAACCGTCCTAATCAAGAAGGCTTGTTTCGCCATTTCTCGGCCATCGCCGATTCTGTGCAGCTGCCACTGGTGCTCTATAATGTGCCCAGCCGTACGAGCTGCGACTTGGCGCCGGAGACGGTCGGCCGTTTGTCGAAGCATCCGAACATCGTCGGTATTAAGGATGCGACCGGAGACTTGGGGCGCGTGGCGCTTCATCGCGAATTTTGCGGCCCGGATTTCATCCTTCTGTCCGGCGACGACGTGACGGCTTTGGGTTTTAACGCGCATGGCGGTACTGGTTGCATTTCCGTTACCGCCAATGTCGCGCCGCGCATGTTCGCCGATTTGCAGGCCGCGACGTTGCGGGGAGACTATGCCGCTGCGCGCGGTCTAAATGACAAGCTGGCGCCGTTGCACAAGGCGCTTTTCACGGATCCGAGCCCTGGACCCACCAAATACGCCCTGTCGCGGCTTGGTCTGTGTGCGGAAGAAATCCGTTCGCCGCTGTTTCCCGCAGCGGACTATTCGCGTCAAGCGGTGGACCGCGCGCTGGCGATCGCCGGAATCGCTTAATGTCCGAAAAAAAGGTCCAGAACTCGAAACTGGTCGCAGAAAACCGGCGTGCGCGTTTCGACTATCAGATCGAGGATGTGATCGAAGCCGGTATTCAATTACTCGGCAGCGAAGTTAAATCCCTGCGGATTGGACGCATCAATATCGCGGAATCCTATGCATCGCCCGAGCGCGGGGCGATCTATCTGATCAACGCCAATATCCCGGAATATCCGGGCGCCAACCGCTTCAACCATGAGCCGAAACGGCCGCGCAAGCTACTGCTCAATAAGCGCGAGATTGCAAAATTATTGCAGGGCGTGCACCGGGAAGGCCGGACGATCGTGCCGTTGAAGCTCTACTTCAATGATCGCGGCATCGCCAAAATCGCCATCGCGCTGGCCAAAGGCAAGAAGTCGCATGACAAACGTGAAGCGACGAAGGATCGCGATTGGAAGCGGGATCAAAGCCGGCTGATGCGCCAAAAGGGTTGAGGCGTAAGGTCAGAAACTAAAGCCGCTGCTCGCACAGCAGCGATTCCCACATTTTCACGACTTTACCCACGGCGGCGCGCAATGCGCGTTTCTCGCCGTTGCGGAGTTCTACAACCACCACTTCTGGCGCTATGGTCAAAGTGTCCGCGTCGCCGGCATCACGCGCCAGCGGCGGCAATGCGCCGACGCTCAGCGGCAAAAGTTTGCGCGCTGCGTCCCAAACGATCTGATAGTCCGGCTCTGCGTCGACCAGAAAGCGTCGATAGGCGCCAGCACTGGGCGCCTTGCCGACAGCGTGCGGACGGACTGGGTGCAGGTAATTGAAGATGCGATCGGCCATGGAATCGGCTGCGCCCGCTGCGCTCTGGGCTTTGGCGATGTTGGTCGGATCTGCGCCCCAAGCGTCAAAATTCGCAGATACGTGTGTATCGAAATAGAGCCTGGGCCGCATACCTTAATCTCTCCTAAGAGAAAGAGTTTACGGTCCGAAGAGTAAGGACAGGTTTAAGGGCGCTCCTGAATCATGCGCGTCAGGTATCCGAATTCACAAAAGCGCGGCGCGCACGGCTTCGAAAACGTCTTCGAACATTGCTGTCGTTAACCGGCCGGTATTCGTGTTGTAGCGTGAGCAGTGGAAGCTATCGAACAGCTTCATGCCGCCGGGCAATGTGTGTTGTGCGCCGTGGGCGAACGGGTATTTCGCCAAAGCGCCGCCGGTGGCGCGGATCGTCGCTTCATGCGCGACGCGTCCGAGCGCTACAATTGCAGTGACCTTTGGTAAAGCGTTCATGCGCGCGATCAAAAACGGACGGCAATTTGCAGCTTCCGCGGGGGTGGGCTTGTTCTCGGGCGGCACGCAACGCACGGCGTTGGTGATCATGCAGTCCACGAGCTTCAGACCGTCATGCGGATCCGAACGGTATTGCCCCTTTGCGAACCCAAACTTCAAGAGCGTCGCGTAAAGCAGATCGCCCGCATAATCCCCTGTGAATGGCCGGCCGGTTTTGTTGGCGCCGCCGCGCCCCGGCGCAAGGCCAACGATCAGAAGGCGGGCATTGTCCGATCCGAACGAGAGAACTGGCGCGTTGTGCCAAGCCGGCTCTGCAATGGCGTTCGTCGCGCGGAACGCCACCAGGCGCGGGCATAAGGGGCAATCAAGATCGGGTTCTGGCTTCAAAAAGGCCTCGCACTCTCCGGCGCATTTTCCGGGTTGCGAGGGATTATAGCAGCCAAGGGCCCATCGCAAATGTCGCGCGGTTTTAGGCGCGGGCGTGCGAGCCGAATTTTTGGCGCAAACCCAAGAATGGCCGCTCGATCAGATAATAGGACAAACACGCCGCCACAAACGAACACGCGAAGCCCAGAATCATGAGGCCAGGACCTTCGTCCTTGACCGTTTGGCTCAGATAATCCGCGATCGGCATGTGCCAAAGATAGAGAGAATATGACAGCCGGCCGATGAAGCGTAGCGATGGCGCCTCCAGAATCGCAGTGCCGAAGGATAGCGGGCGCCAGAAGAACAGATTCAGGATCCCAACAAACAGGGCCGCACCCTGCATGGAATAGCGGATCGTTTCGCGAAACTCATCCGAGTGAACCAGAAAACTCGCGGCGAGCAGAGCGCCGGCGAATAGCGTCGGCCAAAAGCCGATCAGCTTTCTCATCCAGGAATCCTTGCCGGCGGCGTCGAGTGTGACGGCGAGAAAACAGCCCCAGCCGATAGAATCAAGCCGCGCGTCGGAGGCTTTGTACGGATAGTCGAGCGGAAAGTTCAGGCCATAAATCGCGATTAATCGCCAGGCAAGACAGCCCACAATGATGAACGTCAAGGCCGCCAGCAGGTGCGAGCGTTTTGGTAATGCCGCGAACAATAGCGGATAGAAAATATAGAAGTGCTCTTCGACCGCCAGTGACCACAAATGGCCCCAGGGCATGTGGCTGACGATTCCGAGATGCTCCGTCGCCAGGCTGAAATAATTATGGAGGTAGAAGGCGGCGCTAAACGTTTCGAGTAGCGTTGGCGCAATGCCAAAGGGCAGGAACATCAAGGTCGTGATCGCCAGGAAGGCGAACAAAGCCGGCAAGAGACGCAGTGCGCGGCGCGCATAGAACTTCCCAAATTGGACTTTGCCGGAGCCTTCTCGCTCAGCGATCAAGAGCCGGGTGATTAAAAAGCCGCTGATGAAAAAGAAAATTGTGACGCCGAAGCCGCCCGGAATGATGTGCGACAATCCGAAATGGGCGATGAGGACGACGAGAACGGCGATGGCGCGCGTGCCGTCCAGACCCGGCGCATAGCCAGCCTTCGCCTTTGCTGAAAATACACCTTGCGTGCGCCAATCATCGGTGACGCGCGTATCTGGCTGGGATCCCGCCAGATCGCCTGGAGTCACCCTGGCATTGCTCATGACGTTGTTTGGTCTGCTCTAGGTTTTGGAACCAAGGCGTCCAGAATCAGTGGATTCCAAATTCCTCGTCTCTGGTCGAAGGCGTGAAAGCTGGTGGCGAAATCGAAATAGCACCAAGAAATGTTGACCGCCTCCATCGCGCTGCGAACGGCTGCAGTCCATTTTGCGCGCTGCGCGATGCTGACATTGTCGATGACGCCAAATTCTCCGAAATAGATCGGCACTTTGTGCTTCTCCTGCCACTTCGCCAGTGACTCAGCATAAGCAGCCAAATTCTTTATATCCTTGTCCGACCCCCAAGTCGGCCCCACCGGTAAGGGTGTATCTGTCCAGGAGGCGCCTTGGTGGGTGAATTTAAACGGGTCGTAATAATGGACGGACACCATGATGTTTGGGTCCGCTGGGATGTAGAGGTTTTTCAGGCCTTTGGTCGTCGCCCATTCGTCACCGCTCAGAATGACGATTCGGGTTGGATTGCTCTGCCGAACCATCGATAAAATGCGATTTTGTGCATTGCTCATGATCGCGCCGGAGAACTTGTCTCGCGGTTCATTAATCAATTCAAAGATGAGTTTTTCATCAGGGTAATGCGCGTAATGCCGCGCGAGTTGCACCCAGATATTGGTGAAGCGGTCGATATGCGCTGCCGGGTTGGCGTACATCTCGTCGTAATGGTGCAAATCCAACACCACGGTGAGGCCGTATTTATTCGCCGTCTTTATGATGTGATCGACCCGCGCCAGGAACGCCGGCTCAATCTTGTATGGCGCCCGGTCGTCGGCGTGCGCGGACCACTTCACCGGCAGGCGGATCACCTGAAAGCCGGCTTCGGCGATACGCTTTAGGTCTTCATTGCGGACGACATAGCCCCAATCGCCCTCGTTCGGGGCCTCAAGGGCGCCGCCGATATTCATACAGCGGCCAAGATTGGGCCAGTTGCGTTCTATCGGTGCGGTGGAGCTAAACTCAAAGGCTGCGGAGCTGAACCACAACGCCGCAGATGCGGTGAGTGTGACCGCAAGTCGCGCGATATCTTTTACGGCCCGTCTGATCATTGCCCCGCCGCGCGTCCAACACTCAAAAGCCGGTCTTGGCTGCTGGTCCGCCGATAGGCTGGATACAGGCCGAGCGGCGAAAAATGCTCAATTATCCGGACTAAAATCTGAGCTTTCTCAGATTTTGTCCGTGCGCGAACAGATGTCTATGCGCGCGGGCCCATCTCGGCTCAAAACCGCGCATTTATTGCATTCGCAAAGCTTGATCTGCAAAGCACGCGCCGGAATTATGCTGCGGGTGTTGGATTCATAAAGCAGGCCTGCTTTTGCGTCTAATTCAGATAAGACCTAATTCTGTTTATTGCGCGGCCTCGCTGATCAAAGGGGCGATCCTGCGGCCAACATATTGGGATGCGATTGGCGTCAGGTGTGCGAAATCATATGCCGTCACGCCCGTGAGCCGATCTGAACCCAATTGGGTCAAGCAGCCTTGCTTGTCGCACAACATTCCTATGACGTCGGCAAACGCGATATCCGGATGTGCGCCGAGCGCCGTCTTTAAGGAATTGTTTTCGTCCATCGCCTTCATGTCGAGACCGTCAAACGTCCGGACGGCTTGGCTGTCCCAATGTTTGCGGATGATTATGGTCGGAAGGGCGGCCTGCCACTGTGGCACGGGACCTGCGACAATCACGCGTCGTACGCCGAGTTCTTTCATGCGTGCGGCCATTTTTTCCAGCATTACAGGATCGTAACGGTCAATCTGTGCGAGGAAGACCACATCGGGCCGCGCCTTTTCGACCGTCTCCATCGCGAATTGGTTAGAGCGCGCGCAATAATCGGTCTTTGGATCGCCCACGATGTCCATCGTCGGGCGGCAGCCTGAGGACGCGACTTGCATCACTTGCCAATCCTTCGGCAGGTTTTGCTCGAAGCCATAATTGTATTGTTGAGCATGTGAGTCGCCCCAGATCATGACGGCATGCGGCTTACCCGGATCGCGGGTGAAGCAACTGGTCGAGATGGCGGGCACTGGCACGCGTGTGTACCGGCCGGCGCGCTCTTCCTTCATGTCCAGGAAGTCACAATCGATGCGATATTTGTCGAACCAATTGATGCGCGTTTTGTACGGCCATTCGGGGAACGTATTGTCGTAATATTTGGCGAATTCCTGTGTGCCTTTCTTGCGCACGCCGACGCCCTCCATGCCGCCGGCTGCGTTCAGATAAAGGCCACCAGCGAGAAGGGCCGCCATGGCGCCCATAAGCGCGTATGTGATTTTGTTCGACTTGGCGAAGCGCAGGCGTTTTTCAACCAGGACGACGGTCAACCAGGCGAGGAGGATCGCCAATGCGACCAGCATGATCCGGTGCTGTAATTCCAAAAGGCCGGCCCCTTCGATTCTGCCGAAGACCAGCAAAGGCCAATGCCAGAGATAAAGGGGGAAGCTGATGGCGCCGAACCAAACAGCCACGGGGTTGGAGAGGATGTAGCGGTTGCAGAGCGCATTTGGTCCTGCGGAAATAATCAAGAAGGCGCCAGCCACCGGCACGAGCGCCGCCCAGCCCGGGAACATCATTTCATTTGTGATGAACACGAATCCGAGACCCAGAAGGCCCAGTCCCAATACCGACTGGAGATCTTTGTTCGGCAGGGTGATGAGTTTCAAGGTCTGAGGCGAATTCAGCGTGATGTACGCGAGCGCGGCCCCGGCCAACAATTCCCAGAAGCGCGTCAGCGGCGAATAGAAATCGGCGGTTGCGTCGCGGGGCGCCAGATAAATGTTCCAGGCGAAGGATGCGATCGCGACGATTAAGGTGGTGGCGAGCAGGTTCCAGCGCAGCTTCCAGCCGATCCACAACAAGATCGGCCAGACGATGTAAAATTGTTCTTCTATGCCGAGCGACCATAGATGCAGCATCGGCTTGAATTCGGCGGATAAGTCGAAATAGCCGGTCTCAGACCAGAGCAGGAGGTTCGACACGAAGCCGGCGCCGCCCGCGACGTGTTTTCCAAGCGAACGATATTCGTCCTGAAGGAAAAAGAACCAGCCATAGGCCAAGCAGGCGACCAGGACGACGATCAAGGCCGGGAAAATCCGCTTTACCCGGCGGGCATAAAAAGACGCGAAGCTGAACGTGACGTTCTGGAGGTTATTGAACAGGATCGTCGAGATCAAAAAGCCGGAAATGACGAAGAAGATATCGACGCCGATGAAGCCGCCGCGCATCCAATTAGGGGCGGCGTGATACCCCACCACTGACAGCACGGCGACGGCGCGCAGGCCGTCGATGTCGGGTCGATATTTGGGGTGCGACATGGGGACCGCGGCCTGCCCTGCATCTCCTGGCGCGCTGGCTGCTGGAGCAGTGTCTGGACCGGTCGCCGCCTTTTCAGACCCTGAATCATATAGTGTTTTAGATACAGACACGTTCAAAGCCTCAAATCGGTCAGCGTAGTTCTGGCACACAAATCCTAACCCGAGATGTGTTTGTAATTGTGAACTTTTCCCCTTTTGGGAGGGGGAACGTCCCTAATGATGCAGGAGCTGTGCCGGGTGAGGCCCTGTACGGCGTTTAAGAGCGCAGCCGTCCTTATGCTCTGGCTGAGATTGCTTTGAGGCTGCCCTAGGCGTTTAGCGACGGGCCAAATCTGACGCTGTGTCGGCCAGATCTACGAATTGATCGGCCTGCCGGCGGAGTTCGTCGGCTAAGACGGGTTGGCTGGCGCGTAAGGTTGAAACGACGGTGACCCGGACGCCTTTGCGTTGAATCGCCTCAACAAGGCGCCGAAAATCGCCGTCGCCTGAAAACAGGACCATGTGATCTAGGTGCGGGGCGAGCTCCAGCATATCGACCGCCATGTCGACATCCATGTTACCCTTAATGCGGCGTTTGCCTTGGGCGTCGATTTGCTCCCGTGCGGGCTTCTTAACGACGTTGAAGCCGTTGTAATCGAGCCAATCGACGAGCGGACGGAGGGCGCTGTAATCCTGATCGTCCCACATCGCGGTGTAATAATTGGCGCGGATCAGGCGTCCGCTTTTGGTGAAATAGTCCAGCACCTTCCGATAATCGAGCTCGAGACCGATCAGTTTTAGCGTATTATGGAGGTTGGCGCCGTCGATGAAGAGGGCGATACGTTCATCGGGGTAGATGATCATCGAGGTCCCTTCGGTGGCGATTAGGCCAAGCGATCCTTCAAATTTGAACCAAATGCAATCTGCCGTTTTACGCCGGGCCTGGATTTCATTGGGCGGCAATGTGCCGTGGAATGGCCTCGCCGGTGCGGCGTTGTTTGAACAGGCCATGGCGGCTTTGGCTGTCGGTGGGTTTTTGACTGTTCGCGCGTCACGAGTTTGGGTTGGGCCGGCTTGGCCCGACCCCGCCGATCCGCCTTTCTATAATGCTGTTGTCGAAGGGCGTTGGCCGGACAATCCCCCCGCACTTTTGGCGTTGCTCCTGCGCACAGAGACCGCATTCGGTCGGCGGCGGTCCTTGAAAAACGCGCCGCGAACCCTCGATCTTGACCTTCTGGATATGGAAGGCGGACGCGGGCGATTCGATCCGGATTTGGAGGTGCCGCACCCCCGATTAAGTATTCGGCCGTTCATATTGGGGCCATTGGCCGAGGCCGCCCCTGACTGGCGGCATCCCGAGACTGGGCTGGGGGCCGCCGCATTGATCGAAGTCATTGAAAATAAGGAACAATATAAGCCGATCGCAGAAAAGCCGCTGAAAGCGGCTGAAATCACAGCGAATCCTTGAGCGGCTCCTTATATTTTGATACCAAACCCTTTCGCTTACATCGAAGAGAAGGTTGCCGGATGGCGCGCGTCACCGTTGAAGATTGCATCGAAAAAGTTCCAAACCGGTTCGCGCTGGTTCTCCTGGCGGCGCACCGTGCCCGGGAAATCTCCGCCGGCGGCGAACTGACCGTCGATCGCGACAATGACAAGGACCCTGTCGTCGCGCTCCGCGAGATCGCAGAAAACGCAGTCGATGTCGTCGATCTTCGGGAAAAACTGATCACGCATCTGCAAGCCACGCCGGCCCCAGCAGAGCATGAAGACGATCCCGATATTCCGGCGCTCATCGCCCCGACCACGCAAAGCGAAGATCTGCTGTCGCGCGTGTTTCAGGCCGAACAAGACGCCGTGCGCGAGGAGCGCTATTGATCGATGCCGGACGGCCGCGCGATTGAAGCGGCCGAACCGCCTCAGCCGGCGGGCGGCGCGCTGCTTACAGGTGACAAGCCGGTCAGGCCCGCGCGGGAAAAGTTCGTTCGCCAAGTAGAGCTCGTAGAACGCATCCGCGCTTACGATCCATCTGCGGATGAGGGCATGATCAATCGTGCCTACGTCTTTACGATGATGCGGCACGGTGATCAGCGCCGCCACAGTGGCGATCCTTATTTCGCGCATCCGATCGAAGTCGCCGCGATCCTGACCGACCTCAAGCTCGACGTTGAAACGGTCGTCGCCGGACTCCTGCACGATACGATCGAAGACACCGAGACCACGCGAGCCGAAGTGGCCGAGATGTTCGGTGAGAACGTCGCGGCTTTGGTCGATGGCGTCACCAAGCTGTCTCAGCTTGAACTGTCCTCGCCGGACTCCAAGCAAGCCGAAAACCTCCAGAAATTTATCCTGGCGTCGTCGCGTGACGTGCGGGTGCTGCTCGTGAAACTGGCGGACCGCTTGCACAATATGCGGACGCTGAAATATGTGCCCAAGCCGGAGCGGCGGGAGCGCATCGCGAAAGAGACGCTGGAAATTTACGCTCCGTTGGCGCGGCGCATCGGGGTTGAAAAAATCTGCGACGAGCTGGAGGATCTGGCGTTTTGCGAACTCGACCCGAGCGCTGCTGCGACGATCGCTGAAAGTCTCGAGAAACTTCGCCTGGAAAAAGGAAATGCCGTCGCCGAGGTCTCCAAGGCGATTGCGCAGAAATTGGATGAAGCGGGCATTGCCGCGCGCGTCTATGGCCGTCAAAAGCGGCCATATTCCATCTGGCGCAAATTAGAGCGCAAGTCGGTTGCGTTTCATTCGCTGGCGGACATTTATGGTTTTCGCGTGATTGTCCAAAAAGACTCGGATTGCTATGGCGCTCTGGGCGTTCTTCATAAAGTCTGGCGCTGTGTGCCGGACCGGTTCGCCGATTATATCTCCACGCCAAAGCCGAATGGTTATCGCTCACTGCACACATCGGTGATCGGACCGAAGAACTTGCGCATCGAGCTGCAGATCCGCACCGAAGACATGGATCAGGTTGCCGAGCGCGGCGTTGCGGCGCACTGGCGTTATAAAAATCAATCTTATGGATATGACGCTGAGGCGGCGCAGCGGTCCGGCGGCGATCCATTGGAATCGCTGCGGGTGCTGATTGAAATTCTAGATCATGGTGGCGAGCCTGAGGAATTTCTTGAGCACGCCAAACTCGAAATGTTTCAGGATCAAGTGTTCGCCTTCACCCCGAAAGGCGACATCATTCCGCTGCCAAGCGGCGCTACGCCGTTAGATTTTGCGTATGCGGTGCACACGGAAGTCGGGGAGACTTGCATCGGCGCCCGCGTAAACGGCGTCGACCGTCCGTTGCGCACACGCCTGAAGAACGGCGATATCGTGGAAATTATCCGGTCGCGCCAGCCAACGGCCCCGCAGGATTGGGAATCCATCGCTGTCACCGGCCGGGCTCGGTCGGCGCTGCGTCGTTTGGTGCGAACGCGCAAGCGTGAGGAATTGGTGCGTGTTGGGCGTACGCTCGCCGATCACGCTTTGCACCGCGTCGGCCATTCGATTGAAGACACCGAGCTCGACCCTGCTTTGAAGAAGCTGCGGTACGAAGATGATTCCGCATTGTTTGTCGCGATGGCTTTGGGGGCGATTGATGCGCGCAAATTGGCTGAGGCCGCCTATCCAGGCTTGGTTGGCAAATTGCCGCCCAAGGGTGAACGCATTCCGATGGAAGAGGGTAAGGCGCTCTTATATGTTAGCGGCAGCGGCTTAACGCCGGGTGTTTCGCTGCATTTTTCGCCTTGTTGTTCGCCAATTCCAGGCGATCGTATCGTCGGCAGGATTTCGCCGGGACGCGGCGTCGACATCCACACCATAGATTGTGAAGTTTTGGGCGATACGGACGCTGCGACCTGGATCGATTTGTCGTGGACAGATGAAGCGAAGGTGCACGCTTTGGCCACTGGCCGAATTGTTGCGACCATTGAGAATGTGAAGGGCGCCTTGGCGCGGCTATGTTCGATCGCTGCGGAGCATGACGCGAACATCACGAATATGAAGATGATCAATAGGTCATCGGATATTTTCGATGTGGTTTTAGATATTGAAGTCGCAGATGCACGGCATCTGTCGCACATTTCTGCCGCGATGCGGGCGTCGCCCTTTGTGATCGCCATTGATCGGCCGCGCGGGTGATCCGAAAATGATTCAGCGTCTGCGGCTCGGTGTGAATATTGATCATGTGGCCACGATCCGAAATGCGCGCGGCGGCGCGTTTCCGGATCCGGTGCGCGCCGCACAGCTCGCGGAGGCGGCTGGCGCGGACGGTATTACGCTGCATGTGCGGGAAGATCGGCGGCATGTGAACGAAGACGATCTCGCGCGGCTCTCCAAGGCCGTTTCTATTCCAATCAATCTGGAGATGGCGGCGACTAAGGAGATGCTTGCCATCGCATTGGCCGCGCGACCTCACGCCGTCTGCCTCGTTCCCGAAAAACGTGAAGAGCGCACCACTGAGGGCGGGCTTGATGTTGTCGGTGGTCACAATTCGATTGCGCCAATTGTTCACGCTTTATCGGCCGCAAAGATGCGTGTGTCCTTGTTCATCGGCGCCGATCCAAAGCAAATTGAGGCGGCGGCGGCGCTTAAAGCGGCGGTTGTGGAGCTTCACACTGGCGACTTTTGCCACGCCTTTGAGGCGCAGGATGCAGAAGGCGCAGCGCGCACGCTGGCGGCGCTGAAAGACGGTGCGAAGCAAGCGGCGGCTCTTGGTATTGAGGTGCATGCCGGGCACGGGATCAATTTTGCCTCCGTGACGCCTGTCGCTGCTATTCCCGAACTGGTTGAGCTGAATATCGGGCACTTTTTGGTCGGTGAAGGAATTTTTGCCGGCTTGACCGGCGCGATTCGGGAAATGCGCCGTCTGATGGACGCGGCGCGGGTATGATTATCGGCATTGGCCTCGATATCTGCGACATTCGGCGGATCGAGAAAGCCCTCGACCGCTGGGGCGACCGCTTTACCCACAAGGCGTTCACAGACACCGAACGCGCCAAATCCGATAAGCGGGCCAATAGGGCCGCCAGCTACGCGCGCCGTTTCGCGGCGAAAGAGGCTTGCACCAAGGCTTTGGGCACAGGTTTGGCGCAGGGCGTCTTCTTGCGCGACATTGGCGTTGTTAACTCGCCGGGCGGGGCGCCGACCTTGGCTTTAACGGGCGGCGCCGCTTTGCGGCTTGAAAAAATGACGCCGCCGGGCAAGACGCTTAGTGTACATGTGAGCCTCACCGACGATTTTCCGATGGCGCAGGCCATTGTCATCATTTCGGCGGATTAAACCATAGATTGCCGCGTTGAGCGTATCGGAGGGCGGGTTTTGTCCCAAGGTGAAGTTGCGAATATTGAAGTGAAGCCCAAGATGAGCGTCGCTGCCGCCGTTTGGGATAATTTCAAGACGATCATTTATGCCCTCGGCATCGCCTTGGTGGTGCGGGTGTTGCTGTTCCAGCCCTTTACGATCCCATCGGAATCCATGGTGCCAACGCTGCTGACGCACGATTATATCTTCGTGAACAAGTACGCTTACGGCTATTCGAAACATTCGATCCCGTTCAGCCCGCCGGTGATTTCAGGCCGAGTTCTCTCCAAGGACCCAGAGCGCGGTGATGTAATCGTTTTCAAGCTGCCGTCCGACAACAAGACCGACTATATCAAGCGTCTGATTGGCTTGCCGGGCGATCGCATCCAAGTGAAGAGTGGGGCGCTCTTCATCAATGATCAACCCATCCTGCGCGAAGCTCTGCCGGAAGAAAACATTGAGGATGAATTCGGCGTGGCGCGCAGCGTGCAACGCTGGAAAGAGACTCTGCCCAACGGCAAGTCCTATGTAACGCACGACCTCATTTCGAATGGCGGCCTAGACGATACGGATGTCTATCAAGTGCCGGCCGGTCACTACTTCATGATGGGCGATAACCGTGACAATTCTCAGGACAGCCGTGTGTTGTCGGTGGTGGGTTACGTTCCTTCTGAGAATCTCGTCGGCAAAGCCGAAATGGTGTTCTTGTCGTTCAACGACGGCGTATCGCTCTTTAATCCTATCTCTTGGTTTGCCGATTTCCGGCTGAACCGTTTCTGCAAGCCAATCAAGTGAAGATAAGTCTGGATGTCGAGGCGATCGAAGCCCGGCTGAAATATGTTTTCAAGGATAAGGATTTATTGGCGTCGGCGTTGACCCACGCAAGTGCAGCCGAAACTATGCTGGGCCGAAAGGCGAAGATTACGCGGTCCGATACTAATCAGCGCTTGGAGTTTCTGGGCGATCGCGTTCTTGGCTTGGTGATTTCGGAAGAATTGTTTCGCCGCTTCCCGCATGTTGACGAAGGCGGGATGACTCAGCGCTTTCACAATATCGTTTCTCTGGCCGCGTGCGCGCGGTCCGCACGTCGGATGGATCTCGGTAAATTTGTCGTGATGTCGCCGGCGCAGGCCAGTGCTGGCGGCGGTAGCGCGTCAGGCATACTCGGCGATGCGGCGGAAGCCGTAATCGCCGCGATCTATCTTGACGGCGGTTTGGATGCGGCGGCGCGCTTCATTCTCCATTTCTGGGGTGAAGAGATCGAACACGCCGGCATGCGTCCAAAGGATCCAAAAGGCGCGTTGCAAGAATGGGCGGCTGCGCATGGGCGGCAGGCGCCGGAATATCGCGTGATCGACCGTTCTGGTCCGGATCACGCGCCAAATTTTGAGGTTGAAGTGGTGGTTGGCGATCTTCCCCCTGCGCGTGCGCAGGGCAAATCTAAACAGGAAGCGGAGCGCTTGGCGGCGCAGGCCGCGCTTGAGCATGTTGGCGGGCGCGCCGGTGTCTGATCGCAAGTGTGCTTTCATCGCCGTGATCGGCGCGCCCAATGCGGGTAAATCGACCCTGGTCAACGCCATCGTCGGCGCGCGCGTATCCATCGTGACGCATAAAGTACAGACGACGCGCTTTCAGGTGCGGGGGGTGGTGACGCGCGGCGACGTGCAATTGGTTCTGATCGACACTCCAGGTATTTTCGCGCCGAAGCGACGGTTAGACCGGGCGATGGTGAAGGCTGCGTGGAGCGGCGCGAGCGACGCTGACGCGATTTTGCATATCGTTGATGCGCCGGCAGAGGGACGCGTGGCCGCCCATAAAAAAGCCAGTGGGGACTCGCGTTCGGCTGAGGACGTCGAGCGTATTTTTGAAGGTCTGAAGGCGGAGGGCCAGAAGGCTATCCTTGTTCTGAACAAAGTCGATTCCATGCCGCGCGATGCGTTGCTGGGCGTCGCGGACAAACTGTTCAAAACTGGCGCGTATTCGGATGTCTTCATGATCTCCGCGAAAAATGGTGATGGCGTCGAAGATTTGCGTAAGCATCTGGAGACTCATGCGCCGGTCGGGACGTGGATGTATCCCGAAGATCAATTGGCGGATCTGCAGGAGCGTTTGATCGCGGCGGAAATCACCCGCGAAAAGGCGATGCTGCGTCTGCATGATGAATTGCCGTATGAGATCACGGTTGAGTCCGATACCTTTAAAGATCAAAAGGATGGCTCCGCCAGAATCGAACAAACGCTCTATGTCGCGCGCGACAGCCAAAAGGGCATTGTGTTGGGCAAGAAGGGCGAGACGATCAAGGCGATCGGCAGCGCGGCGCGGATGGCGATGATCGCGTTCTTTGACCGGCCGGTACACTTGTTTCTCACTGTGAAGGTCGCTGAGAATTGGAGTGAGGACCGTCGCCATTATGAAAACCGTGGTTTGAACTTCGAATCATAGGAGGTCCGCTCAATGGAATGGACCGCGGACGGCATCATTCTCGGCGCGCGTCCTTTCGGTGAAGCGGATGCTCTGTTGGAGATTTTCACCCGAGAAATGGGGCGGGCGGCTGGCTTGGTGCATGGCGGCTCAAGTTCCAAGAAGCGTGCGCATCTTCAGCCTGGCACGCTGGTGCGGGTCACCTGGCGGGCCCGGTTGGCCGAGCAGCTTGGGCATTTTTATCCGATCGAACCCTTGGACGCGGGCCCGGCGGCGTCCTTGAGCGACCGTTTGTCGTTGGCGGCGCTGAGTGCGGCCTTATCGATGGTCCGGTCGACGACGCCGGAGCATCATCCCTATCCGGCGCTCTATGATGTTTTGCGGCTAGTTCTGCAGAGCACAACGCAGCCGGACGTCTGGCCTGCTTTGTTTGTGCGGTGGGAAGCAGGCCTATTGGCGGAATTGGGCTATGGCCTCGACTTATCCACATGCGCAGCGACGGGCGTGAAGGAGAACCTTGTTTATGTCAGTCCGCGATCCGGCCGGGCGGTGTGCGAGGAATCGGGCGCGCCCTATCATGACAAGATGTTGAAGCTTCCGGCGTTTTTAAAAGATACACGGTCGCCGGTCAGGCCGGGTGATGTCGGCGCCGGGTTTGCGCTGACGGGCTTTTTTCTCGACCGGCGGCTGTTTGCCCTCGCCAACGAAACCATGCCCGAAGCGCGCACGCGTATGATTGAGCTATTGGGCGCGGCTGGACGGCTTTAGGCGTTTCGCGCCCGCACCCAAATTGCACTAGCCTGCCGGTTACGATTCGCACCGCTAGGATTCTGGTTACCAATCGTTCCTAGAGCAGAACGCCAAGGATTGAAGGATTTCGGATGAGCAAAGCCGACGCGCCTGACGCCGGTCGCACAATTGAAGAGCCGATAGATGAGGCTCTTTCCAAACGCTATTTGGCCTATGCGCTATCGACGATCACGTCGCGAGCGTTGCCGGATGTGCGCGATGGTTTGAAGCCGGTGCACCGCCGTATTCTCTATGCGATGCGGCAGCTCAAACTGGCGCCGGACGAAGCCTACAAGAAATCCGCGCGTATCGTGGGGGAAGTCATGGGCCGTCTGCATCCGCACGGCGACCAGGCAATCTATGACGCCATCGTTCGATTGGCGCAGGATTTCTCCGTCCGTTACATGCTGGTGGACGGGCAGGGTAACTTTGGTTCGATCGACGGCGATAGCGCAGCGGCGATGCGCTACACTGAAAGCCGTTTGACGCGTGCGGCGGAATTGCTGCTCGAAGGCGTCGACGACGACACGGTTGATTTCCGCCCGAACTATGACGGTTCAGAAGTCGAGCCTGTAGTTTTGCCGGCTGGCTTTCCAAATCTTTTGGCGAACGGCGCCAGCGGCATTGCCGTTGGTATGGCGACTTCGATCCCGCCCCATAATGTTAGCGAACTGATCGACGCGGCGCTGCATTTGATCGAGAATCCGCGCGCATCCTCCCAGGATTTGCTGCAATTTGTCCCTGGGCCGGACTTCCCGACGGGCGGCATCGTCGTAGAGCCCAAGGACTCCATTGCCGAGGCCTATGCGACAGGGCGGGGTGGTTTTCGGGTTCGCGCGCGCTGGGCGGTCGAAGAAGGTCAACGCGGCCTTTGGCGCATCGTCATCACCGAGATTCCATACCAAGTTGAAAAGGCGAAGCTTGTCGCAGATCTTGCGGCGCTGATCGAAGAAAAGCGTTCGCCGCTTTTGGCCGACGTTCGCGATGAGTCCGCCGAGGATCTGCGCATCGTTTTGGAGCCACGCAGCAAGGCCATCGACCCGACGGCGATGATGGAATCCTTGTTCAAGTTGAGTTCGCTGGAGACGCGGATTTCGCTGAATTTGAACGTGCTGGACGCCAAGGGCGCGCCGCGCGTGATGAGTTTACGTGAAGCGCTGCAAGCCTATTTGGATCACCGCCGCGAAGTGTTGGTGCGCCGATCCAAGAAGCGGTTGCAGGAGATTGAGCGCCGCCTGGAAATCCTGAGCGGCTATCTCATCGCCTATCTGAACATTGACGAGGTTATCCGGATCATCCGTGAAGAGGATGAGCCCAAGCCCGTTATGATGAAGAAGTTCGGCCTGACGGATACGCAGGCTGAAGCAATATTGAATATGCGTCTGCGGTCGTTGCGCCGCCTCGAAGAATTCGAGATCAAGCGTGAGAACGAGAAACTCAACGAAGAGCGTACGAAGATTGAAACAATGCTCGGCTCTGAGCGCCGCCAATGGACAACGGTGTCCGGCGAGTTGAAGAGCGTGCAGAAGGAATTCGGTCCTGGAACGGCGATCGGTAAGCGCCGTTCCGTGTTCCAAGATGCGCCTGTGGACGTCGATCTATCGGTCGAGCACTTCGTGGAAAAAGAGCCGATCACGGTCGTGCTCACGCAGAAGGGGTGGATCCGCGCGCTGAAGGGCCATGTCGACGATCTGTCGAACCTCAAGTTTAAAGAAGGCGATGAGGCTGCGTTCTCCGCGAAGGTCTACACGACCGACAAAGTTTTGTTGTGCGCCTCCGACGGTCGGGTGTTCACGCTGGCGGGCGACAAATTGCCTGGCGGTCGCGGCCTTGGAGAGCCTGTGCGATTGATCGTTGAATTGGGTGAGAAAGACGAGCCCATTGGCCTCTTCCCTTATCGCGCTGACGAGAAGCTGCTGATTGCCTCCAGCGACGGGCACGGCTTCGTCGTGAAGACCGACGACTGCGTGTCGCAAAAACGCGGCGGCCGTCAGGTGCTGAACGTTTCCAATGACGCCAAAGCGCAGCGTGTCGTGGAAGCCGTCGGTGATTATGTCGCCGTGCTTGGCGACAATCGAAAGCTGCTCATCTTCAAGCTGAACGAATTGCCGGAGATGAGCAAAGGCAAGGGCGTGCGGCTGCAGACATTTAATTCGGGCGGTCTTGCTGATGTGATGACGTTCGAGAAGGCGACAGGCTTTGGCTGGACCGATGCGGCGGGCCGCTCGCGCGAATGTCCGGAATGGAAGTCCTGGGTCGGTAAGCGCGCGCAATCGGGCAAAACCGTGCCGAATGGCTTCCCAAAGGCAAATAGGTTTTCGCCCGAGGGTTTCTAAAGTGCCTAAGCATCGTTCCGTCCTGTTTTCAAAGCATAGGCTCGGATGATACTAAGCCTGCGTGGGGGAGCCGTTGCTGTCCCTGGGTCGTCTAGGAGCGTGTGATGAGCACAACGATTATCGTCCTGATCATCCTTGGCGTTTTGGCGCTGGTGATCATTGGTATTTACAACCGGCTCGTTTCGCTCCGTGCGTCTACGGATCAGGCGTTCGCCGATATCGATGTCCAACTGAAGCAGCGGCACGATCTGATCCCCAATCTCGTAGAGACGGTGAAGGGTTATGCGACGCATGAGAAATCGACGCTCGACGCGGTGATCAGTGCGCGCAACGTTGCCGCCGCCGCGCGCGGACCCGCGGGGCAGGCGCAAGCCGAGCAGCAACTGACCTCGGCGCTTGGCGGTATTTTCGCGCTGGCCGAAGCTTACCCTGATCTGAAGGCGAACCAGAACTTTCTGCGGTTGCAGGCAGACCTCTCGGACATCGAGAACAAGCTCGCGGCGGCGCGCCGCTTCTTCAACAATGCGGTGCAGGAATTTAATGCAGCGATTCAGCAATTTCCTGCTGTGCTGTTTGCAGGCGCTTTAGGCTTCAAGGAGCGTGGTTCATTCGATGTCGGTGAGACGGCGCGTGAAGCGCTCGATGCACCGGTGCAGGTAAAGTTCTAAAGGTCGATCGACGTGCAAGCCTTCGGGCTGCGGACCCATATCCTCAACAACAATTTACGTTCGGCGATTTTGCTCGCCGGGTTTGCGTTCTTGTTGGTGCAGCTGGCGTATGGCGCTTCGTTACTGTTTGTCGGCCTGTCGATCGGCAATGACGTAAGTCCTGGCGTCGCGTTCGCCATGGCGAACGACGCTTTTCCTGGCGCTGCCGCTGCTGCGCTAATTGGCGCGGGCATCTGGTTTGTCATCGCCTATTTTGCGCATCAGACGTTGATCGATCTTTCGACGGGTGCGCATAGCGTCACGCGCGAAGAACAGCCCGAACTATATAATCTTCTTGAGAATCTCGCGCTCTCTCGTGGATTACCGATGCCGGCGCTTAAGATCATTGAGACGCCGATCATGAATGCTTATGCGTCGGGCCTATCCGAGAAGAAAGCTGCGGTGACGGTGACGCGCGGGCTGATGGACGCGTTGGACAAGGATGAGCTCGAAGCTGTTCTGGCGCATGAGCTGACGCACATCATGAACCGCGATGTGCGCACGATGGTGGTGGCGTCGGTGTTCGCGGGGATCATCTCGTTCAGCGGCGAATTGCTGTGGCGTTGGCTGGCGAACGGCGGGTTTCGCTCGCGCTCCGGCGGTGCTCGCCGCTCTAAAAGCTCCGATGGCGGAGGTGGCGGTCAGATCGCTGTGATCCTTGCGGCGTTGGCGATTGCGGTATTGGCGTGGCTGTTTTCGGTGGTGATCCGTATGGCGTTATCGCGATCGCGTGAATTTGTGGCGGATGCGGGCGCGGTCGAACTGACGAAAAATCCCGATGCGATGATTTCAGCTTTGCGCAAGATTGATGGACAGTCCGACATGCCAAGCGCGCCATCGTCAGTGCAGGAGATGATGCTCGACGATCCGCCGAGCGGCTTCGGCTGGCTGTTCGCAACGCACCCGCCGATATCAAAACGCGTTGAGGCCTTGGTGAACTTTGCTGGCGGTCGTGACGACTTGCCGAATCCGGCGCCTAAATTTATGGAGCCCTTAGAGGATGCGCCGATGCAGCCGGGGATGGGGCAGCAATTGTTGGGGCCGTGGGGGGCTCGCATCGCTTCGACAAAGCGCGGGCCGTGGGGGGCGCGGCGCTAGAGCTTAACGTCCGTGTACGTCCAGATCAAGAATGCGCCAGCCTGCGGGCGTGAGGACTTCGAGTGGTTTGAAGCGTGCTTTGTAGCCCATCTTCTCGCTGTTCCGCACCCAATAGCCCAAATAGACGTAAGGTAGCTTGGCCTTCGCGGCTTTGCGGATGTGGTCCAAAATGATGAAAGAGCCGACGCTTTGGCGGGCCTCGGATGGATCATAGAAACTGTAGACCATCGACAGGCCGTCGTTGAGTGCATCGGTGAGGGCCGCTGCAACGAGATCGCCAGTTTGTGTATCGCGATATTCGATAACGAAGGTGCGCACCGGCGTTTCTTCAACCATCGAGGCGTAGTCGAGCATGGTCATGTCGGCCATGCCGCCGTCGAGGTGGCGGGAATCCAGATAGCGGCGCAACAGGTAGAATTGTTCCTCGGTGGCCTTCGCCGGGGTGAGGTGCGCCGTTAGATTGGAGTTTTTCGTCAGCACCCGCCGCCACTGACGGTTGATGTCAAAATCGGCCACCGGAATGCGCGCGGAGATGCAGGCATTGCAGCCGTCACAGGCGGGACGATATGCGATCCGCTGAGACCGCCGGAAACCAGCTTGGGTGAGGGAATCGTTGAGCGCCGACGGATCGGCTGCTTCTTCTAGGCTTGTAAAAACCTTGCGCTCGTCCAGATCTCGCAAATAGGGGCAAACCCCTGGCGTAGTGAGGTAGAAACGCAGCCTCTGCTGGATATCCAAATACTGGCGAGTCACCTTAGTCGTTCGGCTCCTGAACCCTACTCGGCCCTATCTTGCCTTGGCTTTTTTCTCGGGCCAAGCGGCGTGTGCAATTCATCATGGTCTTGCATCCGAAGGAAGCACCGGAGATTCGCGCAATAAGACGATGGAAATGCGGCGATTCCCTGGGAGATAGGGATCGTCGGGGAAAAGCGGCTCAGACTCGGCCTTGCCGGCGACCTGATAAATTCGGTCTTGAGGAATGCCGCTGCCTTGCAAAAGCCGCCGAGCGCCGTCGGCCCGGGCGCTGGAAACCTCCCAATTCGATTTTCCGGCCGGCGGCGCTGTCGCGTCCGTGTGCCCGCTAATCGATAGACGATTGGGCAGTTTGGCGACGACGCCAGCGACAGCCCGGAGTAGCTTTTTGGCGCGATCAGTCGGTTCGGCATTGTTCCCTGTGAACATGGGCCGGCCGTCTTGATCGACGATTTGGATACGCAGGCCTTCGGGTGTTTGGTCGATAATCAATTGCTTAGAGAGTTCAGCAAGCTCCGGCATCGCTTGCATGGCTTGCCGGATAGATTGTTCGGCTGACGCGAACTCGGCTTGTTCGCGTAAGCTGCGCGCCTTGTCGAGCGCTTCTTCGGTGACTTCTGCGTCGCTGGCGGCGTTCTGATCGGACGGTTCTTCAGTGCTGTCGCCTGGTTTTGCGGCGGCGGCGGAAATGTTCGGCATCATCGCGTCCATTCCGGCGCTTTTTGCGCCCTCGGATGACATCGCCGTACCGCCCAGAATACCTCCGGAGCCGGAGGTGGATTGCGAAACGCTCGCCGGTGCAAAATAATCCGCGATGCCGAGCTTTTGTTCAGGTGACGTGGAATTGATGAGCCACATCAACAAGAAAAACGCCATCATCGCAGTCACGAAGTCGGCATAAGCAACCTTCCACGCGCCGCCATGGTGGCCGTGGCCGCCGCCCTTCTTGATCTTCTTGATGATGATGGGGCGGTTGTTATTGGACATACGAGCTCTGAATTGTTGCCTGATCATCGACTCAGCTGGTTAAGACGGCGTTTCCATTTGGAAGGTTCCACTCAACTGGGGCATTGAAAGCGCTTGAATTTTATATGAAGGGCCCTGCGATGGCCGGGAGTGCGGCGTCTTGGGCAAAGCAATTAAGAGGCGTGGGCGAAGCGATGGCGAAATGCGCGTTTGTCGGCTTGGGCGTGATGGGCTTTCCCATGGCTGGGCATCTCGCCAAGGCTGGGCACGAAGTCGTTGTTTTTAATCGCAACGCTGAGAAAAGCGCGCGTTGGATTGCTGAGTATCGAGGCCGCGCCGCCCGAACGATCGGGGACGCTGTCGGCGGCGCTGAGTTCGTCTTTATGTGCGTCGGCTCTGACAAAGACGTCGCTGAAGTTGCGGCGGCTGCGCTTCCGGCGATGGCGCCTGGGGCGATTTTGGTCGATCACACGACTGCGTCCGCGGACATCGCTGGGACGTTGGCGGACCGGGCCGAGACCTTGGGGCTTCACTTCATCGACGCGCCGGTGTCCGGAGGGCAAGCAGGCGCGGAGAGCGGCAAGCTTACGCTCATGGCGGGCGGGACGCAGGGGGCGTTCGATCGCGCCGCTCCCATCCTGGCGTCCTATTCTAAAGCAGCGACGTTGATCGGCGGGCCGGGCGCTGGCCAGTTGTGCAAGATGGTCAATCAGATCTGTATCGCGGGTGTGGTGCAGGGGGTGGCCGAGGGGCTGGCTTTCGCCAAGGCGGCGGATCTCGATCCGGCCAAGGTGATTGCGGCGATCTCGCAAGGTGCGGCGCAATCCTGGCAGATGGAAAACCGCTGGAAGACGATGGTGGCGGGGGAGTTCAAATTCGGCTTTGCGGTTGATTGGATGCGCAAGGATCTTGGCATTGCCCTTGAGGAGGCTGCGCGCAACGGCTCGGCCTTGGAGCTGACGCGCTTGGTCGATCAATTCTATGCCGACATTCAGAAGATGGGCGGCGGGCGCTGGGATACGTCCAGCCTGATTGCGCGCCTCGAACCCGGCAAGTAACGGCGGCATTTACACTCGCCCCTCCCGGTGGTCTAACTTTCGCAACAGGGTGCAGCGCTTCAACTGCGTGAGAAGCTGCGCCGGAAACAAGAGCGCGTTGGAGGATTGGCGTTCCGTTTGCGGCCGTGGCCGATACGGGCGCTTGAGGGACGACCAAATGCTTGATCTCCGCATCAATCCTGCGCCGCCTATGGCGTATGAAGACTTGCCGCATGTCGGCGCTGGGTTGCGTTTTCTCGATGCGCCTACGGACTATTTGATCGAGCTGCGTGAACGGCACGGCGACACGTTTTTCGTTGACGTTTTCGGCTTTCCGCTGCTGGTGACGTTCTCGCCGAAAGGGCTTGAAAGTCTCTATGCTCTTGAAGAAAGTGATGCGAGCTTTGGGCTGGCGACATTCGATCTCGCCAGCTTTAAAACACCGACTGAGATTTTTGCCGACGCCGATCCTGCGCTCTTTTATGAGCTCATGAAGCATGAACACATGCCGGACTATCTGCGCATTATCGCGGACGTCGCCGCTGAGACGCTCAATGAGTGGGATATATCGGGGCCTACGGATGTCTTCGACGCCGTCCGCACCATGTCGCAACGTATAGGGTTCGGATTGTGGTTATGCCGCGAAGCTGCGGCGGAGCCCTATTGGCAAAAGTTGAAAGCTGCGTTTGATGTGTTGGATCAGGAGCGCTCTTTCGTAAACCCGCAAGAGACGCTCGCCACGATCAAAAGCGGTAAGTCGCGGGAGCGCGCCGCAATAGAAGACATCAAGGCATTGTTGATTGAGATCGCGGCGGCGCATGACGCGAATCCATCCAAAGAAGAAGCCACAATTGATCGATTGCGTGAGCGCTTTGGCGGCGGCGTGGATGGCGTGCGCAAGCTGGCGCACAACACAATCAACGCCAATCAGGGTTTTCTATCGAACCTCTATGCGGCCATTGGCTGGGTTGTTTTGCGCCTAGCGCAATATCCGGACTTGCGCGCCAAGGCGACTGCCGAGATCGCGGCCCTGCGCGCTGTCTTTCCTAGTGGAGTCAAGACGTCGATCGAGGCTCTGAACAAGATGACCTTCATCGAGCAGCTCATGATGGAATGCGTCCGTATTGCGCAGCGCTCAATCACACTGCGGCGCGTGCTGCAGCCCGTAAAATTCGACGATGGCGCGCAAGTCTATGACGTGCCCGTAGGCGTTTACATTACAACCATGCTTTCGGTGACGAACACGCAGACGGCGGAACTACGCCGCTTCGATCCGGATCATTATGTCCGCAACGCTTTGCCGCAAAGTTTGACGCCTTTGGGCAAGGAAACGGTCAGTACGTTTGGACACGGCAAGCATGCCTGCCCGGCGCAGCGTTTTTCGCATCACATGTGCAAGATTGTCGTGACCGCCATTCTCGACCGGTTCGCGATGGAGCCGCTGTTTTCTGATCCACAGCCGTCATCGCGGCAATTGGGCGGCGTGGCGCGGCCCGAAGCTCTGACGCGGATCCAGTTTCGTAAGGTTTAGGCGCCCATCAATTTTGCGGCTTGCGGTGCGGCGTACGTGATGATCCCGGCGCAGCCCGCGCGCTTGAAGGCGCCGAGCGTTTCCAAAATTGCGCGGTTTTCATCGAGCCAGCCATTCGCGGCGGCGGCTTTCATCATAGCGTATTCTCCCGACACCTGAAACGCGAAGGTCGGCACGGCGAACTCGTCGTGGATGCGGCGGATGATGTCGAGATAGGGCAGGCCGGGCTTGACCATCACCATGTCGGCGCCTTCGGCGATATCGAGCGCCACTTCACGCAGCGCCTCGTCCGAATTGCCGTAATCCATTTGATAGGTTTTTTTGTCGCCCTTCAGCGCCGCAGCGCTGCCGATGGCTTCGCGATAGGGGCCGTAAAAAGCGGACGCGTATTTCGCGGCATAGGACAGGATCATGGTGTGTTGCAGTCCATCGGCTTCTAATGCTTTGCGCACGGCGCCGATGCGCCCATCCATCATATCGGACGGTGCGATGACGTCGCAGCCGGCGCGCGCCTGGATGAGTGCTTGTTCGATCAGGGACTCGATGGTCGGGTCGTTGAGGATTCGGCCGTCTTCGATGAGGCCGTCATGCCCGTGATCGGTGAAAGGATCGAGCGCGACGTCGCAGATCAAGCCGACTTCCGGCGCGGCGTCCTTCATCGCCTTTACGGCGCGGCAGACGATATTGTCTGGGTTTAGGCCTTCCTTACCAGTGGGATCCTTCTTGGCCGGTGAGACGTGCGGAAACATCGCGATTGCGGGAATACCGAGCGCCCGCGCTTCAATGGCGACTTTCGACGCTTCTGCGATATTCAGGCGATCTACCCCCGGCATGGCGGCGATAGGAATGCGCGGCTCGTCGCCGTCATGCACGATAATGGACCATATGAGATCGTCCGGCGACAAGCGCGTTTCGCGCACCATGCGGCGAACCCAATCGGTCTGGCGCAGGCGGCGCATGCGAATATTAGGAAAAGATGCGTTCGTCACGGGCGTCACCATTATCGATTTGAGCTTCGGCGGGCTCGCTCTTAGTGGGAAGGGATTAAGCCTTATGGGCTTAGAAGCTCAAGGGTCATAGTCTCGAATTTCTTGAGAGAGCGTAAGAATTTCCTTGCGCAGTCAAGGCTGAGCGCCGCACAGATTTGACAGCCTCCGCCGGGGATCAATTGGGTATGCCGACTTACGCGATCATTATGCCGGTCTTTGAGGACCAAGAGAGCTTCGCCGAATTGTGCGGGCATCTTCGTCAGATCGAGATCTTGGCGTCATTGAATTTTCGCGTGATTGCGGTCGATGATGGGTCGTTGCGGGCGCCGCCGCAGGTTTCCGCGATTTCCGATGCCGGTCTGCACGGCGAAGTGTTGCGCTTGGCGCGCAATGTTGGGCACCAGACGGCCATTGCTGTAGGCCTCGCTTATGTTTCCAGCCTCAGCGGCATTGATGGCTGCGTGATCATGGACAGCGATGGCGAGGATAAGCCCGAAGCCATTCCGGTTCTCGTTGAGCTGATCAAATCGCCCGATCACGACGTCGCGGTGGCAGAGCGCGCTAAGCGTCAAGAAAGTTTCGTCTTCCGCCTCTTTTACGCGGTCTATCGGCGCTTCTTTAAATTGTTGACGGGGCAGCAGTTGCGCTTTGGAAATTTCATGGCGTTAACGCCGCAGGCGGTCGACCGCTTGGCCGGCATGCATGAAACGCCAACGCATATCGCCGCGGCTGTAGTCAAAGCAAAACTGCGGCGACTGGAAGCGCCGATTGATCGCGGCACGCGCTATGCTGGGCGGTCCAGCATGAGTTTCTCTACCTTGGTGCTGCACGGAATGCGCGCCGTCATGGTGTTTTCCGAATTGGTGCTGACCCGCATGGCGGTGATGCTGATCGCGTTGGCGGGTGGGGTGAGCATGGCGCTCGGCGCCGCCATTGTCGCGAAGATTATGGGTATGGCGACGCCTGGCTGGCTGACGACGGTGACGGGCTTCGCCTTATCGTTGTTCCTGCAGGCGGGGCTTGTGGCGATGATCACATTGATCGTTTCTAGTCTGGGTCAGATCGAAACGCCGCCGCGCGTGAAGACGCGCGCGTTGGAATTTATCCGCGAGATCGAACGCGCCGCTTAAGGCTTCGCTGGCGGAATAATCAGGTAAGACAGCTCGACCGGCTTTGCCTTTGGTGCGCCCTTAATTGGTATCGTCATGTATTGCGCAATTGGGCGCATGGGCGCAAAGCGCGCGGGCGGCGGCGATCCTGTGCGCCACACAACCAAAACACCGTCTTGATTCAGGCGCTCCGGATTTACCCACGGTGATTTTCGTACATCGGCGTCGATGAAGATCGACGGCGGATTCTTATCGCGCATGCCGACGAGACCCGCTGTCCAAATGTCTCCCGCGACGATGCGCAAGGGGGCATTATTCGTTTGCGCGGCCCAGCGCGCCTTGAGTTGCTCTGTGATTGCCGTTTGGGGCCAATTACCCTTGAGCGGCTTGCCGGAGATTTGTGCGCCGAAGCGCATATGTGCGAAATAAAGCGCGGGCATCAGCACCAAAAGGATGGCGGCGCCGGCCCCGATGCGCTGCAAGGAGGATTGTGTCAGTTGCTTGCGGAGTAACGCCACAGCGAGCAGCCCAAGCAGGTTGAACATCGGCGCGCCCCAGGCTGTGCGCAATCCTGATCCCGCAATCCCGATAAGAATTGTGAGCGCAAGCGGCCCTAAGCTTAGCGCCAGTAGAAAAGCGAGCGTGCGTTTTTCGATCGTTTCGGAAGGCGGGTCATCAGCACTTTTCTTCTTGAACAGCCCTGCCGCCCAAAGGATCAAGATGAAGGGGAGGCAGTTTGCGATCTGGAGCGCGAGAAATTCAAAGGTCGCGACCGGCCCGCCATTTCCCGAGCGATCGGCCGCGTAGGTGAAGGGCGCAAAATTATTGTCGACTAGCCACAATGCTTGCGGCGCGGCGGCGGCAATAAAGGCGATGAGGGCGACATAAGGGCCAGGCGTTTTGAACGTGGCGAGGGCTTTTGGGTCGAAGAGAAGCCAAAGCCCCGCGGGTGCGATCAGCATCAGTGAGGAATATTTCGCCCACAGGCTGAGCCCGGCGAATAGACCCAGCAGCACCCAATTCAATAACGCGCCACGTTCGATGGCGCGCCAAAGAAAGAGAGCGATCAGCGCCCAAAACGGCATCTGCGCAACGTTGTGATTGAATTCCGGCGTGGGCCACGAAAAGAAGTAGATCCCGCACAAAAGCAGGGCGCCCGCCAATGCGCGGCGGGCGTCGAGCAATTCCTTGCCGAGTGCAAAAACGGCCCAAAAAGTCACGCCGATAAAAATCTGCGAGACCAGAAACGCTGGCCAAAAGGCCTGCCCTGTCACGCGTCGTATGCCTTCTAGAACAAGGCCGGGGAGGTTTGGGTGCTTGAACGTCGCAACGACGCTTTCACGCCCCCAGGCATACATTTCCACCACGTCCAGCGGCGGCGCGCTGTGGGAGAGTAGAGGTGCGAAAAACCACAGCGTCATTTGAACGCCGATGAGCGCCATCAAGCCCTTTTGGGGATCGTTCCAAATATCGTTGACGAATTTCGCGATCATTGTGCGTCCGTGCCCGTCGCGTCGGTGGTCGTCCGGAACGTCCAGAAGGTGTGCACGAAAAAGCTCGCGATTGGATAATAAAGGGTGCTCGCGCCGAGCGTCAGGATGTCCGCCGCGCCAGCCTGCTTCAGGATAGCGACCAAGCCGAATTGGGTGGCCGCAAGCACAGCTGTGGCCGTCATAAAGCGCGGTCCCATGCGCCGGTGTTCACCGCGCACGCCGAAGGTGAAGATCTTTTGCCCGATATAAGAGAAGACGATCGAAACTGCGTAGGCAATCCAGTGCGCCCAAAACAGGGGCGTGAAAGTTCTCACCAGCGTGAGGCCGAGGAAAAAATAAAGCGCCGTCGCGCAGACGCCGACGGCGGCGAATCGCACGGTTTGAGCGACGCGTCGCGAGGTTTGCGGATCGCGCAGGTTCATTAGCCCAGTTCGATGGCGATGGGCCTAAAGTAATCGATGGTCTTTTGCAAACCGTCGCGCAGCGCAATGTTCGGCGTCCAATTAAGACGGCTTTTGGCGAGCGTGATGTCGGGCTGGCGTTGCTTTGGGTCGTCGGCGGGAAGCGGGTGGTAGGCGATCTGCGATTTGGATTCCGTCATTTCGATGACGAGAGCCGCCAATTGCATGATCGTAAATTCCGACGGATTGCCCAGATTGCATGGGCCGACGAAATCTTCTGGCGAATCCATCAGCGCTACGAACCCGCTGATCAAATCGTCGACATAGCAGAATGAGCGCGTTTGCTGGCCTTCACCGAATACGCTGATCGGCTTGCCGCGCAGCGCGGCCATAATGAAGTTTGACACCACGCGGCCGTCGTTCGGATGCATGCGCGGGCCGTAAGTGTTGAAGATTCGCGCCACTTTGATCGCGACGCCGTGCTGGCGGTGATAGTCGAAGAACAGCGTTTCGGCGGCGCGCTTGCCTTCATCGTAACAGGCGCGCGGCCCCAGCGGATTGACGTTGCCCCAATAGGATTCAGGCTGTGGGTGGACGGTTGGATCGCCATAGACTTCGCTAGTGGATGCCTGGAAAATCTTTGCCTTTGTGCGCCGGGCCAAGCCCAGCATGTTGATTGCGCCATGCACGCTGGTTTTCAGCGTTTGCACGGGGTCGAACTGATAATGGACCGGCGAGGCGGGGCAGGCGAGATTGAATATCTGATCGACCTCGACGAAAAGCGGCAGCGTAATATCGTGACGCAGCGCCTCGAAGCGCGGATTCTGTAACAGGTGTTCGATGTTTTGCCGGCGGCCCGTGAAGTAATTGTCGACGCACAGCACTTCATCGCCGCGCTCAAGAAGGCGTTCGCATAGATGCGAACCCAAGAAGCCTGCGCCGCCCGTGACGAGAATGCGTTTCCGGCTAAAGCTCATTGACCGTACCCCATCACCGTAACCAATAAATGCTGCTCGGCCGTCATTTTCCGCCTTTCGCCTGGCGGCGCATGATCATGTGCCGTTCGTACATCTTTACGTCGCGCATCCAGCGGGCGAAGGACATCGTCATCGCGAAGGCGAAGCCATAGGTCCCGCCGCGGATGAGCCCGCGAAAGAAATATTCTTTCACAAAGTAGGACGGAAAGCCGAACCAGACGCGCAGAACCGTGCCCGGAAATGATTTGAGTTTCGACTCGCGCGCACGCGTCGAACTCACCTTATTCATTTTGGTGACGACGTGTTCGATGTTCGTGAACGAATAGTGGAGCAGCGGTTTGTTCACACGGCGCACGCGCTGGCCGGCTGGAATTTCGAACTGGTCCCACACAGCGCTATCGGGGATCCGCACGATTTTCCGGTTATAGAGCTTGCGCCTCCAGGCGATCTTAAAATTCTTCCAAGGCTTGCCGATCGGCGGCACGGTGATCAGCGGCACTTCGTAGATTGAGAATTCCGGACCAGTTTCAAATATGCTGCGGATGGCTTCGGCGAGTTCAGGCGTGACGATCTCGTCGGCGTCGAGATCCAACAGCCAATCATGCGAGGCGGCGTCTTCGCCGATGCGCTTTTGGGCGCCATTGCCGAGCCAAGCTTGGCTGACCACCTTTGCGCCCTCGTCCGCGGCGATCTCTAGCGTTTTGTCGGTCGAGCCGCAATCGACCAGAACGACCTCATCGACCACTTGGCGTGCCGCGCGGATCACATCGCGAATCCTGCGCTCCTCATTGAGGGTGCGCACGTAACACGTCACCGGCGCGGGCTTACCCGGGCTGATTTGCGGTAATGCGCCTATGGTTGAAGTAATTTGTTCGGTCATACTTTATGCGTCGGCTTGTGACGGACGTTGTGCTTGCCGGATCAACAAGCTCTCTGGCAAGAAATAGATTGGGACGCGCGCAGTATTGCAGTCGCCGCGGCTTTGCGCAAAAGGGGCAAATGCGTGCTTCGTCAAAAGGACGGCTCGACGATAAAAATGAATTCTCTTTGCATTCCAATGCTCTTGCGCCATGTCCCTTAAGAATCCAAGCATCTGGCTGAAACTCGGCTGGCGCCTTGAGGCGCTCGCTTATGATTCCCTTGTGGGATTAATGCGGCTTTTGCCTGTGGATGTCGTCTCAGATATCGGCGCTGCGTTACTGACCACGATCGGGCCGTTGACGAGCGTTCAGGCGATTGTGAACAAAAATCTCGACATCGCTTTCCCCGAGACAGATGCGGCTTGGCGCAGGCGTATTATTCGCGCGCAATGGGACAATCTGGGCCGCACCTTCGCTGAGTTTGCAATCATGGACCGGATCAATGTCGCGAATGGCCGGGTCATCGTCGAAAACGGTGAGCGGCTCGAAGAGATCAAGCGTTTGAACAAGCCGGTGGTGTTTATCTCGGGGCACTTCTCCAATTGGGAAGTGATGCCCTCCGTGATCATGGAATATGGCGTCCGGTGTGTGATGACTTATCGCGCCGCCAATAATCCTTATGTTGATCAGCGGATCCGAGAGGGTAGGGCGCGCTATGGCGTGAAGCTGTTCGCACCGAAAGGCGGCGATGGCGCCAAAGAAATGCTCATTCGGATGGATGAGGGTGAATCGGTCGCCTTGATGAATGACCAAAAGTTCAACCGGGGCGTCTCAACGCCGTTCTTCAATTCTCGGGTCGATACCGCGCCGGGGCCGACACGGTTGGCCATGCGCCACGGCACGGTTTTACAACCAATGTCTGTTCAACGCACCCACAAAGCGCGTTTTAAGGTGGTGGTCCATGAGCCGATCACCGTCGAAAACACCGGGTCTCGTGGGGGCGATATTGACGCGACGGTCTGCAAGATCAGCGCCTTTATTGAGGACTTGGTGCGCGAACATCCGGAAGAGTGGTTCTGGGCGCATAAGCGTTGGCCAAAGGACGTTTATAAGGGCGCGCCCCCGGTGCAGGCTTCTTAGGCCGCCAGCGCTTCCAACGCGTGGTGTACTGGACGGCGCATAAAGCAGCGTGATTGTACATCCATGGTGGCCGCCTGGGTGCGTTCTATATCGAGCTGCCAAAGCGCTAAACCTGAGTGCGGCACTTCCTGAAAACCGCATTTTTCGAAAAACGGCGCATTCCAGGGGACATTGCGAAAGGTGGATAGGGAGACGCCCCAAAGACCCCGGCGGCTGGCTTCGGCGCTCATTGCGCCGAGCAATGACGAGCCCACGCCTTTGCGGCCGCTGTCGGGGATAACGGACAATTGGTCGATATAGAGGTCTGGCCGTTCGACGCTGGAAAGGGCGAAGCCCACGCAGCGATATTGATGCTCGGCTGTGAACAGAAGGCCTTGGATGGCGGCTGTCGCAAACGCTTCGGATGGAATGGCGTCAGGCATGCCGTCGGCGGTTTCGATGAGGCCCAGTCCGGCGAAGCGGCTTGCGGCCGCGGATTGTATATTGAGCAAAGCGGATATGTCTGGGGCGCTGCTCCGGCGAATAATCAGCCCGCCCGTCATGAAGTCTCCTCGCGCAATTTCTGTCGTCGCTCACTGACTGAGAGTCTGCCTTTAACGTGCCACACTTCGCGTAAGGCGCGAAGTCGGTTTGTCTGTGGTTAACGCGCGCCAAGTATTGTTAAGTTGTATTTAGGCAAAATTTTTGCCTATCCAATAGTGGATCTGTATAGATTTAACTCAATATTTAGTCGCCGCCTGTATTGTTCCCAATAACGCGCCAAGAAATGAGCGCGAAGGAGTTGGGTAAATGGTTGGTGTTATGGAGCGTCCGCTGCGCGCGGAACAGAACGATTCTGTGTCTATCGCATTGGAATATCATAAGTCTTGGGCGCTGCTTGAACGTGCGCACCGGTCTTTGCTTGATGCGCTGAAAGACGAGATGGACCGCTTTGGTCGTACAGATTTGACTCCAGTACAAGCGTTGATGATTTTCAATATTGGAGATGACGAAGCTAATCTTGCTGATATTCGTAGTCGTGGTCAGTTATCTGGCGCCAATGCTTCGTACAATTTAAAGAAGCTTGTTGAAGGCGGGTATGTTGTTCAGGAGCGTTGCGCGCATGACCGCCGCGCGGTTCGCGTAAAATTGACTGACAAGGGCGAGGCTGCGCGCAACCGCGTGGTGTCGCTCATGGGGCGTCACGCCGACAGCCTTGAGCCAGCGGGCGCCGTCGGCTGCGACGACCTAAGGCTGATGAACCGGACGCTACAACGTTTGTCGCGCTTCTGGACCGATCAAGTTCGTTTCAAAATGTAATTAAAATAGATACTTAAGAGATTTCATCCGAAAGAGCCGGGCGCGTAGCGTCCGGCTTTTCTGCAATTTGTGGCGAACGCTTGCGATGGATCAATAGCGCACCTGCGACGAGATGCCTTAAGGTGGCGTTGGGCGATTCAATCTATTACATCGTCTTGTGAGAACCTGCGGCGCTCGTTAAGGCTTCGTGGGCAAGGAGCGCGGCGCCGCCAAAATGGACAAGTCTAGTTACGCAGACGCTTTTAAGCAGTCGCTCTCAGATTTGAAGACTGAGGGGCGCTACCGCGTTTTCGCCGATATTCAAAGGACATGCGGTGGGTTTCCCAACGCCACCTGGCGTTGCCAGGGCGTTGAACGTCCGATTGTGGTTTGGTGTTCCAACGATTATCTGGGCATGGGGCAGCATCCGGTCGTTTTGGACGAAATGCACAAGGCGATTGACGCTGCTGGCGCGGGCTCCGGCGGTACACGGAATATCTCCGGCACCACTCATTTTCATGTCGATCTTGAGATAGAACTCGCTGATTGGCATGGCAAGGAATCCGCTTTGGTGTTTGGCTCGGGCTATATCGCCAATGAAGCGACGCTCAGCGTCATGGGTCGCACGCTCGCTGGCGCTATTTATTTCTCTGACGCGCTGAATCACGCCTCGATGATCGAAGGCATTCGCCGCAGCGGCGCGGAACGGCGGATTTTCCGTCACAACGACGTGGATCATCTGCGTCAATTGCTGTCCGAAGCGCCTGCGGATGCGCCCAAAATTATTGCGTTTGAGTCTGTCTATTCGATGGATGGTGATTTCGCACCGATTCACGCCATTTGCGATTTGGCGGATGAGTTCGGCGCTTTGACCTATCTTGATGAAGTTCATGCTGTCGGCATGTACGGAGACACCGGGGCAGGGGTGGCCGAGCGCGATGGCGCAGCGCATCGCATCGACATCTTGCAAGGTACCCTTGCGAAGGCGGTCGGCGTATTGGGCGGTTATATTGCAGCGGATTCGTCGATTATCGACGCCGTGCGGTCTTATGCTTCGGGCTTTATCTTCACGACGTCCATGGCGCCGACTTTGGCTGCGGGCGCTTGCGCCAGCGTGCGTCACTTAAAGCGGCATCCACAGATCCGCTCCCAACACCAAGAGCGCGCTGCGCGGTTGAAGGCGCTATTGGCGCAGGCTGGTTTGCCCGTGTCTCACAACGAGTCTCACATCGTGCCGGTGCATGTCGGCGATCCTGTTCTCTGCAAGGCGATCACGGACCGGCTGCTTGAAGTGCATGGCATTTATGTGCAGCCGATTAATTATCCGACGGTGCCGCGAGGAACAGAGCGCTTGCGCCTGACTCCAAGTCCGCTGCACAACGACGAGATGATCGATTATCTCGTCTCAGCCATGACAGAGACGTGGCGCCATTTGGGCGCCCGTAAAGTTGCCTAAGCGCTCTGGGTCTTCTGACCAGGACAAGATTGGCGAATTGCTCGTCGAGATTAAAAAATTCGGCTCTATGCAGCGCGTGACGGTCATCGACCCCAAAACCGGCCGGGAAGCCAGCGCCACTGGCCCGATGGGGCGGGGGGTGGAGCCGCAACTTATTCAGATTGCGATCGAAAAGCTGCGGCGTGGGATCAGCACCTAAACATTTATTGGTCTTCTTTTTTTCGGACTCCCCGGCCCAGACCGATTTTTTTGGCGAACTCAGACCTTCTGCGGGCGTAGCTGGGCGCCACCATCGGATAGTCTGCCGGTAGATTCCAGCGTCTTCGGTATTCGTCTGGCGTTAAATGGAAGTTGGTCATCAAGTAACGGCGAAGCATCTTGAGTTTCTTGCCGTCCTCGAGACAAACAATGAAGTCCTCGTTTATAGATTTCGTAATCGGTGTGGCTGGTTTTGGTTTGTCGGTTGGCCGCTCTTGAACCGAAACCGCGATGCCGCCCATAGCGGTATGAACGGAGCGGATAAGGTCAGGCAATCGTTCGACGTCAACGTGATTGTTGCGGACGAAAGATGCGACGATTTCTGTGGTCATTTGAAGTAGATCAACCGTAATGGATGCGCTCTCTTCTTGATTGTCGCGCATATTATTGCCCCAATCATGCCTACCCAAACAAAAATACTTAACAAAAAGACCATATGGTTCAATAGAAATCATGCGTAGAGACTGGTTTTGCACTTAGCTATGATGGTTTACTGCAATGATCGCGCTCGCCTAAACTGAATTTATACAGGAGATGGTTTCTACTTTTACAGCAAATCAGGCCTATGTTGAAATCAAAGCTCGCTGGTTGCGCCGCCAAGGGCGCAGGGTTATTCGAAACCGAACCGCGGCAGGCGCGGCTGGAGGCATACCCATATGATGAGCAATGCGGGACGCGGCCCCGATGAGGCGGCGTTTTTTACGCAATCGCTGACGAAGTCTGATCCCGATCTGGCTGCGGTGATCGAGCGTGAGAGCGCACGCCAACAGAGCGACGTTGAGCTGATCGCGTCGGAGAACTACGTCTCGCAAGCTGTTCTGGAAGCGCAGGGGTCTTTGCTGACCAACAAATACGCTGAGGGGTATCCGGGTAAGCGTTATTATGGCGGATGTGAATTCGTCGATCAGGCTGAGGAATTGGCGCGGGAGCGCGCCAGACAGTTGTTCAATTGCTCTTATGTCAACGTGCAGCCGCATTCGGGCGCACAGGCGAACCAAGTGGTGTTCCTGGCGATGCTAAAGCCGGGCGATACTTTCATGGGCCTTGATTTGGCGGCGGGTGGTCACCTGACCCATGGTTCGCCCGTAAATTTGTCAGGCAAGTGGTTCAACGCTGTGCCGTACAATGTCCGCAGAGATGACCATCGCATCGATATGGACGAGGTGGCGAAGCTGGCGCGTGAGCATAAGCCCAAGCTCATCATCACGGGCGGTTCGGCCTATCCGCGCATTATCGATTTTAAGGCGTTCCGCGAAATTGCGGATGAAGTCGGTGCGTATCTGCAAGTGGATATGGCGCACTTCTCAGGACTGGTCGCGGGCGGCGTGCACCCAAACCCCCTGGATCATGCGCACGTCGTGACGACGACGACGCACAAGACTTTACGTGGTCCGCGCGGCGGCATGGTGCTGAGCAATGACGAAGCGCTTGGCAAGAAGTTTAACTCAGCGTTGTTCCCAGGTTTACAGGGTGGGCCGCTGATGCATGTCATCGCCGCCAAAGCTGCGGCGTTTGGTGAAGCTTTGAGGCCTGAATTCAAAGTCTATGCGAAGCGCATTGTCGCGAACGCACAGGCGCTGGCGGCGGTGTTGAACAAAGGTGGCCTTGATATCGTTTCCGGCGGCACTGACACGCATTTGATGCTGGTCGATCTCCGGCCGAAAGGCGTATCGGGGAAGGATGCAGAAGAGTCGCTTCATCGCGCTGGCATTACCTGCAACAAGAATGGCATCCCTTACGACCCGGCGCCGCCGACCGTGACGTCAGGTATTCGCTTGGGCACGCCGGCGGGCACCACGCGCGGCTTCAACGTCGCGGAATTTGAGTTTATCGGCGAGAAAATCGTTGAGGTGCTCGATGGTGTGGCGTCCAAGGCGAACGGCCAAGCCGCGCTCGAAGAAAAGGTCCGTAACGCGATCCACGAATTGACCGATCGTTTCCCTGTTTACAAATAACGGAGGTCTGTACGGCGGATGCGGTGTCCTTTTTGCGGCAAGCCAGACAGTCAGGTGAAGGATTCCCGTCCTGCGGAGGATGGGGCCGTCATCCGGCGCCGCAGAATTTGCCCGGGATGCGGCGCGCGTTTCACGACGTTTGAGCGCGTGCAATTGCGTGAAATCGTTGTGGTCAAGCGCTCCGGCCGCCGCGCTGCTTTCGATCGCGATAAGCTCACGCGCTCTATTCAGATCGCCTTGCGCAAGCGGCCTGTGGATGCCGATGCGATAGACCAGATGGTCAGCGGCATTGTGCGTCAATTGGAAGCGTCGGGTGAAACAGAAATTCCCGCCGAAGAAATCGGGCAGATGGTGATGTCGGCGTTGGAGCGCGTCGATCAGGTTGGGTTTATCCGTTACGCGTCTGTCTATATGGATTTTCGTGAAGGCTCCGATTTTGGCTCGTTCATGGCCAACCGGCGCAAATCGCGCCCGCCGCAATCGCCGGATTTGTTTGGGACGCCGCCGCGACTGTCGCCTGCGCAGGACGATGACGAGTGAGTGGGGTGCGGGGTCACCTTCCGTACGTTACGTTGAAATTGGCGACAAGCTTGGACGGCCGCATCGCGGCGGCCAATGGTGAGAGCCGGTGGATCACGGGGGCGGACGCGCGAAGCGCAGTGCATGCGATGCGCGCGGCGCATGATGCGGTTATGGTGGGGATCGGCACGGCGCTGGCGGATGATCCTGAGCTGACGGCGCGGACAGAGCCTGCGCCAGCGCGGCAACCGGTGCGGATCGTCGTTGACAGCAATTGCCGAATGCGGCCCGACAGCAAGCTTGCGCAATCGGCGCGGTCGAGTGCGGTGATGCTCTATGTCACTGAGGCTGCGGATTCTTTGCAGCGCCGGGCTCTACAGGAGCTGGGGGTGGACGTGCAGGTTGTTGGCGCGGTGGACGGTAAAGTCGATTTACAATCGGCTTTGGCGCACGTGCGCGCTTCTGGACTGCACCGGTTGTTCGTAGAAGGCGGCGGCCATCTTGCGGCGTCGCTGATCGATGCGGGCTTGGTGGATCGCTTGGAGTGGATGCGGGCGCCCTTAATTCTGGGCGCGCGCGGCGCGCCAGCTATCGGGGCGTTGAATCAAGATCGATTGGCCGAGGCGCCGCGTTGGCGGCGGGTGGATTTTCGCGCCATCGGTGAGGATTTTTGGGAAAGTTATGAGGCCCGATAAAATATCCTCTCAAACGCCGGCGTCGGGCATCAGCCTGATGGCGGTGTGTCATCCAGTAAGAACCAGGGCTAAGACTCTAAGCATGTCGGAATATTCCGGTGCGCGCCGCCCGTGACCGGAAAATAAGAGCAGACTTGCGAGACTAGAGATCGTGCTCGCAATCGCTCCCAGCGAGCGCATAAGATTAGAGGTAAAGACTTGGCCATAATTTGTTTAGCCGTCACCCGGCGAAAGTGGGCTTTGCGAGGCATTCTTTGATGAACGATCAGAAGCGCAAATCGCCAAGCCGTGCGGTGGCGGCCCGTCATGCCGCCCGCTTGGCGGTGGTGCAGGCGCTCTATCAGATGGAAATTGCCGATCGTAGCGCCCAGGCGGTTATCGCCGAGTTTGAGGCAGATCGTTTGGGCTTGGGGCCGGATGGCGAGCCGCTGGAGCAATCCGACGGCGATCTTTTTCGTTTGGTGGTGCGCGGCGTCGTGGATGAGCAGGCGACGATCGACAAATCCTTGTCCGACGTCCTTGCGGCGGGATGGCGGCTTGAGCGCGTTGACTCTATTGCACGCGCGATCCTGCGTGCAGGTTGTTTCGAAATTCGTAATCGTACAGACATACCTGTAGCCGGGTTGATTGAGGCGTATGTTGAGCTGGCGCATCAATTCCTCGACGAACCGGCGCCAGGCTTCGTCAATGGCGCATTGGATTCGCTGGCGCGCAAAATAAGACCAGGCGCCTTGGAGGCGCAAAAAGCGAACCAGAATTAGAGACGGCGACTCCGCTCGCCGAGGAGGTTTCTTGCGATGGCGATGAGCTCGGTTGGCCGCGGTTCTGATGAATTTGACATTATCGCAAAGTATTTCGCGCCGCTTGCGCGCATGGCGCCGGGCGCTTTCAATCTGACGGATGACGTTGCGCAATTGCCGCCTTCGAGTGCGGGGCTTTTAGTCTCAACCGATTCCATCGTTCAAGGCGTTCACTTTCTTCCGGATGATCCTTTAGGTTTGGTCGCGTGCAAATTGATGCGACGGAACATTTCGGACTTGGTGGCCAAGGGCGTGAAGCCGCTCGGCTACATGCTTGCTTTGAGTTGGCCGTCTTCAGCGCCGATCGAAGGCATCGGTGAGTTTGCAGAGGGCTTAGCGGAAGACCAAGAGAGTTTCGATCTTCACCTATTTGGCGGTGACACCACCCGCACCGATGGCCCGCTGACGGCCAGTATGACAATTTTTGGCGAAGCCATGGGGCGCGGACCTGTGTTGCGCAGAGGCGCCGCCGCTGGAGATTCCGTTTTCGTCACGGGTACGATCGGCGATGGTGGGCTTGGACTTCTTGCGGCTCAGGGCCGGATTGTCGGCTTGAGCGAGGGCGACAAGCGCTGGCTCATTGGGCGCTATCAATTGCCGCAACCCAGAACATCCATAAGCCGGATGATCGCGGAGCACGCTACCGCCGCCATCGATATTTCGGATGGGCTCGTCGCGGATTCCGGCCATGTTGCGACGATGTCCGGCTTCCGATTGGAGATAGATGCAGCGGCCATCCCGCTCTCGGACGCCGCCCAACGTTGGTTGCAGACGCAGCCGGATCAGTCCGCGGGACTGCGGCGGTTATTTTCCGCTGGCGACGATTATGAAGTTCTGTTCTGCGTCGCGCCGCGATCTGAGCAATCCATTATCGACATGGCGGCGCGTCTCAGCGTGCGAGTGACCAAAATTGGCGTCGTGTCTCCGGGGCGCGATGTTGGACTTAAAGGCCCTGACGGTAAGCTCATGGAACTTTCGATTACGGGCTGGACTCACTTCTAGAGCGCCCGCTCTGAACCGCGGTAACGAATCTGCAATCGATCGGCGGTGAATTAGGGCATCAGCGATTCGTTAATCAGGTCGGGCCATGAACTTTTCTCGTCGCGGCGCCCTTGGCGCGGTCTTAAGTTTCGTGGCGGGGGCGGCCCAAGCGTCTGGCGACGGGGCTGAGAAGAAAGAGGACGCTGCCTCCTACATTGAAATTAAGAACGTCCCTCTGCCCGTGCAGCGCTACGGTAAGCTGGTCAATTATCTCTATATTTCCGCCGAACTGACCCCTGCGCCGAAGCGCGACATTTGGAAAATGCGTGAGACGACCCATTTTCTCCGCGAAAACATCATTCTGGCAGGACACCGCAGCGACGTCAGCGATCCCGCCAATCCAGAGAAACTAGACACGCAGCGGGCGATCGCCATGGTGCAGGCTGAAGCCGCTAAGATTTATGGCCCGGGCGCTTTCGCCAAAATTGACATCAAGGCTGTCGATTCTAACCGGTCGGGCATCGCAAAACGGTATTCAAAAGCGAGTATAGCTTCGCCTTAGCCGAGAACTGGCGAACCAAATCGAACGTGGGTGAAAATGGGCGCTAGTAAAAGACTGGCAAACTTGCGTGGACAAAGCGTTTTTGGCAATGTCCGCCGCTCGCTAACCAAATATGGTGGCGCAGCAATAAAATAATACGAGCGCGAAAGCGCGTTTCTTAAGGATATATGACGCCTGCGGCGTCACGAACGGGACCGGGCAATGCAACAGCATTTAATCCTAGTAATACTCTGCGGTTTAGCCGCCCTGATATACGGCGTCTTAACTGTCCAATCGGTGCTGAAGGCAAGTCAGGGCACCGATAAGATGAAAGAAATCGCGGCCGCCATTCAAGAAGGCGCCGCAGCTTACTTGAAGCGCCAATACACGACGATCGCCTGGGTGGGCGCCGTTGTGTTGATTGCGATTTTCTTTCTTTTCAACGCCTATGTCGCAATTGGTTTCCTGATTGGCGCGGTTCTTTCCGGCGCCACGGGCTTTATCGGCATGCGCGTCTCCGTGCAGGCAAATGTGCGCACCGCTGAAGCGTCGCGCCAAGGTTTGGCGCAAGGCCTTTCGATGGCGTTTCGCTCTGGCGCCGTCACCGGCATGTTGGTGGCGGGCTTGGCGCTGTTGGGCGTCGCCGGCTATTTCTTCGTCCTGACGCAGAGTTTCGGCATCGCCATTAACGATCGCATCGTGATCGACTCGCTCGTTGCGCTTGGCTTCGGCGCTTCGCTGATTTCGATTTTCGCGCGTCTGGGCGGCGGCATTTTCACAAAGGGCGCTGACGTGGGCGGCGACATGGTCGGCAAGATTGAAGCCGGCATCCCTGAAGACGATCCACGCAACCCTGCGACGATTGCTGACAATGTCGGCGACAATGTCGGCGATTGCGCTGGTATGGCTGCGGATTTGTTCGAAACCTATGCCGTCACGATCGTGGCGACGATGGTGCTGGCGGCGATTACGTTCGCCAACACGGCTGCAATCGGGTCCATGATGCTGTTGCCGCTGGCGATCGGCGCTGTGTGTATCCTGACATCAATCGTGGGCACGTTTTTTGTGCGTCTGGGGGCCTCCAAGAACGTCATGCTGGCGCTCTACAAAGGCTTGCTCGCCACCGGCGTCCTCTCCATCGCGGCAGTGGCGTATGTCATCCATACGCTGAACAATGGTTGGGGGCCGATCTATGACGGCTCGGCCATCGAAGGGATGGATCTCCTCCTTTGCGGCGTCGCAGGATTGTTGGTTACGGCGTCCATTGTCTGGATTACCGAATATTACACCTCGACGGCTTTCGCGCCGGTGCGCAACATCGCCAAGGCTTCTGTGTCCGGGCACGGGACGAATGTGATCGCGGGTCTTGCGGTTTCGATGGAAGCGACGGCCTTGCCAGCGATCGTCATTGTTGCTGGCATCATCGTGACGTTCAACCTCGCGGGCTTGTTCGGCATCGCCATTGCGACAACGACCATGCTGGGTGTTGCGGGGGTGATTGTTGCGCTCGACGCTTTCGGCCCGGTGACGGACAATGCGGGCGGCATTGCCGAAATGGCGGACCTGCCGAAGGAAGTGCGCGTCACGACGGACGCGCTCGATGCAGTCGGCAACACGACCAAAGCCGTCACTAAGGGCTATGCGATCGGTTCGGCTGGCCTTGGCGCCTTGGTGCTATTTGCTGCGTTTTCGGCAGATTTGGCCGAGTTTGCAGCCCATCCGGAAGAGCATCCATGGTTTACCGGCGTCACGCCGAACTTCAGCCTCGATAACCCATACGTCATCGTTGGCTTGTTCATTGGCGGCTTGCTGCCTTTCTTGTTCGCCGGTTGGTCCATGACGGCCGTCGGGCGCGCGGCTACTGCGGTGGTTGAAGAAGTCCGCCGCCAGTTCCGCGAAAAGCCGGGCATCATGACGTACGAGGAAAAGCCGGATTACGGCCGCGCCGTGGATATCCTCACGAAGGCCGCCATCAAGGAAATGATTGTACCGTCGTTGCTGCCGGTGCTCTCGCCGATCGTGTTGTTCGGCGCGATCTTAATGATCGCCGGCAAATCCGATGCTCTTGCGGCTTTGGGTGCCATGCTCATGGGCGTTATTGTTACGGGTCTGTTCGTTGCGGTCTCTATGACCTCCGGCGGCGGCGCTTGGGACAACGCAAAGAAGTACATCGAAGAAGGCAATTACGGCGGGAAGGGCTCCGAGGCTCACAAAGCTGCGGTGACGGGCGATACGGTCGGCGATCCATATAAGGACACCGCTGGTCCGGCCGTGAACCCGCTGATCAAGATCACCAACATCGTGGCGTTGCTCCTGCTGGGCGTGCTTGCGCGTCAAGCGGGCTAAGCAAAGCGCTCATATGCAAAAGAGAAGCCCTCCAGTATTCTGGAGGGCTTTTTTTGTACCGATGGGCATAGAGGGCTTTTATCTCTAACGGAGAGAAGATTTCTAGCGGCGAGAGCCGATTTCGTTGTCGCTGGTGGCCATGGTTCCCCGGCCCACATTGCCGAAGATCTGTTCGATGACCGAGAGTTCGCGTCCGCGGGTGGGTGTGGTCCGGTCAGAATAATTCACCACCCGGCCGTCCGCCATGCCGTAGGTCTTCACGGCGTCGACGACATCGTTCTGGCTGAACGTCACCGCCAGCACGGTCCTTTGCGTGGTTGTGGGCAAGTGATAGGTGCGGCGCTCTTTGGTGTCCGAGATGTAATACCAAGAATTGTCGTCAAACGGGGCGACCGTAGACGGTGTGCCGTAGCGGGCGAGGATTGTGGATTTGGTGTCCACCCCGGACTGAATTGGCTGGGTGTCCGTTTCATCGGGAACGAACCCCCGGCGGTCGATCCCCGGCGTACAGGCCGCCAGCGCGCCGAGCGCTAAAAGCGTGGCGCAGGCCATCGCATACACGCTAGCCGAACGGGTAGTTTTGGGTTTAGGCATAATGCGCTCCCTTCAAGGTTTGACGTACCGGCGGCTCCAGTTAGATTCAAGCGCTCATGATGATGTTCGATCTCTTCAAACGCAGTTCCTGGCCTTTCGCGAAGGCTGGCTTGAAAGACCAAGCCAATAATTTGCTGGCCGCCGCCATGCGATGCGCCCGAAACCCTGCCATTTATGGTCCCGGGGGAATACCAGACGACTTCGCCGGCCGCTTTGACGCTGTGACCTTGGTGGCGACCTTGATGAGCGCGCGCCTCGGTGATCTGGGACGGGAGGCTTTGCGGCTCAACCAGGCGTTCGTGGATGCGCTTTTTAAGAGTTTTGACGACGCTTTGCGTGAAGACGGCGTGGGCGATCTGACTGTCCCCAAGAAAATGCAGAAGATCGCGGAGGGATTTTACGGCCGGGCGGCCTCCTATCGGTCGGCGTTCGCGCTTTTGGACGCCGGCGATCCCCAAGGCCGCGCCTCTGTCGAAGACGCAGTCTATCGCAACGTTTTAAGGTCAGCTCCCGAATCCGCAGACTTTTCCAAGGCGCTGGCCGTTCACGCAATCGAAGTGCGCAGTCTTTTGGCGGAGCTTTCGCTAGAACAGATCTCTTCGTCTTCAATTGATTGGCCCCCGTTCAAGGCGCTACCGGGAACAGTTTGAGTTTCACCGTCAGACGGATATGGTCGGCGCTGATTTGGCTCTTTTTGAATTATTTGAATAGAGTCAGTCGTTTGGGATATTAAGGCGCGATGAGCGGCGATCTTGTCATCTCGGTGGACGGCATGGGTGGTGATTATGCGCCCGACATTGTCGTCGCTGGCGCTGAGTTGTTTGTGCAAAAGCGGCGTGATGTCCGGTTGCTCATTCACGGTGATGAAGCCCAGCTTACGCCGCTGCTAGAGCGTTCGCAAAACGCGAAAAATGTCAGCCAGATCGTGCATTGTACGGGTGTGGTGGCGATGGACGCCAAACCGGCGCAAGCGCTTCGCCGCGGCAAGGGCACAAGTATGTGGTCTGCAATTGAATCGGTGAAGCGGCACGATGCCCGCGTGATCGTTTCAGCGGGCAATACGGGGGCGCTGATGGCGATGGCGCGATTGCAGCTTCGATGTGTCGATGGCGTGGATCGCCCAGCTTTGGCGGCGTTGTGGCCGACTGAAAAAGGTCCCTCGGCAGTGCTGGACGTTGGCGCGAATGTCGAGAACGACGCCACGGAACTTGCTGCTTTCGCGGTCATGGGCGAGGCGTATTACCGGGCGTTGTTTGGTAAGGAGCGGCCGAGCGTCGCGCTGCTGAATGTCGGATCAGAAGACGTCAAAGGACATGTTGAAATCAAAGAGGCCGCACGCCTTCTGCGCGAGAGTGGCATCAACATGAATTTCATTGGATTTGTTGAGGGCGACGACATCGGTAAGGGTGCTGCGGACGTCATCGTCACCGATGGGTTCACCGGAAACATTGCTTTGAAGACGGCGGAGGGGACTGCGAAGTTTGTCGCCAACGCCCTGAAGGACGCGTTGAAAAGCGGGCCATTTTCAATGATGGGTGCTATTCTCGCGTCGGGAGCGTTGTCAAAGCTGAAATCCCGGTTGGACCCGCGCAATGTAAATGGCGGCGTTTTTCTAGGGCTGAATGGACATGTCGTGAAAAGTCATGGCGGCACTGATGCCCAGGGCTTTGCGACGGCGCTCAATTTCGCGGCCAATCTTGCACCCAGCAATGTTCCAGAGGAAGTTGCAGCGACTTTGAGTAGGGTGCCGCAATTGAGGCATGATAACAATGCAGAGCAGACGGCGGTGGAGTCGGAAACGGCCTCATGACTGAATTGCGTTCGATCATAATAGGTACGGGCTCGTATCTGCCGACGAACATTCTCACGAATGCCGAACTCGCCAGAACCGTGGACACCTCTGACGAGTGGATCGTCGAACGTACGGGCATCAAAGCGCGTCATATTGCAGCGCCGGGTGAGATGACGTCCGATCTCGCCATCGCCGCTGCGCGCAAGGCTCTGGATAGCGCCGGCGTAGCGGCGTCTAGCGTCGATCTGATCGTTCTTGCGACTGCAACGCCGGATCGCACATTCCCTGCGACGGCCGCCCGCGTGCAGGCTGCGTTGGGCATGAACAATGGCGCGGCGTTCGACATCCAGGCGGTGTGCTCCGGTTTCGTTTATGCTTTGGCGGTGGCCGACAATTTCGTATCGCGCGGGCAAGCGAAGCGGGCGCTGGTGATCGGCGCAGAGACGTTTTCCCGGATTTTGGATTGGACCGACCGGTCGACATGCGTGCTCTTTGGCGATGGCGCGGGCGCCGTGTTGATCGAGGGGACGCCTGCTGGCGAGGCCAATGGCCGCGGGGTTTTGGCGACATATCTGCGCTCAGACGGGCGCCATGAAGACTTGCTTTATGTAGATGGCGGGCCGTCCAGCACCCAAACGGTCGGCCATCTCCGGATGCAAGGAAATCAAGTCTTCCGGCATGCCATCATCAATTTATCCGACGCAGTGGAACAGGTTGCGTTGCGTGCGGGCATCGAGCTTTCGCAAATCGACTGGTTGGTGCCTCACCAAGCGAACCGTCGAATTCTGGACGGGGTGGCGAAAAAGTTAAATTTGTCGCCGGAGCGAGTGGTCGTCACTGTTGATCAGCACGGAAACACGTCGGCGGCCTCGATTCCGCTGGCGCTCGATGTGGCGGTTTGCGACGGTCGCATACGTCGCGGGGACCTGGTCCTTTTAGAGGCTATGGGCGGCGGCTTCACCTGGGGCGCTGCGCTCGCCCGTTTTTGAGAAGCCACTGGACTCAAAGCAAATTTCGAGCTTAGCTCTTGGTCTTCCGACTCGGAGCTGCTCATGACCGAAAAGACAATTACACGCGCAGACCTGATTGACGCCTTGGTGAAGGAAGTCAGCTTGCCCCGGCAAGATTGTGGGATGATGCTGGAAACCGTGCTTGGATTGATCGAGGCGAAGCTCGTCGCGGGCGAAACCGTCAAACTTGCGCGCTTCGGTAATTTTACAGTTCGTTCCAAGCGGGAGCGGGTTGGCCGCAATCCAAAGACTGGCGTTGAAGCGTCTATCGCGCCGCGCCGCGTCGTCACGTTCAAGCCATCACAATTATTGCGCGAACGCGTGGCTGACGCGCAAAAGCAATTGGAGCCGGCACGGTGACCGGCGGCGCCCCTTCCGTCCAACAAGCGGATGGCGCCCACGCAACGCGAGACAATCATCTCGGTGCGGTTGAAGCTGTGCCCGGTCCGTCTGCATTAGACGCCTCGGCGGCTGAAGACCAATTTCAACTTACGCAGATTAAGACACACAAGATGCATGCTGTGCTGGCGCGCGCCGTCGAAGCGGGCGAGTTCGATGGCGTCGACACGAAGCGATCGTTTGCGAATGAAAAAAACCTCTTGAGCGTTTTGGCGGTGCTTGAAAACGCTAAGGAACAGCTTGATCGCGTTCGCCAGCGGGCCTGACGCTTTCCTCCACCATCCGTCGCATAGTCTCCGGCGCGGTTCTTGCTCCCAGCCGCCTGCGCGTTTATAAGCCGCGCTTCGTTGAGGCGGAGCGTGGCGCAGCCCGGTTAGCGCACTAGTCTGGGGGACTAGGGGTCGGAGGTTCGAATCCTCTCGCTCCGACCAACGAAACAAGGGCTTAGCTTTTTTTTCAGATTATGATTCTTGGGCCGCAAGGGGGACGCAAGACTCTTGGTGTTCCAATCGGCGGTTTTTTACGTGTCTGTCCGTCGTCAAGACATTCTGGACCGATTGCCGCGTGATCTGGTGGAGGCTCTGGCTCTTCTGGTTTTTGATTTTACTCGGCTTGTTTTCGGTGGAGCAAGCGGCTGCGTCCGAATGCCTCCCTTTCAGAGGCTTGTCGCTACCTCAGTCGATCGCTGCTTTGGTTGGCCATTTGCGGGGAACCAGGACGTCGTGTCTCCCGTCCCCAGATCCACATACCTTAAGTTAAGCGTTCGACTTAAGCACCCGGGCAGGCGGCGGTTTGAGCGCCAGATATCCGATCCCCGCGCCGACGAGCCCAAGGATCAGCGCGGAGCCGCCTGTGACGGCGAGCGCTGGCGCAAAAGCTGGCGACCATTGCGCTTCGATCACGTTCACAACAATGGGATAAGCGCCCGTAAAGCCAATCAATGCGCCGAGAGCGGCGGCGATGGCGCCGACGATCCCCAATTCAATCGCTAGCGCGGCCACAATCTGAATGCGCGTAAATCCCAGAGTTTTGAGGATTGCGGCGTCATAAATCCTGCGCTGCGCGCTGGCGGCGATCGCGCCAGAGACAGCCAATGCGCCGGCTGCAATGGCGATCCCCGATACGCTGTTGATCGCGAGTGTGAGACTCTCAAAAAGCTTCGCAGCGGCTTGCAAGGCATCGCGGATCCGCAAAATGACGACGGTCGGAAATTGTTCGCCGATTGCCGCTTCTAGCTTCGTCTGTACGCCATCGTCTAGGCGCACCATCGCAAACGAGCGCGGATTAGCGGCTTCGAAAATTCCAGGAGAGAAAACGAGCGCAAAGTTCGGTCCCATCTCGTCGAAATTTACTTTGCGCAAGTTCGCGATCTTGACTTCGATTTCGCGACCCGCCGCTTCGAACAAGAGCCTATCGCCAACCTTTGCATTGATGCCGCGCGCCGCATCATCCTCGATGGAGACAAGCGGCGGACCGGAATACTCGTCCGGCCACCACTCGCCCGACAGGATCTCAAAGGTGCTGGGTTTTTTATCGAGGAAAGACGCGCTGATGTCGCTCTCGACGATCCAGCGCTCGCTTTCCTTCACCGTTTCCGGATCGATGTCTGCGCCATTGATGCCGATGACCCGCGCGGTCAGCACAGGCGCGCGCTGGAACCAGTCAGGGTTCAGATTTTGTCCAACGGCTTCGACCGCGAGGCTATCGAAGGCAGCGCCTTCGCCAGGGGGCACTTCGAGAAATATCCCGGTTGCGAAGCGCTTTGGCGCGGTTTGGCCGACTTGCGTGACGAGATTGGTTTGGATCTGCGTGAGGAAAACCAAAAGCGCAGCGCCCAGCCCGATGGCGGGCGCCGCGGCGGGCGCCAGCGAGCCGCGTCCGCCAAGCCCCGCCATTGCGAGATTCACGACGCCGCGTGTGCTGGGGCGTATCTTTTTCGCCAGCTTTTGTGCGCCGGACCCGAGCACGCGCAACACGCCGAACATTGCGAAGGCGGCGAAGGCGAGGCTGACCGCATAGAGAGGCGCTTTGCTGAAAAGTGCGGCGGCGCCGGCCAGGCAAAGCAATCCAGCCCAACTCGCGACGCGTTCCGGCATTGGGACACTCATGCTCTCTGCGCCGCCGCGGAACAGCAAAGCGGGTGGGGTAATGCGGGCTGAGCCAATAGGGCCGATGGCGAAAGCGAAGGCGGCGATCGCGCTCAAGGCCGCGGCGGATCCCAGCGCAGCTGGTGAAAATCCGGCGACGACAGGGATCGTCAAAGAATCTCCTGAGAGCGCCACAGCGATGAAGGGCGCGGCGGCGCCGAGGCACAAGCCGAGTGCGATCCCGAGCGCCGAGACGGCCGCCACGTTCAGACCCACAATGGCGCTGATATCGGCGGAGGCGGCGCCTAAGGCTTTCAGAGCGGCGATCTGCGAGCGGCGGCTGGCGACATAGGCTTGCACCGCCCCTTGAACGCCGAGGCCGCCGGCAAGAAGCGCCGCGAGGCCGACAAAGCCCAGAAAGGTTTCCAGCCGCGTAATCGTTTCCTTTAGTCCACGAGCGGCGTTGTCGCGCGTCCGAACGCGGTCCTTCAATTCTGGAAATTGCCGTTCGAGGTCGGCTTTCGCCCCATCCATCCTGGCGCCGGGCGGCAGCGCGATATGCATTTCGGTTTTGTAGAGGCTGCTTTCGTCGCCCAATCCGAGTGCGCCCACGTCTTCGAGGCGCATCAACAGCCGCGGCGCGAAGGCGAAGCCGCGGCCGATCGCATCTGGTTCTTTGTCGATGATGCCGGTGACCAGCGCCGCGCCGCCAGCGATCTCTATCTGATCGCCGACGTTCGCGCCGATTTGCAACAGCAACGCCTCTTCGGCCACGATGGCGGGAAGGCTATCGCGCGGCTGCAATGCCTGATCGAGCGTCTCTCCGCTTTTCAGGGTGACGACGCCCTCCAATGGATGCGCGTCGTCGACCGCGCGCACCTGCGCGAGCTTGCGGGCCTTGGGGCCGGTCGCCATGGCGTTGGCTTCCAGCGTCAGGGACGTTTCGCCGCGCGCGTTGAGCCACGCGCGCATCTCGGCGCCCGGCCATTTTTGCGTAAGTTCGAAGGAAAGATCGCCGCCCAAGATCGCGCGCGACTGCGCCGCCAATCCGGCGCGAAACGCCGCAGCGACAGAACCGGACGCTGCGATGGCGGCGGCGCCGATGGCGATGCACAGAACAAAGAGCCGGAACCCACGAACCCCGGTGCGCAGCTCGCTGCGGGCGGTGCGAAATATTGCCTTCCAACGCATCAGATTTGAGGCGCCTCAAGAACCACCCGGCCATCCGCAAGGCGGACGACCCGATCGCACGCGGCGGCAAAGTCCGCTTCATGCGTGACCAGAACCAAAGACGCATTGTCTTCGCGCACCAGACTGAACAGCAGATCGCGCACAAGTGCGCCCGACTCGCTGTCGAGATTGCCGGTGGGCTCGTCTGCAAACAGGATGCGTGGTCGCGCCACGATTGCGCGCGCAACCGCTGTGCGCTGTTGCTCCCCGCCGGACATCTGTCCGGGATAGTGCCCAACCCGTTCTGCAAGGCCGACGCGGGCCAAGGCTGCGCGGGCGCGTTCTGCACTATCGGGGATGCCCGCGAGATCCGCGGCCAATGCGACGTTCTCAACAGCAGTCATGTTGGGAAGGAGGTGAAACGCCTGAAACACCACGCCAACAGCGCCTCGCCGGAGCCGCGCCAGGGCGTCTTCATCCTTGCCGACCAATTCTTGGCCCAGCAGCAGCACTGAGCCTGAAGTGGCGCGTTCAAGGCCGGCAGCCACAGCCAGGAGGGAGGATTTGCCTGAACCTGACGGGCCGGTGAGGGCGACGATCTCTCCGGCGGCGACGTTGAGATTCACGCTTTGGAGGATGTTCACGGGCCCGGCGGCGCCCGTCAGCGTCAAGCACACGTCCGAAAGGACGAGCGCGGCGGCAACATTCAACATCAAACTGTTCAGCCCTGCCCTGCACGATACGCGCCCGACCTTATATAGGACAGGAGTGAGAAAAAGGGATGGTCATGGTCAGGTCGAGACGCGCCGTGCTCGCTGCGGCGTTGGGCGGCGGCGCAGCACTCGCCGCAGGGCCGCTTTGGGCGGCGAAGGCCTCCAAACCACCCTTTAAGCTGGTGATGCTGGGTGATAGCCTGATCGCGGGACTGGGCCTGAAGCGGCCTGAGACCATTCCCTACACGCTGCAAAGGATCCTGGCGTCGCAAGATCTGAACGTGCGGGTGGTGAATGCCGGCGTTTCCGGTGAGACCAGCGCCAATATTCTCGCCCGGCTGGATTTCTCGGCCCCATCGGATACGGGTGGGGTGATTATCGCGGCCGGCGCCAACGATATGCTGCAGGGGCTGTCTCCAAAGCTCCTGCGCGACAATCTAGCAGTGATGGTCAAAAGCCTGCAGGCGCGCCGCGTCACAGTGGCGCTGGCCGGGATGCGCGCTCAGGCCGGGCTTGGCTTGGCGTATCGGAAGCAATTCGACGCCTTGTATCCGGCGATCGCACAAGAATTCAAGATCGCGCTTTATCCGTTTTTATTGGACGGGGTGGCGCTCAACGAAGCCTATAATCAAGCAGACGCCATTCATCCAAATGCGCAAGGCGCGAAAGTGATCGCGCAGCGTTTGGCGCCGTTCGCTGTGTCGACATTTCAGCTCAAAAGGTACGCAAAAAAAAAACATTAGATGAGTATTGCCCTTCGTTTAGGACCGCCGGGCAGGGAGACGCGGGCGACCTCTTCGAAGCGCGGGCTGTCGATAGTGCGCTCAAGGATTGGTCGGCCCGGTATCAGACAATGCGGAGATCTCCGCCGTTTTGGCCTGTCTACCTCCGAAAGGCGGATCGTTTATACTGGTGAGATGCTGTGGCTAGCTGGTTCTTGCGTCAGCGCTTGCCCGCCTTTTTGTGGACGATGCGAATGTCGGGTTTGGGGGGCTCTGCGGTCTTCCTCGACGAACCTCTGCAATCGGGATGCACGTGCGCAGGTAGTCTCAAGGGCGCATCCCTTGGGACGAGGGGTTGGAGGTTTGACCCTCTCGCTCCGACCATCAACGAAGCTTTGGACCCGAAGAGCAGAGGCGAACAAGATCGCAGACCAGCCATACTCGGTTCTTATGGCGCAGCCTAATTTGACTTTTCGTACAGTGCTTCGGCGCGGGTCTTCAGCGCGTCGGCAGTGAGGTTGAAACCTGCTTCGATCCAACTTTTTCCGAAGCGCATGATGTGGATCGCGCTGTCGCCAAGAAATGCGTCCGTCGTCCAATAGCGGCAGGATTTTGGGCTGGTCGCTTCAATGTATTGGTCGCGCAAGCCGGCATAAGGCCATTCTTCACTCCAATCCATTTTCCAGGATAGCTTTTTCGGTGGATCGAAAGCGCAGATATATTCGATGATTGGCGCGGTCTCATCGCTCCACAAATACTTCATCGTCATATTGATCGGGTCGCCGATTTTGAAGGTGGACGTGGCGGCGACGCAAAAGGGGTTCCACTCGCCGTAGCGCGGTAGGTCGACCAGAATGTCCCAAACCACTTGCGCGGGGGCTGCGATGTCGATGGTTTTGGAACGGGCTACCCGATCTTCGTGAAAGCCGTGTTTTGGATCAAAAAGCTGGTTCATTTGGCGCTCTACCCGAAAAGTGTGTTCAGCCAAGGGTATCCGGCTTCCGACGGCGACAAACACTAAATCCACTTTGTCCGAAATGGCGTAGTCGCCAGCCAAGGTCACGCTTTGTCGCCAGAGCGCATGGAACAAAAGGCGCCAATCGCAGTGTTCCAAATCTAGATGCCACATCGCCGCTGAGGGCTGATCGTTTGTTTGGCGGTGATTGCTCGGTGAAGCTTCCGTGACGCAAATCGAGGTTTGATGTTCAAGGAAGTGCGCGTGCGCCTCAAAGTGTGGCGCGTTGGTATTGTTTAGGCTAGCTATATTTAGACCAGCTGGGGGGCTGGGCTTACCGGAGGGGCGTCATGCGGGAAGGTTTCGTTTTGGATTTGGTGCTTTGGGTAGCGCCTGTCTTTTTTGGGCTCTTGGGGCTGACCTTCATCATTACGGGTTTTGGCCGTCTGTTTCGAGGGCATTTCCTCGGTGCGACGGGCCGCGCTTTGTCTGGAGGCCTGCTTCTTGCGGCTGGTGCGGCGACCGCGCTGTTGGGTCTAAACATTCACACTTACAACCGTCTCACTTACGAAAAGCCTGTCGCCGAGATCTCGTTTCAGCAGTCCGCACCGCAGGTTTTCAAAGCAATCGTCACCGAGCCCGGCGCGATGCCGATGGATTACGAATTGCTTGGCGATCAATGGCAGATGGATGCGCGCGTTCTGAAATGGCGGCCCTGGGCTAATATTCTTGGCCTTAACGCCACTTATCGTTTGGAGCGTTTGCAAGGCCGCTACGCTGAAATCGCGGATGAGGCCTCCTCCGCCCGGAGCGTTTATCAACTCGGGGCTAATCCGGGCATCGACCTTTGGGGCATTGCCAACAAGTATGGGCGCAGCATCCCACTCGTTGACACCGTCTATGGCAGCGGCGCTTATATGCCCATGGCGGATGGTGCGACCTACGAGGTTTCGATCACGCAAAGCGGATTAATAGCGCGCGCCGCCAATGAGCCAGCGCGCGTCGCAGCGGAAAACTGGAAATAGCGCTTTATGCTGCCTGCGTCTCGGCGTCTGGACGCGACATCCAGGCAATCAGAGGCTTGAGCGGCAAGACCCAAGCGAAGCCCGCGATCGGATAGTACGCCATCATTATCCAGAAATTTGCGTTGATCAGGCGTGAGCCGATCGTTGCGGCTATGGCGATATAGCCGGTCATCCACACAAGCAGCACAATGCCGCCGATAAACATGCGCAGTCGTCGGGGCAGCGGAGCTATTTGAGAACTGGCCATTGCGTCCTTTCAGCCGATTGACGTCGGCAAACCCTGGTCTACATGGGTCTCCGAGACATTTCTAGGAGCCTCAATGGCGAACGCTATTTCCCCGAATGCGTCCGGACGCCACACCCTTTGGGCGCGCTGGTGGGTCCTTGGCTTTTGCCTTCTCGTCGTCGTTATGGTGCTCGTAGGCGGCGCAACGCGCCTGACGGATTCTGGCCTCTCGATTACCGAGTGGAAGCCGGTCACGGGGGCCCTGCCACCGCTGTCTGAGGCCCATTGGGCAGCTGAGTTCGCGAAGTATCAGCAATCGTCCCAATATCAGATGATGAATTACGGGATGAGCCTGGAGGCCTTTAAAGGCATTTTCTGGTGGGAATGGGCGCATCGCCTCTTAGGTCGAACAATCGGGGCCTATTTGCTGCTCCCGTTGTTGTTTTTGACCTTCACCCGCGCGCTAGATGCCCGAAAAATCAAACAGCTTTGGTTCATCGGCGTTCTGGTGGGCGTGCAGGGCTTTATCGGCTGGTGGATGGTTGCGAGCGGCCTGGTGAATCGGGTTTCGGTGAGTCCTTATCGTCTGGCGACGCATCTGGGCATGGCGCTGGTGATCTTAGCCTTGGCTTGGCGTCTATTCTTGATCTGGGATGCAAAGCCGCAAGAGAAGGGGACTTTGAAGAGCCCCTCGCTGCGGTGGCCGATCGGGCTGACTGGGTTGGTGTTTTTCCAGATGTTGCTTGGTGCTTTTGTGGCGGGTCTCGACGCGGGCCGCAGCCACACGGATTGGCCGACGATCGATGGCCATTTGTTTCCCAGCCAATATGCCGCGCTGGAGCCGTTTTGGCGCAATTTGTTCGAGAATACGCAAGCGGTGCAATTCAATCACCGGATTGTGGGTTACCTAACGGCAGTTGCGGCGCTTTATGTCGCTTGGACGTTCCGGTCGACCGCATATCGCAAATGGGCGGCTTCCGCGGGGCATATGGCCTTGCTCCAGGCGGTGCTTGGCGTGATCGCCGTTATACTGGCGTCGCCGCTATGGATTGGCCTTCTTCACCAGGCCGGCGCTTTGGCCCTTTTCCTGTTGGCGAACGCTTTATGGGCCGCCACAAGCAGTGGTGGTAGCATATTACCGATTGGCAGTGCGCTGAAAACACAGGTAAAAAATGAGGCACTTGACGCGGCTGCCCGCGCCCAGTAGCTACCGCGCCTTCCGAATTCGCAAATTGCGAGACTTATAATGAAAACGTTCACGGCGAAGCCCGCCGAGACGGAGCACAAGTGGATCGTGGTGGACGCCGAAGGCGCCGTCGTGGGCCGTTTGGCGTCTTTTATCGCGCTTCGCCTGCGCGGTAAGCACCGTCCTGATTTTACGCCCAATATCGATGTCGGCGATCATATCGTCGTCATCAACGCCGCCAAGGTGGCGCTGACTGGCCGCAAAGAAAAGCAAAAGGTCTATTATCGCCACACCGGTCACCCCGGCGGCATCAAGGAAACGACTGCAGGCAAGATCTTGGCCGGCCGTTACCCTGAGCGCGTCCTGGAGAAGGCTGTTGAGCGCATGATGCCGAAGGAAAGCCCGTTGGCGCGCCGTCAACTCGGCAAGCTTCGCGTCTATGCTGGCGCTGAGCATCCACACGCTGGTCAAACGCCGGCGACCGTGGACTTCAAGGGTCGTAACACCAAGAATTCGAGGATCGGTTAATCATGGTCGAAACCCTCAGCAGCTTCGAGCAATTGCAAGGCGGCACTCAAGAAGCGCCTGTGATTCGCGAGCCGAAGATTGACGCGCTTGGCCGGTCTTATGCGACCGGCAAGCGGAAGAACGCCATCGCCCGCGTTTGGGTGAAGCGTGGCTCCGGCAAGATCACCGTGAACGGTAAGGATCAGACCGATTATTTCGCGCGCAAGGTTTTGCGCATGATGATCGGCCAACCGTTGAACAGCGCGCAGCGTGGCACTGAATATGACGTGTTCTGCACCGTGCGCGGTTCGGGTCTTTCTGGTCAGGCTGGCGCGATCCGTCACGGCATCGCCAAAGCATTGTCCGAGTACGAACCATCGTTGCGCCCTTTGATGCGTACCGAGGGTTTTCTCACCCGCGACTCCCGTGTGGTTGAGCGTAAGAAATATGGCCGCAAGAAAGCGCGCGCCAGGTTCCAATTCTCCAAGCGCTAAGTTTCAGCGCGGGTACGTGGAATCAAACGGGCGCTTCTGCAAAGAAGCGCCCGTTTTGTATTTTAAGGTCAGGAGAGCGAGATGAGCATCCAGGTCTTTATCGATGGCGAGGCCGGCACCACCGGGCTGCAGATTCGCGAACGTTTGGAAACGCGCGATGACATCGTGCTTTTGAAAATTGACCCAGAGCGTCGGAAAGATCCAGCGGCGCGCGCAGAGCTCTTAAACGGCGCTGACATTGTCGTGCTCTGCTTGCCGGACGAAGCGGCGAAAGAGGCTGTGTCGCTGATCTCAAATGCCAAGGTTAAGGTGATTGACGCCTCGACGGCGCACCGCATCGCACTGGATTGGGCGTTTGGTTTTGCCGAGCTTGGCGCCGACTATCGCATGCGCATTCAAGACAGCACGCGTGTGTCGAACCCGGGCTGTTATTCGACTGCGGCGATCGCGCTGCTGCGGCCATTGGTGGCGGCGAACATTTTACCGGTTGATTGGCCTGTCACAATTCACGGCGTGTCCGGATATTCTGGCGGCGGCAAATCGATGATCGCCGAGTTCGAAGATACAACGGCGGTGAATTATACGAGCGCGCCGTATCGGATCTATGCGACCGCGCTCGGGCACAAGCATGTACCAGAAATCAAGCAGCATGCTGGATTGTCCGGCACGCCCTTGTTTACTCCTGCGGTCGGGCGTTATGCGCAAGGCATGATCGTCGAGATCCCGCTACAATTGTGGGCGCTGCCGAAGTCGCCCTCGCTTGATGCTGTGCATTATGCGCTGGCGGCGGCCTATCAAGGCGCGCGTTTCGTGAGCGTTGCATCCATGGAAGATGCTGCGGCCATCAAGACGCTCGACCCTGAAGCCTTAAATGGCACGAACCAGCTTAAACTGTTCGCCTTCGGTGATGCGAAAATCGGCCAGGCGCGCATGGTTGCGTTGCTGGACAATCTCGGCAAGGGGGCGTCGGGCGCGGCCGTTCAAAATTTGAACATCATGGCTGGCTTGGATGAGGGCGTCGGGTTGCGCTGATGGTTGAGCGAACGGACACTTTACGCGTCCGACCGCACACGGACATATTCTCCGGGCGCGTCGCACAAAGGTTTGTGAGGGCCTTTGTTAGGGTCTCGTGCGGGGATTTGAGGGCCGTCGCGTTCTTTTAGCCACTCATTCCAGCTGGTCCACCAAGACCCTGGATGTTCCGCAGCATTCGCCAGCCAATCTTCAAGTGAGGTCGGCAAAGTTGCGTTGGTCCAGTGTTGGTATTTCTTTGCGGCGGGCGGATTCACCACGCCTGCGATGTGGCCCGAACCGGCGAGCATGAACTGAACCGGTCCGCCCATGAGTTTTGCGCTTTTATACACGCTCTTGGCTGGAGCGATGTGGTCTTCCTTGGCGGCTTGGAAGAACGTGGGTGTTTGAACTTTGCTTAGATCGAGTTGTACGCCGTCGATATTTAGCTCGCCTTTTGAGAATCGGTTGTCGCGGTAGAAGTTGCGCAAATAATAGAGGTGTAGCGCACGCGGCATGCGCGTTTGATCTGAATTCCAATACAGAAGATCGAACGGTTTCGGCTTTTCACCCATCAAATAATTCGACACCACATAGGACCAATAAAGATCTGGCGCGCGTAAGGCGTTGAAGGTTTCGGACATGACCTGGCCTTCGAGAACACCGCCCGCTTCGTCCATTTTCGCTTCGACATATTTTATGCCGGCGTCATCGGTGAAAAACAGAAGGTCTCCGGCAAATTCGAAATCCATCTGCGCGGTGAAGAACGTCGCCGAGGACACCCGATCATCGCCTTTGGCGGCCATGTAAGCTAGTGTGGCGCCTAGGAGCGTGCCTGCGACACAATAGCCGACAGCATGCATTTTCTCGACGCCCGTTTGCTCTTGAACGACGCGCATGGCCGTCATCAGGCCATCTTTCATGTAGTCTTCAATGGTCTTCTCGGCGAGTTCCTGTGGTGGATTCACCCAGGACGTGACGAACACGGTATGGCCTTGTTCCGTTAGCCAGCGGACCATGGAGTTATCCGTCCGCATATCCAAAATGTAAAATTTGTTGATCCACGGCGGGAAGAACAGAACGGGTGTTTCCGCCACCGTTTTGGTCAATGGAGAATATTGGATCAGCTCGAACAATTCGTTCCGGAAGATGACCTTTCCCTTGGTGGTCGCAATGTTGTCGCCGAGCTGGAAGGGGCTCATGTCGGTTTGGCGTAGCGCGAGATGACCGCGCCCGCGCTTCAAATCTTCCTCAAACATCTGAAGACCGCGCAGCAGATTTTCGCCGCCAGTCTCAATGGTTTTCTTCAACACAGTTGGGTTTGTGAATACGAAGTTGGAGGGCGAAAACGCGTCGGCTGCTTGTTTTAGAAAGAATGCTGCTTTGCGCCTTTTTGCGGGTTCGATATTGGGCGCTCTCGCCGCAAGGTTTTGCAGCCATTCGCTTTGAAATGAGTATGTGCGTCTTAAAAGATCGAACAAGGCGTTCTTGCGCCAATCGGGATCTGTGAAACGCCTGTCGCGCGCCAGCGGATCGTGAGCGTTGGCGTCTGGGCCTTGCAGTAAGACCCGGTACGTCTCGGCCCATAGCTTTACGAAGCCGCGCCATAATTCCGTTTGGGCGGCGACGAGGGTCGCGGGATCCGCAGCAGCGTGCGCAAGCACTTCTTGCACGGCCTCTTGAGCGCGGAAGGGGTCGGGGTGCAGGTCGGCGCCGGCGGGGGGCTGCAGCGCCACGGCTTCCGCCGTGATCTTTTGCATTCTGACGGAAGCCTCCCAAAGGTTCATCGCGAGCTTTTCCAGCGTTTCGGCGCTGGCCATGCTCATGATATCGAGAGACGGCGGCGCCTCCGCTTTGGTCGCGGGCGCTGGCGTTGCCGCGGCTGCAAGCGTTGGAGATACGGACGCCGCCGCAGCCTTTTTTCGAGTGCGTTTCGGCTTCTCGCCCGCAACAACGGTGGTATTGGCCTTTTTGCGGCTGCGCGCGGCCGGAGCAGGCTGGGCCTGGATATCCGCTAGGCTCTTCGTATCCGCCAAGAAAAATCCTCCCAATTCCGCCGCTTGTATTTTTTACTTGGAGGCTGATTCTGATGAAAAGCCTTCAAATTGACGCGGCTATGGTGTCACACAGGGCTGTACGCGTATAGAAGTACGCAGAGGGAGCCGATCGTGGCCAAAAGACTAGTCATCCTTGCGTTTATGGCTGCGGCCGTTTGCGTTTCAAGCTGCGCCAATCTCGCCGGCGAAGTGTCGCGCCGCACTGATGCGCCGCCATGGTTTAAGCAGCGCGTGAAGGAGATCGAGGGTGACGGATACCCTAAATTCTCTGAAGCCGACATGACGCCGCGGCCGCGTAAGACGGAAGCGGAATGGGCGGAAGCGAAGGATGACCTTCAGAAGGCGAAAATCGAGGTCAATAACGATCCCCGTGCCGTTGATCCGGGCGCCATTCGAAACTCCACGGAATGGCAGGCAGCAGCCAAAGCGCGCACCGGCGCGACGGGCGTTGAACAATGACTATTAAAACAAAGCTATAGCAAGTTTTTGCCGCGTCGCCGATAATGCCGACCCTCAGATGAAGTCACGCTTTTGATTTATGGCGCGACGGTCCATCATGTAGCACCCATCGAATCAGAACCATGTCCCAAGAATTTTATAAAATCCGCCGCCTGCCGCCTTATATGTTCGAGCAGGTCAACAAGCTGAAGGCTCAACTCCGGGCCGAGGGCACGGATATCATTGACTTGGGCATGGGCAATCCTGATTTGCCCCCGCCAGACCACGTCATTGAAAAATTGATCGAAACAGCCCGGCGGCCGGACGTGCATGGCTATTCCTCTTCGCGCGGCATCCCTGGTTTACGCCGGGCTTTTGCGAATTATTACGAGCGCCGTTTTGACGTGAAACTGGACCCTGACACCCAGGTGATTTCAACCTTGGGCTCCAAGGAAGGCTTCGCGAATTTGGCGCAGGCGATTTCTGCGCCGGGCGATGTGATTTTGGCGCCGAACCCGTCTTATCCGCTGCATTCTTTCGGCTTCATCATCGCCGGCGCCAGCATCCGCAACGTGGAGGCGCATACGCCGGAACAATATCTGTCCGGGCTGGGACGGGCGGTTCGCCATTCCGTGCCGCCGCCGATTGCGATGGTGTTGTGCTATCCGGGCAATCCGACTGCGCAAGTCGTAGACCTCGACTTTTATAAAGAAGCCGTGAAGTTCGCTAAGAAACACAATCTCTTTATTTTGTCCGACTTGGCCTATTCCGAGATTTACTTCGAAGGCGCGCCGACGCCGTCCGTTCTGCAAGTGGAAGGCGCGATGGATGTTGCGGTTGAGACCGTTTCTTTATCAAAAACGTATTCGATGGCCGGCTGGCGCGTGGGCTTCGCTGTCGGCAATGATCGTCTTATCGCCGCGCTCGGCCGCGTGAAGTCCTATCTGGATTATGGCGGGTTCACGCCGATACAGGTCGCCGCCACCGCGGCGCTCAATGGTCCGCAGGATTTCGTCGAGAAGAACCGCCAAATTTACAAATCCCGCCGCGACGCGCTGGTGGAGAGTTTTGGCCGGGCTGGTTGGACCATACCAGAGCCGAAAGCCTCTATGTTCTGTTGGGCGCCATTGCCACGCGGCTACGAAGAAATGGGCTCGATGGAGTTTTCCAAGCGCTTGATCGAAGAGGCGGGCGTCGCCGTCGCCCCGGGCGTGGGCTTCGGCGAGTATGGCGAAGGCTTTGTGCGCATCGGATTGGTGGAGAACGAGCAGCGTATTCGGCAAGCTGCCCGAAATATTCGCAAATTCCTGCAGCGAAATGACAATGTGGCTGGATCCGCGAGCGCTGCTGAATGAACGAGAAGTCCTCTCTGCGGATCGGCGTCGCGGGCCTTGGCACGGTCGGCGCTGAACTCCTAAAGCAGATCGCTGAAGATCGCGTAGGCGCCTTCGCCGGGCGTGCGCATGTCGTCGCTGTGAGTGCGCGCAATCGCCGCCGCCAAAACGGTCCATCGATCGAGCACTTGAAATGGTTTGACGATCCTTGTGAACTTGCCGGTTCGAGCGAGATCGACATTTTCGTTGAACTCATGGGTGGGGCGGATGGTCCGGCGAAGCGGGCGGTGGAAATCGCTCTTGCGGCGGGCAAGCCGGTCGTCACGGCCAACAAAGCGTTGCTGGCCGAGCATGGCGCTGCGCTGGCGCACATGGCGGAAAGCGCCGGGGCGTCGCTGCGCTTTGAGGCGGCCGTTGCTGGCGGCGTTCCTATCATCAAGATATTGCGCGAAGCCTTGCGCGTCGATGAGATCAATGGCGTCGCCGGCATCCTCAACGGCACGTGCAATTACATCCTCACAGAGATGGAGCGCAAAGGTCTTTCCTTTGCTGCGGCGCTCGCAGATGCGCAGGCCTTAGGTTACGCGGAAGCCGATCCGACTTTCGACGTTGGCGGAATAGACGCAGGACACAAGATCGCCATCCTGGCAGCCCTGGCGTTCCGCGCCGCGCCAGATTTCAGCGCCGTACGCATCGAAGGCATCGAGCGGATTGAGGCCGTGGATATCATTTATGCGCGTGAGCTCGGCTATCGCATCAAGCTGATCGCGTCCGCACGCGCACTGGACGGCGGCGTGATCCAGCGCTGCAATCCTGTGCTCTTGCCCAACGAACACCCGCTGGCGAAGATTGACGGCGCGTTGAATGCGATTGTCGTAGATAGCGCCACGCGCGGCCGTCTGACCTTTGCAGGCGCAGGGGCAGGGGGCGCCGCAACGGCTGCTGCCGTCGCTTCGGATTTGATTGACCTTCTGGCGGAAGCGAAACGCTCGGTGTTCGGCGCCAAGGCGGACGCGCTAGCGAAGTTCAGCGCCAGCGACGGACCTGATGCGGTCGGCCAGTTTTATATGCGCCTGCGGCTGAAGGATCGCCCAGGCGCCATTGCTTCTGTGTCGGATGCGTTGGCGCGCCATGGCGTTTCCATCGATAGCTTCATACAGAAGACCGTAACCGATGCGTCCGGAGTGCCGATTGTTATGACGACGCACGACGTGTCAGAGAGTGTTTTACGCCGATGCGTGGCGGAACTGGCGACCTTGGAATCGGTCGTTGGCGCGCCGTGTGTCATGCCGATGGAAACGGCCGCATCGGCCTGATTAGGGAGTCGTCAGATGGGTTCAGATGGGCGCTTAGGCCAAGACATTGCTCTGGGGGCGGTTTCCGCTGCGGAAGCGGCGGCGATCGCTGCTTATCGCTTGGCGGGCCGCGGCGACGAAAAGGCGGCTGACCAAGCGGCTGTTGACGCGATGCGCACGGCGCTCAATGCGCTCGCAATAGACGGTGAAATCGTTATTGGCGAAGGCGAACGCGATGAAGCGCCGATGCTCTATATCGGCGAGAAGGTTGGCATGGGCGGTCCAAAGATCGCCATTGCGCTCGACCCGCTGGAAGGCACAACCCTGACCGCAAAGAACATGGCCAATGCCTGCGCTGTGCTCGCGATGGCGCCGGAAGGCGGCCTCCTGAATGCGCCGGACGTGTACATGGACAAGCTGGCGATTGGGCCTGGATTCGAACCTGGATTGGTCGATCTCGATCGCTCTCCCGCTGAGAACGCCAAAGCGCTGGCGAAGGCCAAGGGCGTGTCGGTTGAAGATTTGACGGTTTGCGTCCTGGATCGTCCGCGCCACGCCGACATTATCGCAAGCCTACGCGGCGTCGGCGTTCGCTTGTATCTGATCTCCGACGGCGATGTCGCAGGCGTCATTCACACGACCGATCCTGCAACTGGCATCGACATGTATGTGGGGCAGGGCGGCGCGCCGGAAGGTGTGTTGGCGGCGGCGGCGCTGAAGTGCGTCGGCGGTCAATTCCAAGGTCGGTTGGTGTTCCGCAATGATGACGAACGTGCGCGCGGCCGCCGGTGGGGCATTTCCGACCTCGATAAGAAATACGCGCTGAACGAATTGGTGCGTGGCCACGCGATTTTCGCCGCTACCGGCGTCACGGACGGCGCCATGCTGGATGGCGTGAAGATCGATGCGCGCGGCACCCACACGCATTCGATCGTGATGAATTCGTCGGATCGCATCGTGCGAACGATCCGGTCGACCTTTCCGCCGAAGGGATGAACGCAATCCCCCGCTCCCCCGTCGGAGCGCCAAAGGCGTTTCTCGGCGTAGAGAGATCTTTTGGCGGCCGCCGTTGGGTGGAGCGGGCCTTCGATCCGCGTGTTGCTGACTCTCATGCGCGGCATCCGGGCGTCGATCCGATCATCGGAAGATTGCTGGCGTCGCGCGGCGCGAAGATGGGCGAGACGGGTGCTTTTCTCCAGCCGCGCCTGAAAAAGCAAATGCCCGATCCCTCTATCCTGCGGGATATGGATAAAGCGGTAGAGCTTATTCTCACGGCGCTGTTGGATGGCCGCAAGACAGTGGTGTTCGCCGATTACGACGTCGATGGCGGTGTGTCGGCGGCGCAGCTGATCCGGTATTTTCGCTCCTGGGGCCGCGAGCTTGGCCTTTATGTTCCGGATCGGCTGAAGGAGGGCTATGGGCCTTCGCCTGGCGCTTTCCGGACCCTCCACGAACAAGGCGTGAAGCTGATCATCGCGGTCGATTGCGGCGCCAATTCCCGTGCAGCGTTGGAAGAGGCGAGCAAGCTCGGCGTCGAGGTGATTGTGCTCGATCACCATTTGATGGCGCATGGGGAACCGCCTGCGACCGCTGCGTTGGTCAATCCAAACCGTCCAGACTGTAATTCCGGCATGGGCTATCTGGCTGCGGCCGGCGTCGTGTTTATGGTCATGGTCGCGATCAACCGTCTGGCGCGTGCGCGCGGCCTGTTTGGCGAGCGCCCAGAGCCGGACGTGATGAAGCTGCTGGATCTGGCGGCTTTGGGCACTCTGTGCGATGTGGCGCAGCTGGTTGGAGCCAATAGGGCCTTCGCCGCGCAGGGCCTGAAGGTGATGGCCAAGCTTGAGAATATCGGCATCGCCGCGTTGGCCAAGGTCGCCAATATTGAGATCCCGACCAGCGTCTATCACGCGACTTATGTGCTGGGTCCACGCTTGAACGCGGGCGGGCGCCTGGGCGCGGCGATCATGGCGACGCAATTGCTCTCGACCGAAGATCCAATTGAGGCGCGGCGTTTGGCTGAACAATTGGACGTACTGAATGCCGAGCGGCGTCAACTCGAAGCGCACGCGCTGCTGGAAGCCGAAGCGCAACTCCTACGTCATCAAGACGATGCTGTGCTCGTCGCGGCGGGACCATGGCCGCCGGGCGTGGTCGGCATCGTCGCAGGACGCATCAAAGAAAAATTCCTGAAGCCCGCCATCGTGATCGGCTGGGACGGCGTGCATGACGGTACGGCGAAGGGCTCAGGCCGTTCGGTGCCCGGCGTCAATCTCGGCGATGCGTTGTCGGCCTCTATGGCGGCGGGCGTTTTGATCGCGGGCGGCGGTCACGCTATGGCGGGTGGGCTCACTTTAGCCATGGATCGGATCGATGCGTTTCGCGCCGACATCAATGAACGCCTGGGCGCTGTGTGCCGGGCTTCTGAGGACGAAGCGCGCGCATTGATGATCGACGGCATGGTCGGCGTCGGCGCGGCCACGGTCGCGTTCTGCGAGCGTTTGGAGATGATTGGGCCCTATGGCGCCGGCAATCCAAGCCCGGTGTTCGTTTTGTCGAATGTGAGCGTTGCACACGCCGCGCGGGCGGGGACGGATCACGTGCGCGGCACCTTCGTCGATGACAATGATCGCCGCATTCGCGGCATTGCTTGGCGGGCGGCGAATGCCCCGCTCGGAGAGGCCATTTTCAGCCGCGCAGAGCGCTTGCATCTTGCTGTCCGCATTCAAATTAACGAATGGAATGGACGCCGGTCGGTGGAAGTCGAGATTATTGACGGCGCCCCGGCAAAAGCTGGTTGATTATGGCGCCTTGGGGTTGCGCGGCCGAAGGCCCATAGCTATAGAAACGCCCCTGCGCATCTGCGGGCCCTTCGTCTATCGGTTAGGACGTCAGGTTTTCAACCTGAAAAGAGGGGTTCGACTCCCCTAGGGCCTGCCACGCGCCGCATCCCCCATCAGAGAAAATTCAAGTATTCGCGTGCGCTTTTGCGTGTCATCGCGTGGCGGTGTTTGGGCGATATTGTGTCGTAACTTTGACGCTCCGAATGGTTATTAGTCTAACGGTTTTTTAATTGCGCCAGCCGCTGGTTTAATGGGCGTACCCCTCCTGCGTGTGTTAACCATTTTGGGTCCTATCCGTCTCACAACGAATGTGGCTCAAGACATGAACGAAATTGACGATCTCAATGATTCGCTCGTGACGATTACGGGCAAAATCAAATGGTTCGATGCGGTCAAAGGCTATGGCTTTGTGGTGTCGGATGAAGAGCGAGAAGGCGACATTCTTCTCCACGTTTCCTGCCTCCGCCGCATGGGCAGAGACGCTGCTCCGGAAGGCGCAACGATAATTTGTGAAGCGACGCGCGGCGAGCGCGGGATGCAGGCGGTGCGCGTGCTCTCTCTAGACGAGAGTACGGCTTCAACCACCGATGCGCCGGCCTCTGTCCGCCGGAGCGCCAGCGCCAAGGGGCCGTTCACGCTCGTCTCGGTCAAGTGGTTCAATCGCGCCAAAGGCTATGGCTTCGTCAATGCGGGCGACCGGCCGGACGATATCTTCATCCATATCGAAACGCTAAGGCGCGGCGGATTTTTGGATGCGGCGCCAGGCGATAAATTTCTCGCACGCTTCACCGAAGGGCCTAAAGGACGGATCGTGATTGAATCAAAACCCATCGATGCGGCCTAAGGGTTTTGCTGAGACTTTGAGGTCTGGGTGTGTAATTTTGGAGCGCTGCGTGCGCCCCAAAATGTTTGTTTAGAGCTGTGTTTATGCGTTCTTGGATTTCTGCTGCGGCCATCACAATCGTTCTGGTTGCGGCGCCCGTTTACGCCGCGGTTCTGCAATCGCTGTCCGTCGTGAGTGAGAAGGGCGCCTTCGTCTATAAGGTTGAATTGGCGGCGGACGACGCGACCCGCGAAAAGGGGCTGATGTTCCGCAAGGAGATGCCGAAGGATCACGGCATGTTGTTCGACTTCGGCACGGATCGCGTCGCCCATATGTGGATGAAGAACACCTTCATCCCGCTCGACATGGTTTTCATCCGCGCTGACGGCGAGGTTGCCTCTATCGCCAAGAATGCTCAGCCGCAATCCTTGTCCCTCATAAGCTCTGGCGTGCGCGTGCGCGCGGTATTGGAACTGAATTCCGGCGAAGCCGACGCGATGGGTCTGAAGCCTGGTGATCGTGTGAAGCATAAGATGTTTAGGGCGAAGGCGGATTGAACGAACGCTCCACCGCCACCCCGGACAAGCCCGCGCAGCGTGCGTTGTCCGGAGCCGAGATTGTCAAAACGTAGCATTTCAAGCCAGGTTGCTAATCGTGGCAGCGCGATGAAATTCAACACGCATTCGGCCGTCGCACCGAGAAAGCGTTCAATGTGGCGGCGCCAAGCATACGCAACGGCGGCATTTTCAAACACAGATTGAAAGCGCGATCAGGCGCGTCAGCCAGAGGCTGATCGATCGCTCCCGCCGGTTTCGCCGTCGATTGGTTTTTGCGCGCTTCGCAAGGTTCATGGAGCGCATCATATGCGTGGTGAGGAAGGGGGAGGATAAGTCTTTGGCCCTCCACGACGCACGATCGTCGCGCCAAGGAGCCGGACGGCTATTTTGCGAAGCGAATATCGGTAAGCTCTTTTTTGAGAGCCTTTATAAAAGCACGCATCAACGGCACTTCCAGTCTGCCAGGAGGACTTGCAGCGGAAATCGTGATGACGCCTGCGTGGACGCTGGGCAAGACGGGCATCAAACTTCCCATTCTCACAAAGCGGTCAGCGAGAAATTCGGGTAGCGCCGCGATGGCTTGTCCTTCTGCTGCGATGAAGCACGCAGCCTCGGGGTCATTTACAGTGCAGATGACGCGCAGTCGCTCCTCCCACGAATGATCTTTGTCATTCAGGCGAAGCACTATTTCATCCCCGTCTTCATTTGACGTTTTGATGGCTGGGTGATTTTTCAAGTCGCTTACGCGGAGGATCGCGTTTGCGATCTGAGCCTCCGCGTAGAGTTTCAGATTGGCCGATACCAGTTTCGTGCGCACCAGATAGGGCGCCATGGGCTCGGTGATTTGGATCGCGAGATCGACATCATCGCGCATAGGGTCGATGATGTCGTTTGTGAACTTCAAGTTGACCTTGGTCTTGGGGCGCCCGGCTAGGAACTTGCCCATGAAGGGCGCCAGCACAAGCCGTCCAAAGAGAAACGGCGACGCAATTCTAAGGCGTCCGCCTTCGCCCTTGAGCGAAGAATCGACAATGGATTGAGCGCCAGCCAAAGCGACCCGGATAGCAGCGGCAGGTCCTGACAGGCCTTCCCCTGCGCATTCCGACGAGTTCGGCCACCGATTCCGATTTGATTTCGGCGGGGTCGAAGGTCCTTCTGGCGTGATGACGATTGCCTATGGTTTTTGTGGTGGTCAAGCGGCCGCTTTTGGCTGTTTGGTTTTTCGCATGCTGTCGCCGGTCAGAGCGACGCGATGGGCGTTGTGGACGAGGCGGTCGAGCATGGCGTCTGCATAAGTTGGATCGCCGATAACGTCGTGCCAGCGGTCGACTGGGATTTGGCTAGTGATCAGGGTGGCGCCGCGTCCGTAACGCTCTTCCAAGATCTCCATGAGATCATGGCGTTGCTGCGCGTCCAGCGGCTCAAGCCCCCAGTCGTCCAGGATCAACAATTTCACGCCGCCAAGGCTGCGCATGAGACGCGGATAACGCCCGTCAACATGTGCGACGGCAAGATCGGCGAAGAGTTTCGGCACCCGGGCGTAGAGCGTCGATCGATTGTCACGACAGGCTTGGAAGCCGATCGCGCAGGCCAACCAGCTTTTTCCGACGCCCGTTGGACCAGTCATGATCAAGGCATCCGCCGCGTCGATCCATCCGCCCTTCAGCAAGGCCGCGAAGAGCGTGCGATCAAGACCACGCACCGCCTTGTAATTCAC
>Ga0247831_1000638_pt1 | contig 75830 bp, 67 predicted proteins | sample LaCruzMarch2015__9_FD_192406 | JGI IMG/M metagenome (GOLD analysis project Ga0247831, IMG submission 192406) | Freshwater microbial communities from meromictic Lake La Cruz, Castile-La Mancha, Spain - LaCruzMarch2015_1m | ecosystem: Environmental > Aquatic > Freshwater > Lake | place: Spain...
TCGGGGGACTGACTTTGGTCACCGTGCCCCTTATGTTCTCGAATCTCCCCCGGAAAGTCCGCCTGTTTTGACCGACGCCCTCCCCACCCCTCGCATCTCCGATCTCGCCCGTTCACACGGTCCGGGGGGCGTGGCGGAGACAGCGGACTATCTGGCGGGACTGAACCCCGAGCAACGCGCTGCGGTCGAGGCGACGGAGGGGCCGGTGCTGGTCCTGGCCGGGGCCGGCACCGGCAAGACCCGCGTCCTGACCACCCGGCTGGCACACATTCTGGCCACCGGCCGGGCGCGGCCGTGGGAGCTGCTGGTCGTCACCTTCACCAACAAGGCCGCCCGCGAGATGCGCGAGCGGATCACCCATCTGATCGGTCCGTCCGCCGAGGGACTGCGCTGGCTCGGCACCTTCCACTCCGTCGCCGCCCAGATCCTGCGCCGTCATGCGGAGCTGGTCGGGCTGAAATCCAGCTTCACCATTCTGGACACCGACGATCAGGAGCGGCTCCTGAAACAGCTGCTGGAAGCCGCCAACATCGACACCAAGCGGTGGACGCCGCGCTCACTGGCCGGGTTGATCGACCACTGGAAAAACCGGGGCTGGACGCCGGAGAAGCTCCCCTCCGGCGAGGACTTCGCCAACGGCAAGGGCCAGGCGCTGTACGCCGCTTATCAGTCGCGACTGGTCACGCTGAACGCCTGCGACTTCGGCGACCTGTTGCTGCACAATCTGACGATCCTGTCCCGGCATGCAGACCTTGCGGACGAGTACCGCCGCCGCTTCCGCTACATCCTGGTCGACGAGTATCAGGACACCAACGTCGCCCAGTATCTGTGGTTGCGGCTGCTGACGTCCTCGACCGGCAACGTCTGCTGCGTCGGGGACGACGACCAGTCGATCTATGGCTGGCGCGGGGCCGAGGTCGACAACATCCTGCGCTTCGAACGCGACTTTCCGGGTGCCAGGATCGTCAAGCTGGAGCGGAACTATCGTTCGACCCGGCACATCCTCGGGGCAGCATCCGGCCTGATCGCGGCCAACCGCGACCGGCTCGGCAAGATCCTTTGGACCGAGGACCAGACCGGCGACAAGGTCCGCGTGCGCGGCGTCTGGGACGGCGAGGCCGAGAGCCGGCTGATCGCGGACGAGATCGAGACAGCGAAACGTGACGGCATAAGATACCAGGATATGGCCGTCCTTGTTCGCGCATCATTTCAGATGCGGGCGTTCGAGGAGCGGTTCGTGCTCCTGGCCATTCCCTATGTCGTCATCGGCGGGCCGAGGTTCTTCGAGCGCGCCGAGATCCGCGACGCCCACGCCTATCTGCGGCTGATCCAGTCCGAGGACGACGACCTGGCGTTCGAGCGGATCGTGAATGTGCCCAAGCGCGGCATCGGCGATACCAGTGTGCAGAAGATCCTGCAGATCGCGCGACACCGGAACGTCCCGGCCATGACGGCGGTGCGCGAGCTGATCATGTCCGACGAGCTTCAGGCCCGGACGCGGACGGCCCTGTCGACCTTCGTTCGCGACCTCGACCGTTGGCGGGCGCTGGCGACCGACACCCGCCACTGGCTGCTGACCGAGACGGTGCTGGAGGAGAGCGGCTATGTCGACATGCAGAAAGCCGATCGCGCGACCGGCCCGGCGCGGCTGGACAACCTCAAGGAACTGACCCAGGCGATGCAGTCGTTCGAGACGCTGGGGGCCTATCTGGAGCACGTCTCCCTCGTGATGGATCTGGACCGGGGGCCGTCGTCGGACGCGGTCCAGATCATGACGCTGCACGGTGCCAAGGGACTGGAGTTTCCGCTGGTCTTCCTGCCGGGCTGGGAGGAAGGCGTCTTCCCCAGCCAGCGGAGCATCGACGAGAAGGGCGAGAAGGGCCTGGAGGAAGAACGCCGCCTCGCCTATGTCGGCGTCACCCGCGCCAAACAGGATGCGCGGATCTCCTTTGCCGCCAACCGCCTGGTCTACGGCCGCTGGACCAGCCAGCTGCCCAGCCGCTTCGTCGACGAACTGCCGATCGACCACGTCGAGGCCGAGAGCGACACCGGCTACTACGGGGCGTCGGCCGGGATGAAGGAGGCGAAATCCCGCTGGAACGAGGCGTCGTCCTTCGGCGCCGGCTATACCTCCCCCGGCTGGCAGCGCGCGCAGTCGTTCGCGGCGTCGAGAGCCCCCGCCGCCCGCCCGGCCCGCCAGACCCTGATCGAAGGCGACGGCCGCCTCATCGCCACCGCAGACCCGACCGCCGGGTCGGGCTGGACGAAGGGCGAGCGCGTGTTTCACCAGAAGTTCGGCTACGGCGCGGTGCGGGTGGTCGAAGGCAACAAGCTGACGGTAGAGTTCGAGAAGGCAGGCGAGAAGCGCGTGATCGACACGTTTGTGGAGCGCTGTTGACGACCGTCGCAAATCGCTGGCTTCTATAGAACGGATAGAGAACACGACGAACGAGGACTAGGATGCGCGGACTGGTCATAGTGCGTGAGTTTCCGGGCTTAGCCGGTTTAGAGCGGGACATGAGATCGCCGCCTGTTTGTCGCTCCGGGGCCCTCAGCTTTCCCGAACGCGGCGACGCGATTTGCCGTCAGGCTCCCGGCTATGACCGTTCGGCGGTGAGCCCCCATTTTCCTGGACAGGACTGCGAGGAGGGCGAATTCAGCGAGTACATCACCCACACCCTGCACTTGGCGGATCAGTTTCTCAGCGACCGGGTGACCGACGACCAAGAGTTCATTGGCCTCTTCATGAACTGGGGCTTCGACCTGACGAATGGAGCCGGCCAGCGCCTCAGGTCGTCGATCCACCTCTACCAAGTGATGGAAGGGCTGGCGCGCGGATGGCTGCCACCGAAGCCAACTGAAACGCTTAGGCCTTGGCGCAGGCCTCAAACCGTCGGTGCAGCATGGGCGTTGAACCGCTATGGCTGAGATTGAAGTCAAACTGGATGGTGCACTTCTCAGAGCTTTGACCGAGCGTGCGAACGCGGAAGGCAAGACGCCGGAGGAGCTTGCGCGGGAATTGGTGCATCGAGCCCTCGACAAGCTAGAAGACTGACGGTCTCGCCCAAAGCGCCACATTTGAGCGGCGTGGCGTTCAGGGTTCGTGGACTACTGTGCGGGGCTCACACCCTTCGTTAACGAGGTCTTGCCACCCTCGCCCCGTGCGCCCCGCCCTCCCACTTCCACCGCCCACCGAGCCCGCGCCGCCCATCTGGGAGCAGGCGCTGGCGGGGCTCGTCGTCATCATGCTGACCCAGGCGCTGATCGGCCCGGTGTTCGCGCCGACGCAGGAGGAGACGCCGATCCTGCGTCTCGTCTGGCTGCCGGTCTACGCCATCATCGCAGGGCTGATCGCCTTTCGCCTGCCCGCCATGGTCCGGGCCTGGCCGGTGTGGATCATGCTGGGTGCGCTGGTGCTGCACGCCTTCGCTTCCAAATGGTGGTCGATCGATCCGGAGGTGACCCAGAGGCGGGTCATCGCCATGGCCATATCCAGCGCCTTCGCCGTCTACCTCGGCGTCGCCTTCCGGGGCCCGCACCTGCCTCGCCTCTTGATGCTGTGCGGGCTGGGCATGGGGCTGGGCAGTCTGGTCATGGTCGCCGTCAATCCGACCATCGGCATCCATCAGGCCGAGAACGCCGGTCTGTGGCGAGGCCTTTGGTACGAGAAGAACCAGATGGGTCTGGTCATGTCGGCGGGCGCCGTGGCCGCCGCCGCCAGTCTCGCCTCGGGAGACCCCCGACGCTTGCTGCCGGGCATCACCCTGGTCGTCGCGACCGCGCTGGTCCTGGCCACGCAGTCCAAGACGTCGCTGCTGTGCCTGATCCTGGGGACCGGCGGGATCGCGGGACTGTGGGCCATGCAGAGGGGCGGTGCGGCCTTCTCCGTGATCGCCCTGTGGTTCGGCGTCGTCATCAGCGCGATCGCGGGATATGTCTTCATTACCGACCCGGAGGCGGTCCTGATCGCGCTGGGCAAGGACCCGTCCCTGACCGGCCGCACCGACATCTGGGCCGCCCTGATGCGCGATGTGGCCGAGCGGCCGTGGACCGGCTTCGGCTACTCCGCCTACTGGGGCATCGACTCCATACCCGCCGAGTTCATCCGGCTGGAGACCCAGTGGCCGGTCCCGTCGGCACACAATGGCTGGATCGACCTGTTGATCCAGCTGGGTTGGCCCGGCGCGATCCTGACCGGCGGGGTCGTCCTGCTGGCACTTGTCGTCACCCTGTTTCGCATTCCCGGCGCGGGTGCGCGGGAGGGTTATTGGGCGGTCGGATACATGGCCGTCTTCCTGCTGCTGAGCCTGTCCGAGAGCGTGCTGCTCAGCCACGCCAACCTGCCCTGGACCCTCTTGCTGGCCATCCTCGCCCGCGCCCTGGCGGCAGATCCCGGGCCGGCCCGCGCGCCCCTTGCCCGGCCCGTGCGCGGGGCCTACCAGACGGCTCCCCGAATCGCCGCACACTCAGGCCATGCCCGCCTCCGTCGCCCCGTCCCTGTTCGATGACATGCCCGAGGGCCCCAGGCCGGCGGTGCCCACCCCCACGCCCGAGCCTGCCCTGAAACCCCGGGCGACGGCCCCCGCTCCGACCGCGGCCACCCCCGCCGGTGGCTACTCCGCCTCCTCGATCGAGGTGCTGGAGGGGCTGGAACCCGTCCGCAAGCGCCCCGGCATGTACATCGGCGGCACCGACGAGCGGGCGCTGCACCACCTGTTCGCCGAAGTCCTGGACAACGCCATGGACGAAGCGGTGGCCAAGCACGCGAAGCTGATCACCGTCGACCTCGACGCCGAGGGCGTGCTGTCGGTCCGTGACGACGGCCGGGGCATCCCCGTCGACCCCCACCCCAAGCATCCGGGCAAGTCGGCGCTCGAGGTCGTCATGACCGTGCTGCACTCCGGCGGGAAATTCTCGGGCAAGGCCTATGAGACCTCCGGCGGTCTGCACGGGGTCGGTGTGTCCGTCGTCAACGCCCTGTCGGACGTGCTGGACGTCATCGTCTGGCGCGACGGCTTCGAATGGAGGCAGTCGTTCAGCCGGGGTCTGCCGCTGGCCCCCATCCAGCAGATCGGGCCGTCGAAAAAGCGCGGCACTCGGATCCGCTTCCATCCCGACCATGAGATCTTCGGCGTCGGTGCCGCGTTCAAGCCCCCCCGCCTGTTTCGAATGGCCCGGTCCAAGGCCTATCTTTTCCGGGGCGTCGAGATCCGCTGGACCTGCGCCGCCGATCGGATCACCGACCACACGCCGACCGAGGCCATCTTCCACTTCCCGAACGGCCTTGCCGACGCCCTGGCCGAACGCATCGGCGACATGGAGACCGTGACCCCGACCTTTTCCGGGAGGGTGGAGAGGAAGGGCGAAGCCGGGGCCGTCGAATGGGCCGTGACCTGGTCGCCCATCGGCTTTGGTGACGCCGACAGCTTCGTCCAGTCCTACTGCAACACCGTCTCGACGCCGGACGGGGGGACGCATGAAGCCGGCTTCCGGGCCGCCCTGGTCAAGGGGCTCAAGACCTATGGCGAACTGACCAACGAGAAGCGCGCCGTGCAGATCACGGCCGAAGACGTCATCGCCAACGCCGGTGCCCTGATCAGCGTCTTCATCCGCAATCCCGAGTTCCAGGGCCAGACCAAGGACCGGCTGTCCTCGCCCGACGGCCAGAAGATCGTCGAGGCCCTGATGCGGGACCCGCTGGACCACTGGCTGACCGAGAACCCGCGCCAGGCCAACACGCTCCTCGGCTTCATCATCGAGCGGGTAGAGGACCGGTTGCGGCGACGCAAGGACAAGGAGGTCCAGCGCGCCGCCGCGACGCGAAAGCTGCGCCTGCCGGGCAAGCTGGCCGACTGTTCGCGCCAGTCCGCCGACGGCACTGAACTGTTCATCGTCGAGGGCGACTCGGCCGGCGGCTCGGCCAAACAGGCGCGCGACCGCGCGACCCAGGCCATCCTGCCCCTGCGTGGCAAGATCCTGAACGTCGCCTCGGCCACGGCCGACAAGCTGCGCCAGAACATAGAGTTGAACGACCTGACCCTGGCCCTGGGCGTGACCCCCGGACCGCGCTTCGACATCGACGCCCTGCGTTACGAGCGGATCGTCATCATGACCGACGCCGACGTGGACGGGGCCCATATCGCGGCGCTTCTGATCACCTTCTTCTACCGCTCGATGCCCGAAGTGATCCGTCAGGGCCGATTGTTCATGGCCCTGCCGCCGCTCTACCGCCTCCAGGCCGGGCCGCTGTCGGAATACGCCCGCGACGAGGCCCATCGCGAGGAGCTGATGGCCACGGTGTTCAAGGGCAAGAAGGTCGAGCTGGGCCGGTTCAAGGGTCTGGGCGAGATGATGGCGTCCCAGCTCAAGGAAACCACCATGGATCCGAAGAAGCGCACCCTGGCCCGCGTCACCCTGCCGGCGTCAGAGGAGGACATCGAGGATCTGGTCGAGCGGTTGATGGGCAAGAAGGCCGACGCCCGCTTCCGCTTCATCCAGGACAATGCCCGCTTCGCCGTGGCTGATCTGGACGTCTAGTGCTTCAGCGCCCTCGCTGAAGGACGTTGGTCACGCGCCGACCCAGCGGATCGCGGGAGGTCCAGCTTTCGCCGACGCCCGCCTCGATCATCGGCGAGCAGAAGCGAGAGATCATCATAATGGCGGGCGAGATGTTGTTGAGGCAGACGCGATCACCCTCAACCCGCCACCGCGCCGAAATCGTCCGTCCGCTGGAAAAGCGGGCGGCATAGGTGCCGTCGGGGTTGAACCAGTGGCGGACCCAGCCCCCATCCGGGTACTGCGACACCAGGGTGTTGCCGAACGCCCGGTCGATCTCGGCCTTTGCCGGCGTCGGAGCCGCGACGGCCAGACCAACCGAAAGAAGACCGGCAACCGCCAGCGCACAACCCGTCACCTTCATGCCCGAACATCCCATCCCGGAGGCAATCCTTAACGATCGTTCACACTTGTGCAAGTCACAGGGGGGGGCGCACGAATACTTGACTCTGGTGTGGGGGTTTCCATATACGGCAGGCTGTACGGAACAGGACTGGCGATTCGCGCCGCCCGCACGCCCAACGGACACGGGCGGTTCCGCGCTTACCCGCCGCGACCATGAGGGTCCGGCATTCCTGTTCCCGCCGAGGCCCGTCCGTGCCTTCGGCCTTTCGTCATAAGGACGCATGACCGAATTCTCCCAGCTGGGCCTCTCGCCCACCACGCTTCAGGCCGTCATCGACACGGGCTACACGACGGCCACTCCCATCCAGGCCCAGGCCATCCCCGTGGCCCTCGCCGGACGCGATGTGCTCGGCATCGCCCAGACCGGTACCGGCAAGACCGCCGCCTTCACCCTTCCCCTCATCGAGCGCCTGTCCAAGGGCCGTGCCCGGGCCCGCATGCCGCGCGCCCTTGTCCTGGCTCCGACCCGAGAGCTGGCCGACCAGGTCGCGATGAGCTTCGAGAAGTACGCCAAGGGCACCAAGCTCAGCTGGGTGCTGCTGATCGGCGGCGTGTCGATGGGCGACCAGGTCGCGGCGCTGAACAAGGGCGTCGACGTCCTGATCGCCACGCCCGGCCGCCTGCTGGACCTGTTCGAGCGCGGCAAGATGATGCTGAACGGCGTCGAGATCATGGTCGTCGACGAAGCCGACCGAATGCTGGACATGGGCTTCATCCCGGACATCGAGCGCATCTTCAAACTGACGCCGCCCAAGCGTCAGACGCTGTTCTTCTCGGCCACCATGCCGCCCGAGATCACCCGGCTGACGACGCAGTTCCTCAAGGATCCGACCCGGATCGAGGCGTCGCGTCCGGCCATGACGGCCGAGACCATCACCCAGTATCTGGTCCGCGTCCCCAACTCCGATCCCAAGACCAAGCGCGCCGCCCTGCGGGCGCTTATCGGCCGGGCCGATGTCCGGAACGGCATCGTCTTTTGCAACCGGAAGTCGGAAGTCGATGTCGTCGCCAAATCGCTGAAGCAGCACGGGTTCGACGCTGCGCCCATCCACGGCGATCTGGACCAGTCATTGCGGACCAAGACCCTTGCGGCTTTTCGCTCGGGTGAACTGAAGCTGCTGGTGGCCTCCGACGTCGCCGCACGCGGCCTCGACATCCCCGACGTCAGCCATGTCTTCAACTACGACGTGTCTCATCACGCCGACGATTACGTCCACCGGATCGGCCGGACGGGTCGCGCGGGCAAGCTGGGCCAGACGTTCATGATCGTGACCCCCGGCGACGACAAGTCGCTGGATAAGGTACTGAAGCTGATCAAGATGGCCCCTGAGGAACTGGTCCTCGACCTGGACTGGTCGACTCCGGACGGTGCCCGACGCACCCGTCCCGAGCCCGTGACGGCCAAGGCCGCAAAGCCCCGGGCCGAGGCCGCGGCGATCGCGACGCCCGACAGCGCCGCCGAGCCGGCACCCCGGCGGACACGGAGCCGCCGCTCCAGCAAGCCGGCGTCGCCCGACACCCCGGTCGAGACCGTTGTCGTTGCTGACCCGGGCGTGATCGTCATGCCTGTTTCGGTGCCGGACGAACCCAGGAGCTCCGGCGAGCCCCGCCTGCGGCAGGCGGACCGGCGTCCCGGCGGCCGGACCGAGCGCGACGCGCCCCCGGCCCGCGAGGGGTCCGGCTTCGGCTCCGACATTCCGGCCTTCCTTCGCCGTCCGGTCGCGCTGAAGGCATGATCAACAACTTATCCGTGCATCATGTGCTGCCGCTTTAACCCGGTGTTACAGAAGGTCGGATAACATAGCTCCCGAACGGCGGGGACGCGATCCCGCCGCCCCGGGGAGCAGAATGACAGGCCAGATCCAGACAACGCTGCGGAGCCCGGAGGCCTTTTCCCTGGCGCGTCGCGCTGTCGAGGAAATGGAGCAGGCGGGCATCTGGCCGACGCCGCTGAATTTTGAGCTCTGGGTTCATTACCTTGGGGAGCCCGAAGGCGCACTCGGCCAGGAAATGCGTCGACTGCTGGCCGACGGGACTGTGTTTTCCGAAGGCACGTCCGAGATGCTGGCCGCAGAGTACCTGCCCCGCGGCCGCCTGTCGGAAGAAATCCGCGACGCTGGCGCCGTCCTGAATCGCGAGCTGTCGACGGTCTCGGAAGCGATCGCCAAGGCCCAGCAGTCACAGGCCGCATACGGTCAGACCCTGGCCGGAGCCTCGGTCTCGCTCGAGACCGCCTCGGAACCGACTGACCTGCTCGGTGTGGTTTCCACCCTGACCCGGGCAACGACAGAGGTTCAGGCCGAGAATGCGGTCCTGGAGAAGCGTCTGGAGTCCTCGACCCGGGAAGTCGCTCGCCTGCGCGAGCACCTCGAGCACCTCGAGCAGGTCCGGCGCGACGCCATGACCGATGCCCTGACCAATCTGGCCAATCGCAAGGCCTTCGACGAGGAACTGCTCCGCGCGGTGGATGAGGCCGAGCGGAAGCGTCGCCCGTTGACGCTGGCCGTTCTCGACATCGACCATTTCAAGCGGTTCAACGACACCTGGGGCCACCAGACGGGTGATCAGGTCCTGCGCTATGTCGCCAGCGTCATCGGTCGGGTCTCGAAGTCGCCCCGTGTCGCGGCCCGTTACGGCGGCGAGGAGTTCGCCGTGATCTTTCCAGGCGAGGGTGCCGCCGTGGTCGAGGCGGCACTGAACAGCATCCGCAACGAGATCGGGGCCCGTGCCCTGCGACGGCGCTCGACCAACGATGAGCTCGGCGCGGTCACGATATCGGCGGGTCTGGCCCAGCGTCGTCCCGGCGAGACCGGATCGTCCCTGCTGGATCGGGCCGACGAGGCGCTCTATGCCTCCAAACGCGCTGGACGGAACAAGGTGACCAATGGGGAGCGCGTGGACGAAGCGGCCTAGATTTCGCCGCTCTCCTTCCTGTTAAGCTGGGCGGATGCGCAGTCTCGCTTTCGCCATCGCCTACTGGGTCCTGTCCATCGGCTACGGCCTGACTGCCGCCTTCGCCGCCGTGATCCCGGGCCGGGACGCCACCGCCTTCGTGATCCGCGCCTATGTGCGCCGCATGGTTCAGGCGATGCGGGTGTTCGCCGGGATCCGGATCGAGGTGCGCGGCAGGGACCGCCTGCCACCCGGTGCCTTTATCATCGCCTCCAAGCACCAGAGCTGGGGTGACGGCTTCGCGACCTATGACCAGTTCGACGACCTCGCCTTCGTCACCGGCGACCACCTTGAGAAGTTCCCGCTGCTGGGAACCGTGCTGAGGAAGCTCGGTGCGATCGTCGTCAACAACTGTGGTGGCCGCGAAGCACGCGAGTCACTGAGGCAGCGTGGCGCGGACGCCCACCGCGAGGGCCGGCGTATCCTGATCTATCCGGAGGGCAATCTGGCGAAGGTCGGCGAGAAGTTCCGCTATCGCTCCGGCGTCTGGCACATGTACCGCGACTTCGACATGCCGGTGCTGCCCCTGGCGTCAAACCTCGGCCTTTTCTGGCCGCAGGAGGCGTTCAGGAAGACCCCCGGCACGGCGACGCTGGAGTTTCTGGATCCCATCCCGACAGGTTTGGGGAAGGAGGAATTCCTTCAACGCCTCGAGTCTGTCGTCGAGGCCCGCACCGCCGAACTGATCGCCGAGGCGCGCGGCGGGCCGGTTGTGCCGAACGAGCGTGTGCTGGCTCCCGACGAAGCCGCCAAGGCCAGAAGCCTCAGCGCATCTCGTTGACCTTTCGACGCCGGGTTCTCCATCCGCCCAAAAACGCGTCAGCGATGAAGTAACCGACCCCATAGGCCACGGCTCTCACCGCGAGGTCAGAGATGGGTTCCGCGTCCCCCCCCCGGTCTGCGTGCGCATCACGGTGACAAACCCCGCCGTCAGGACGCCGAAAACAAGGGCCCGAAATGCCCTGAGAATCCACGTTTTCATCAGACGAGCTCCGCCGAAACTGAACGACAAGTCGGCACCCGTGTTGCTTCAAGCCGCCGGAATGACCGCGCCGTCGTAGTTTTCAGCGATGAAATCCTTGACTGCCTGGCTGCGCAACGCCGCCGCAAGGGCCACGACGCGCGGGTCGTTCTGGTTTTCGGGCCGCGCCACCAGATAGTTGACATAGGGGCTGTCCCCGCCCTCGATGGCCAGGGCGTCAGTGCGGGGCTTGAGGCCCGCGTCCAGCGCGTAGTTGGTGTTGATCACCGCCATATCGACCTGATCCAGTACGCGCGGCAGGGTCGCGGACTCCAGCTCGCGGAAGCGCAGGTTCTTCGGGTTTTCGGCGATGTCGCGCAGGCTCTGCAACGGATTGGTCGGGTCGTTCAGCCGGATCAGACCCGCTGTCTGCAGCAGGATCAACGCCCGACCAATCGAAGACGCATCATTGGGGATCGCGACATCGGCCCCGTCCGGCAGTTCAGCGAGCGTCTCATGGCGACGCGAATACGCCCCCAGCGGCTCGACATGGATGCCCGCGACTGTGACGAGATCACTCCCGCGCGCGGCATTGAACTCGTCCAGATAGGGCCTGGTCTGGAAGTAGTTCACGTCGATCCGGCTTTCGGCCAGCTGGGTGTTCGGCTGAACGTAGTCGTTGAAGACTTTGATCTCGATAGGAAACCCTTGCGCCGCGAGGGTCGGCTGGATGAACGCCAGGATTTCCGCATGGGGCACGGCGGTCGCGCCGACGATCAGGGGCGCCGCGCCGTCAGCGGCCTTCTCTGCGCCCTGTCCGCAGGCGGTCAGGATCATCGAAGCGACGGCGACAAGGAGAGAGCGGCGAAGCATGGGGAGATGCCTTTCGTTGAAGAGGATCAACGGTGGGATACGCGGGCGACGAGGGCGTCCCCGACCATCTGTAGAATCTGGACCAGAACAAGCAGCAGGACCACCGTGACCACCATCACATCGGTCTGAAACCGCTGATAGCCGAAGCGGATGGCGAGATCGCCGAGGCCCCCCGCTCCGACCACGCCGGCCATGGCGGTATAGCTGACCAGGGCGATGGCGGTGACCGTCGCTCCGGCGATGATGCCGGGCATGGCCTCTGGCAACAGGGCGCGCGTCACGATCTGGAACGTCGAACCGCCCATGGCCTGTGTCGCCTCGACCACGCCCCTGTCGACCTCGCGCAGCGCCGTCTCGACCAGCCGCGCATAGAAAGGTGCAGCCCCGACGACCAAAGGCGGAATGGCCCCCGCGACCCCCAGCGACGTGCCGACGAGGATCACCGTCACCGGCAGCATGACGATCAGCAGGATGATGAAGGGCACCGACCGCAGGATGTTGACGATCAGCGACAGAAGGCCGTTCAGCATCGGATTGGCCGCCAGCCGCCCCTTGCCCGAGAGATACAGCAGCACGCCGAGGGGGATGCCGAGCGCCACGGTCAGGGCCATGGACCCGCCGAGCATCAGCAGGGTGTCCCGCGTCGCCCGCGCGATCTCCGGCCAGTCGACGTCGGCAAGGAAGGCGGTCACGACACGGCCTCCACCACCACGCCGCGCTCCGACAGGCGCGCCACCGCCGCCTCGGCGTCCCCGCCGGTGAAGGCCACGACCATCTGGCCGAAGGGCTCGCCCCGGATGCGGCTGATCCGCCCGGACAGGATCGAATAGTCCACGCCGACCGAGCGCGCGACGCGGCTGAGCTCCGGCTCATAGGTCGCCGCGCCCCGGAACGTCAGCTTCGCAAGCCGCCCGCCGGCCGGGGCCAGCGAGGCGTCGAACGTCTCGCCCCCTTCGCCTTCCGCCAGCATGGCCCGGGTCACCTGTGACTTCGGATGAAGGAAGACGTCGGCCGTCGCCCCCTCCTCCACCACCCGTCCGTCCTTCAGAACCGCCACCCGGTCGCAGACCCGGCGCACCACCTCCATCTGGTGGGTGATCAGCACGATGGTCAGGCCCAGCTCGCGGTTGAGCTCGTCCAGCAGGCTCAGGATCTCGTCGGTGGTCTCGGGATCGAGCGCGCTGGTCGCCTCGTCGCACAGCAGGACCTCTGGCCCGCACGCCAGGGCGCGGGCGATGCCGACCCTCTGCTTCTGCCCTCCCGACAGCTGCGCGGGATGCTTCCGGGCGTGCTCGGCCAGCCCCAGCCGCGCGAGCAGCTCCGCTGTCCGCGCCCTGACCTCGGCGTCCGGCCGGCCCTCCAGCCGCAGCGGAAAGGCCACGTTCTCCTCGATGGTCCTGGCGTTCAGCAGATTGAAGTGCTGGAAGATCATGCCGATCCGCCGCCGTGCCGACCGCAAGGCCTTCGGTCCAAGGGCGGTGATCTCCTGTTCGCCCACGAAGACGCGCCCCGCATCGGGGCGTTCGAGACGGTTGATGGTGCGGATCAGCGTCGACTTGCCCGCGCCCGAACGCCCCACCACGCCGAACACCTGGCCGCGCGCAACGGTCAGGTCGACGGCGTCCAGCGCCACGCGTTCGCCCGCGGCGCTGCGATAGCGCCTGGTCACGCCTTCCAGCCGGATCATGTCAGTCGGTCTCGAGCGCCGCCGCCGGGATGATCGTCACGCTCTCACCACAGCCGCAGGCGTCGGTCTGGTTCGGATTGCGGAACACGAACTTGGAGGCCAGTTTGGTCGTCTCGTAGTCGATCTCGGACCCGATCAGGAACAGGATCGCCTTGGGTTCGATCAGTATCGTCACGCCCTTGTCCTCGACGACCTCGTCCATGGGCTCGATACGTTCGGCATAGGCAAAGGTATACTCCTGCCCCGCGCAGCCGCCGTTTTTCACCCCGACGCGCAGGGCGACATAGGGCTTGTCGGCCGTCTCCATGATCTCGCGCACGCGCGATGCGGCGGCCTCGGTCAGGGTGACGACCTTGGGGCGCGGGCGGCGTGGGCGGTCTGTGGTCTGGAGATCGGTCATGTTGAGGAAGATGCCTTAAGGCAGATTGTGGCGCGGTCGGGAATCCGCGATCTGCTGCAGAAGATGTCGGATCGAACGTAGCTCGGATTCAATCTTGTCGGCCTTGGCGCTCGTGTTCCACAGGGCTCCGATCGAACCGCCGACGGCAACAATGATGAGCAATTGTTGAAACCAGTTCAGGTCAGCGAGCACGTTCAACCCCCCTATTGCTTTGTTGGTTCTCTAAAACATGTTCAAGGCCAGCTTGGCCTCATCGCTCATCTTGGAAGGATCCCACGGCGGCTCGAACACCAGATTGGCCCGGGCCGAGCGCACGCCCTCGACCTTCCTGACCGCGTCCTCGATCCAGCCGGGCATTTCGCCCGCCACGGGACAACCGGGCGCGGTCAGGGTCATGTCGATCAGCACGTCCCGGTCGTCGGACAGGTCGACCTTGTAGATCAGGCCCAGCTCATAGACGTCGACCGGGATTTCCGGATCGAAAACGGTCTTCAGCGCCGCAATCAGCTCGTCGGTCAGCCGATCGATCTCGGCCTGGTCCATGGCAGCCGCCTGCGGCTCCGCCCAGGTCCCGGCGAAGGTCTCGCTGGTGGTGATTTTTTCGCTTGTCTCGCTCACACGAAGAATTCCCGAGCCTTGATGAGGGCGTCCGCAAACGCGTCCGCATCTTCCACAGTGTTATATAGGGCGAAGCTGGCCCGCGCGCTCGACGTAATGCCGAAACGGCGCGACAGGGGCTCGGCGCAGTGCAGCCCGGCCCGCACCGCAACGCCATAGCGGTCCATCACCTGCGCCACGTCATGGGCATGGGCCCCCTCGACCGTAAAGGTCAGGATGGCCCCTTTCCCGGGTGCCTCGCCGATGATCCGCAGCCAGTTCAGGCCCGACAGCCGGGCCACGGCGTGGGCATACACGGCCATCTCGTGCGCCGCGATCGCCTGGCGATCAAACCCCATGAACCAATCCAGCGCGGCCCCCAGGCCGATCACCTCCAGGATCGGAGGCGTGCCCGCCTCGAACCGGTGCGGAATGTCGGCATAGGTCACTGTGTCTTCCGTGACGGTCGCGATCATCTCGCCACCGCCCTGCCAGGGCGGCAGGGCCTCCAGCGCCGCGCGCTTGCCGTACATCCCGCCGATGCCGGTGGGGCCATACAGCTTGTGGCCGGTGAAGACGTAGAAGTCGCAATCCAGCGCCTGGACGTCGGGGCTGCAGTGCACCGCCCCCTGACACCCGTCGACCAGCACCAGAGCGCCCGCCGCATGGGCCAGATCGGCGACGGCCTTCACATCGTTCACCGTGCCCAGAACGTTCGACATATGGGTCACCGCGACAAGCCGTGTCTTCGCCCCGATCAGCTCGGCCAGCCCCGCCATGTCCAGCGACCCATCGTCCAGCACCGGTGCCCACCTGAGCACGATGCCGAACCGGTCCCGCAGCATCGCCCACGGCACGATGTTGGCGTGGTGCTCCATCTGCGTCGTGACGATCTCGTCGCCGGGCTTCAGACTCCGGGCCAGCCCCGCCGCGACCAGGTTGAAGGCCTCGGTGCCACCCTTGGTCCAGACGATCTGGTCCGGGCTCTCGGCGTTCAGGAACCGCGCGACCGTCTCGCGCGCCTGTTCGAACGCCTCGGTCGTCTCATTGGCCAGGGTGTGCAGGCCCCGGTGGACATTGGCGTAACTGCTCTCCATCGCGGCCGTCAGGGCATCGATCACCGCCCTCGGCTTCTGGGCCGAGGCGGCCGAGTCGAGATAGACCAGCGGCTTGCCGTTCACCGTCCGCGACAGGATCGGGAACTGGGCGCGGGCGGCATAGGGATCAAAGCGTCTCACAGCCGAGCCGTCAGCCATGACCTCACCCCCTCTCTCGCGCCTTCGTGGACGATGCGGTCGACGACCTCGAACAGGAAGGCCTGGGTCAGCAGGGCCCTCGCCTCGTCGGCCGGAATGCCGCGCTGCTGCATGTAGAACAGGGCGCTTTCGTCCAGATTGCCGACTGTGTTGCCGTGCGCGCACTGCACGTCGTCGGCATAGATTTCCAGCTCCGGCTTGGCGTCCACCTCGGCCCGCTCGCCCAGGATCAGCGCGTGATGACCCATCCGCGCGTCGGTGCCGTCGGCCCTGCGCTCCACGACGATCTTGCCCTGGAACACGCCGCGCGCGGTGTCGCGCACCACGCCTTTGGTCAGCTGCGAGGTGACGCCGTTCAGCCCGCCGTGACGGACGACGCTGGTCAGGTCGGTGTGACGTTCGCCGGCCAGGGCGTAGAGGCCGTCCAGCGTGATCTCGGTCCCCTCGCCGCCGTGGGCCAGGTGGGTCTCCTGCCGCTGCAGCTTCGCCCCTCCGGTGATCGTGGTCTGGCGATAGAGCGCGCCGGGGGCCGTCCTCACGTGCGCCACGGCGACCGAAATCGCGTCGCCCGGCTCGTCGATCAGGACGACCCGGGTCACCTCGGCTCCAGCCGGAACATCCATATCGATCCGGTAGTTGGCGACATATCCTGCGCCCGTACCTTCATGACTTTCGAGCAGCGTCAGCTTCGCGCCCGGTTTGACCGCGATTCGCACCGAGGCGCTGTGCCCCGTGCCCGTCGCGTCCGACACGAACCTCAGCCGCAGCGTCTGCTCGCCCGAGGCGACGAAGGCGTCGGCCCCGACCGCCCGGCCGTTGGCGAAGGCGATCTCCTCACCCCCCAGGCCGGCGAACGGCCCGCCGGGCGCGATCTCGACCGCCGGCGAGGCCGGCGGTGTCTCGCGCAGCGCCCGGGCCAGGTCGGTGTATTTCCACGCCTCGACCCGTCGCGACGGGAAGGTGGAGGGATCGCGCAGGTCGACCGCGGTCATGCCGCCTGCGGCAGGTATTTGTCGTACCCTTCCGCCTCCAGCTGGTGCGCCAGCTCCGGCCCGCCCGAGGCCACGATCCGCCCGGCGGCCAGCACATGGACCCGGTCGGGTTTGATGTAGTCCAAGAGCCGCTGATAGTGGGTGATCACCAGCATGGCCCGGTCGGGCGAGCGCAGGGCGTTGACCCCCTCCGACACGATTCGCAGGGCGTCGATGTCGAGGCCGGAATCCGTCTCGTCGAGGATCAGCAGCGACGGCTCCAGCAGGGCCATCTGCAGGATCTCCATCCGCTTCTTCTCGCCGCCCGAGAAGCCGACGTTCAGCGGCCGCTTCAGCATGTCGAAATCCATCTTCAGCGCCGCCGAGGCCGCCTTGACCATCTTCAGGAAGGCCGGGGCCGAGACCTCCTCCTCGCCCCGGGCCCGCTTCTGGGCGTTCAGCGCCGTGCGGACGAAGGTCAGGGCCGGCACGCCGGGGATCTCGATCGGATACTGGAACGACAGAAACACGCCCTTCGCAGCCCGCGCCGCCGGGTCGAGATCGAGCAGGCTCTCGCCCCGCCATTCGACCGTGCCATCGACGGCCTCATAGCCGGGCCGTCCCGACAGGGCATAGCCCAGCGTCGACTTGCCGGCCCCGTTCGGCCCCATGATGGCGTGCACCTCACCCGCCGGAACGTCGAGCGTCAGCCCGTTGAGGATGGGCTTGTCGCCGACGGAAACGTGGAGATTGGAGATGGAGAGCATCAGGCGGAATCCGAAACGATCTTTCCCTTGCGGGACAGCAGCCAAAACAGAACGGCGAGGGTCATCGGGGTGGCCAGAACCACGAGGATCATGAACAGCGGGCGACCTTGCAGGACCTGCTGCACAGCCGAGATGACGACGAGAAGCTCGATACCCACGACAGCAAGGAGGGCAATCCAGCCCTTGGCGCTCACAGGCACCCAGCGCAGGCCGTCCCTGGAGCGGAACCACGGTTCTGTCTCAGCCCCACTCACCCCACGCTCCCCTCAAGGCTGATCGCCACCAGCTTCTGCGCCTCGACGGCGAACTCCATCGGCAGCTTCTGCATCACGTCGCGCACGAAGCCGTTGACCAGCAGGGCCACCGCCTCTTCCTGCGACAGGCCGCGCTGCTGGGCGTAGAAGAGCTGGTCGTCCGACAGACGCGTCGTCGTCGCCTCATGCTCCAGCTGGGCCGAGCCGTTGCGGGCCTCGATATAGGGCACGGTGTGGGAGCCGCAGTCACCGCCGATCAGCAGGCTGTCGCACTGGGTGAAGTTGCGCACCCCCGTCGCCTTGGGGTGCACCGAGACCAGACCGCGATAGGTCGAGTCCGACTTTCCGGCCGACACCGCCTTGGCGATGATCCGGCTCTTCGAGTTCTTGCCCAGATGGATCATCTTGGTGCCGGTGTCGGCCTGCTGATGCCCGTTGGTGATGGCGATCGAATAGAACTCGCCCGAGCTCTCCTCGCCCTTCAGGACGCAGGACGGATACTTCCACGTCACGGCAGAACCGGTTTCGACCTGCGTCCACGACACCTTGGACCGATCACCCCGACAGTCCGCCCGCTTGGTCACGAAATTGTAGATGCCGCCCTTGCCCTCGGCGTCGCCGGGGTACCAGTTCTGGACCGTCGAATATTTGATCTCTGCGTCGTCCAACGCGACCAGCTCGACGACCGCCGCGTGCAGCTGGTTCTCGTCGCGCATCGGGGCGGTGCAGCCTTCGAGGTAGCTTACGTATGAGCCCTTGTCGGCGATGATCAGGGTGCGTTCGAATTGGCCCGTCTGTGACGCATTGATCCGGAAATAGGTCGACAGCTCCATCGGGCACTTCACGCCGGGCGGGATGTAGACGAACGATCCGTCCGAAAAGACCGCGCTGTTCAGGGCTGCGAAATAGTTGTCCGAGACCGGCACCACCGACCCCAGATATTGCCGCACCAGTTCAGGATGTTCGCGCAAGGCCTCGGAAATCGGCATGAAAATGACGCCGACCTTGGCCAACTCGGCCTTGAAGGTGGTGACCACGCTGACGCTGTCGAACACCGCGTCCACGGCGTACCGGGCTGCGCCCTCCACGCCCGCCAGAACCTCCTGCTCCTTCAGCGGGATGCCCAGCTTCTTGTAGATTTCCAGGATCTCCGGATCGACCTCATCCAGCGACTTCGGCCCGTCCTTCTTCTTGGGTGCCGCGTAGTAGAACAGCTCCTGATAATCGACCGGCGTGTACGTGACCGACGACCAGGTCGGCTCCTCCATCGCCAGCCAGCGCTCATAGGCGGCGAGGCGCCATTCCAGCATCCACTCCGGCTCGCCCTTCTTCTCGGAGATGAAGCGAACGATGTCGGCGTTCAGCCCGCGCGGGGCGTACTCGGTCTCGATGTCCGAGATGAAGCCGTGCTCGTACTTCTCCAGCGCGGCGACGGTGTCGATAGTTTCCTGAACAGCGGCCATGACTTAGGCGGTTTCCTTCACGCGTTGCGCCTGACGCGCACGGTGGGTGTCGTATGCCTTGGTCCACGCCGCAGCGAAGCGTGACCAATCGTCTTGCGCGGTGCCCCAGCCGCCCGAGACGCGCACCCCCCCAATCGCCAGATCCATCCGCCCCATGGCCACGATGGTGCGGCTGGGCTTGGTCTTGCCCGACGAGCAGGCGCTGCCGGCCGAGACCATGACGCCTTCCAGGTCCAGCACGATCAGGGCCTGCGGGCTCTCCCAGTCCGACACGGACAGGAACAGGGTGTTGGGCAGGCGCGGCGCGCCCTTGCCGATGACGGTCGCGCCCGCCGCCTCGACGGTGGCCTCGGCCGTATCGCGCCAGACGGCGTGGGCCTGGGCCGTCGGCAGATCCCTCGCGGCGCAGTCGGCGGCGACGCCGAAGCCGTGGATGCCCGGCACGTTTTCGGTCCCGGCCCTCAGGCCCCGCTCCTGTCCCGCGCCGCGCACGATCTGCACCGCCGACCGGCCCTCACCCAGCACCAGCGCGCCCACGCCCTGCGGCCCGCCCAGCTTGTGCGCCGACAGCGTCAGGGTGTCGGCCTTCAGCGCCGCCATCGACACCGGGATCTTGCCCGCGGACTGGATGGCGTCGACGTGCAGCCAGCCGCCGGCCTCGCGCACCAGGGCCGCGGCCTCGCGGATCGGCTGGATCACGCCGCTCTCGTTGTTGGCATGGTGGATCGCCACCACCGCCTTGCCGGGCGCGCGTAGCTGTTCTGACAGCTTGCCCAGCTCGATCACCCCGCGCCCATCGACCGGCAGCACCTTGACCGGCTTGCCCGACGCCATCGCCGCCTCGGCCACGCAGGGGTGTTCGGAGGCGCAAACAATCAGACGTTCGCACCCGGCCGCAAGCGCGCTGGCGATCGCCTGGGCATTCGATTCCGTGCCGCCGGACGAGAAAACTACGGACTGGGCCTCCGCTCCGACCAGGTCGGCGACCCGCGCCCGCGCGGTCTCAACCCGCGCCCGTGCGCGCCGTCCGGCCGCATGGACCGCCGAGGGATTGCCGTTGTCGGCGAGGGCCTCGGCCATCGCCGCCTGCACCTCCGGCCGCACCAGGGCCGAGGCGTTGTAGTCCAGATAGACCGGGCTCATGCCGCCACCCCGACGTCGCCGACCGTCCCGAGGGCCGTCGGCGTGCGCCGCGTCTGGTTCAGGATCACGTCCTCCAGCGACACACTGGACAGATAGCGGTGGATCTCGTCTCCGAGGTCTTCCCACAGATTGTGGGTGATGCAGCGTTCCCCGGCCATCATGCAACCGCGCGGCGAGGAGTGGGCCGCACACCGTGTCGCGCGGATCGGTTCATCGACGGCCAGGACGATCTCGGCCACCACGGTCTGATCCGCCGTCTTGGCGAGACGATAGCCGCCGCCGGGGCCCCGCACGCTTTGCACCAGCCCGCCCTTCCTCAGACGCGCGAAGAGCTGCTCCAGATAGCTCAGGGAAATCTCCTGCCGCGTGGCGATCTCGGCCAGCGATACCGCGCGCGCCTTGCCGCCCTCGGCCCGGCCGTTCCGGGCCAGGTCGGCCATCGCCATGACGGCGTATCGTCCCTTGGTCGACAGTCGCATCGTCCGCCTTCAAAAATCGCGCGCTTTTCAGGGGTCCTGTGCTATGACCCGCCGCTTCGCGAGGCGGCCCGGCGCAGGTTGGACTTAGAAAGTCCTACCCCAGCGGTCAAGTATTTCGGGGCCTCGAAATGACAGTTGAACGGATTCCAGAGCCCTATGCCTGAAGTCATCCTGCCCGGCGCCTCCGGTCGCATCGAAGGCCGCTATTCCCCCGGCAAGCGCGCCAACGCCCCGATCGCCCTGATCCTGCACCCTCACCCCAAGGCGGGCGGGCATATGAACAATCCGGTCGCGGTGACTCTGTACCAGCTGTTCGTGAAGCGGGGCTTCGCCACCCTGCGCTACAACTCCCGCGGTGTCGGCAAGTCCCAGGGCGAGTTCGACTCAGGCATCGGCGAGCTGGCCGACGCGGCGACCGCCCTGGACTGGCTTCAGTCCAACAATCCGGCCGCGACCCAGACCTGGGTCGGCGGCTATCAGTTCGGGGCCTATATCGGAATGCAGCTGTTGATGCGCCGGCCCGAGACCGACGGCTTCATCTCGGTCTCGCCGCCGTCAAACATGTATGACTTCAGCTTCCTCGCCCCCTGCCCGGCGTCGGGCCTGTTCCTGCACGGCACGGCCGACACCATCGTGCCGCCGGTCGAGGTCGAGCGCGTCGTCAACAAGCTGCGCACCCAGAAGGGCATCGTCATTGACTATGAGCTGGAGGACGGCGCGACCCACTTCTGGCAGGACCACATCGAAGCGGTAGACCGTCGCGTCGGCCTTTATCTGGACAAGCGGCTGGAAGCCGAACCGGCCTGATCAGTAGATCAGAAAGGGTCGTCGCGCCTCGGTCCAGGCCGCCTCGTCCGCGCTTGCCTTGACGTCCAGATCGCCCTGGACAGAGGCCGCGTCGTCGACCCACTCCCGCAGCGCGGGCCCACCGTTGATGACGTCGATCGGCAACTTTCCGAAGGCGTATTCATAAGGGAAGTCGCGCCACAGGTCGTAGTCGTGATACAGCCGCCGGATCGCCTTGAACCCCGCCGCCTGCAGCCGCCAGGGCCGGAAGGCTGCGTGGTCGTAATGCGGGTCCTCGACGTGGATCTGGACGCCCGAGCACAGCTGGCCGACGTGCTTGTGGAAGGTCGGCTGGAACCACATCGGCCGCAGAACGCAGCCATTGACCCAATCAGGCGCGAAGGCCTGCATCTCGGCGATCACGGCCCGCGCATCGATGTCGGGGGCCCCGAACAGTTCCAGCGGGCGCGTGGTTCCTCGCCCCTCGGACAGGGTCGCGCCCTCCAACATCACCGTGCCGGAATAGGCCCGCGCCATCGACAGGTTCGGCGCATTGGGGCTGGGGTTGATCCAGGCTCTCTCGTTCAGCGGCCAGCCGTACCCCGGGGCGGTTTCGGGGTCATAGCCCTCCATCGCGATGACGCGATAATCGACGTCCAGCTTGAAATGGTCGATGAACCAGTGGCCCATCTCGCCCAGGGTCAGGCCGTGGCGCATCGGCATGGGGCCGGCCCCGACGAAGCTCTCCCAGCCTGCGACCAGGGTCGTGCCCTCGACCGGACGCCCGGCAGGATTGGGCCGGTCCAGCACCCAGACCGTCTTGCCTGTCTCCGCCGCCGCTTCCAGCACGTAAAGCAGCGTCGTCACGAAGGTATAGATGCGGCACCCCAGGTCCTGCAGGTCCACCAGGATGACGTCGAAGGTCGACAGCATCTGCCCCGTCGGACGCCGCACCTCGCCGTACAGGCTGAACACCGGAAAGCCGTGGACCGGATCGGTCTCGTCCGGGCTTTCCATCATATTGTCCTGCAGGTCGCCCTTCATCCCGTGCTGAGGGCCGAAGGCGGCGCTGATGGTCAAGCCCGCCGCGATCAGGGCGTCGATGGAATGGGTCAGGTCCGCGGTCACCGAAGCCGGATGCGCCAGCAACGCCACGCGCCGCCCCTTCAGCTGGGCCAGCAGGGCGGGATCGGCTAGCAGACGGTCGATGCCGAAGTTCATGATCTCTCCGAAGGAGGCAGGTCCAGGATGAAGCTGTCGGGATGGTGAAAGTCGGGCTTATCGGACGGATGCGCGAGGGCCCAGTAGGAGAAGGACCCGTCGATCGCCTCGATGACAGCTGACAGGCCCAGGCGGATCGCGCCGTCAGGAAGTTCGATGCGGGTCTCAAGCGCCAGCATGTCCCGGGCGAGGTCCAGTTGGCCTGGGGTCGCGACCTCCAGCGCATGCCGCATGCCCTGACGCGGCGCATCGAAGCGATACGTCGCCCACTGTCCGGAGGGCGACAGGTTGTATTCGACATAGCCGTCGTCGGCCTGAACGAAGGCCTCGAAGCAGCTGTGCCGCCACAGATCGTCGGCGCGTCCCGGTGTGGCGTCCTCCGGCCAGATCACCTCGGGCATCTGGCCTTCGGCCACGAAGCGCAGCCACAGCGCCAGCCCGTTCCGCTCCAGCCGCACGGTCAGGGTATCGATCGGGCTCTCGGGCGAGGCCGGATGCGGCTTCAACTGGACTTCCAGCATCGTCGGACTGTCGGTTCGCTCCGGCATCCTGCCGTGCTACACGCCCCCTCCTCCCCAAGCCAAGCCTGCTGACGCCATGACCGAGCCCGCCTTCCAGTCCGACTTCCTCAAGACGCTGCAGGCGCGCGGCTATATCCACCAGATCACCCACCCGGCCGAACTGGACGCAGCGGCCCGAGCCGGCGTGGTTTCCGGCTACATCGGCTTTGACGCGACCGCGCCGTCTCTGCATGTCGGCAGCCTGATCCAGATCATGATGCTGCGGCGGCTCCAGCAGGCGGGTCATCGCCCGGTCGTCATCATGGGCGGGGGCACGACCAAGGTCGGCGATCCAACCGGCAAGGACGCCTCGCGCCCTCACCTGACGGACGAGACCATCGTCGCCAACATCGCGTCGATCCGTACGGTCTTCGAGAAATTCCTGATCTTCGGCGACGGCCCGACCGACGCGGTGATGATCGACAATGACGACTGGCTGTCGACCTATGGCTACATCCAGTTCCTGCGGGATTTCGGCACCCATTTCACGGTCAACCGCATGCTGGCCTTCGATTCGGTCAAGCTGAGGCTGGAACGCGAACAGCCGATGACCTTCCTAGAGTTCAACTACATGCTGATGCAGTCGGTGGACTTCCTCGAGCTGAACCGGCGTCAGAACGTAACGCTGCAGATGGGTGGGTCGGACCAGTGGGGCAATATCGTCTCGGGGGTCGACCTGGTGCGGCGCGTGGACCAGAAGGCCGCCTTCGGCCTGACCACGCCGCTTCTGACCACGGCCTCGGGTGGCAAGATGGGCAAGACGGCGCAAGGAGCCGTCTGGCTGAACGCCGACCAGCTGTCGCCCTTCGACTACTGGCAGTTCTGGCGCAATGCCGAGGACGCCGACGTCGGCCGTTTCATGCGCCTGTTCACCGACCTGCCGCTGGACGAGATCGCGCGATACGAGGCGCTGCCGGGTGCGGAGATCAACGAGGCGAAGATTCAGTTGGCAACCCGTGCGACCGAGATGCTTCACGGAAAAACGGAAGCGTTAGCTGCCGCAGTCGCAGCGAAGCTGGCTTTCTCCGACGGCCTCGTCTCAGCAGATCTCCCGACCGTCGAACTGCCGTCCACCGAGGTGATCGGGGCCATGATCGCCGCCGTCGCAACCCGCGCGGGCCTCACAGCCTCCAACGGGGAGGCCCGGCGACTGGCCCAAGGCGGCGGCCTGCGACTGAATGACGAGGCGATCGCGGACGGCGCTCGGCTGATCGAGGCGTCTGACGTCCGGGATGGCATGCTGAAACTCGGCGCGGGCAAGAAGAAGATCATTCTCGTTCGCCCCATCTAGTCCGCTCATCCCGCGAAAGCGGGGACCCGGTGCTTTGGGCGATCAGTGGGGACGATAGGTCGCGTTGCCGGTCCCGGACCGTCTCGCGAAAGGACTGGGTCCCCGCTTTCGCGGGGATGAGCGGCAGGAGGAAGAGACATGACCGAGATCACCGAAGGTACCAACGCCCCCGCGTTCGACATGCCCGCCGACGGCGGCGGCCGGGCGACCCTGTCGGGCCCCACGGTTCTGTATTTCTATCCCAAGGCCGACACGCCGGGCTGCACCAACGAGGCCAGGGACTTCTCCGAACACGCCGACGCCTTCGCCACGGCTGGCGTTACGGTCATCGGCGTGTCCAAGGACCCGGTGAAGAAGCTCGACAGGTTCAAGGCCAAATACGACCTCAAGGTCACCCTGGCCTCGGACGAGGAGACCGGCGTCTGCGAGGCCTGGGGCGTCTGGGTCGAGAAGAGCATGTACGGCAAGACCTATATGGGCATCGAGCGCGCGACCTTCCTGATCGACGGCGCAGGCGTCGTCCGGCGGGTCTGGCGCAAGGTTTCGGTGAAAGGACACGCCGATCAGGTCCTGGAGGCGGTCCGGGCCCTTTGAGACGCCATCTTCCGGTAACGGAGCACTTTGCAAGTCAAGGGCCCTGCCGGAACAGTCTTTCGCCTTACGCCTGAGAGGCGAACTTCGCGTCGCCATAGATTCGTTAACGACGATTGCCGCGGCAAGATGGTTAAGATTACGTGAACGGTATTGCCCAAGCGCAACAGTTCACAGATAACCGTCACCGTACATGGGGGCGTGTTCAGATGGCAGAAGAACAGGGAGCGGTCAGGCGCTCTTTGACAGACCGCTGGTTTCCAGAACGTCACGTTTATCTCCGCCAGAACGGTGAGACCCGGGGCTATGTGCTGACCCCTGGCCGCCAGATGATGATGGCCGGCGTCGCCGCGGTGGCTGCCGCCTGGACCCTGATCGCCTCGGGCGGCTTCGTGTTCGACCTGGTGGTTTCCAGCCGTGCTGACGACGAGATCGTCCGCGCCCGCGCCGCCTCGGAGCGCCTCAACGCCGACCTTCAGGCCCGTCTGGAGACGGCGGTGGTGCGCATGTCGGCCACGACCGACGGCCTCGACGAAATGGCGGACATGGTCGAACGACGGCACGCCGCCCTCTCCGGTGTCATGGGCATGTTCCGCGGCGTCGACGGGGCCGAGACCATCATGGCCCCCACCCCTGCACCTCAGCCAGGGACATCCTCACCGGTTCAGCGCATCGTCGCCGTCCGCATGGACCAGGAGCGGCTGATCGAGCGTGCCGGAGATTTTGCCCAGACCCGGGCCGAGCGCCTGCGGCTGGCCTTTCGCCTTGCCGGCCTCAATCCTGCGGCCTACGCGGCCTCGGGAACCGCACTCGGAGGGCCTCTGGTCGAGGCGAGCGATCCGAAAACCCTCGCCACGATCCTCGATGTCGATGAGCCGTTCGCGATCAGGATCCAGCGCGCGGCAGACGATCTGACGGAAATGCGCAACCTCGGCGAGGTGGCGAAGGACGTCCCGTTCAACCGGCCCACCCAGGCCCGCACCACCTCGGGCTTTGGTGTCCGGTTCGATCCGTTCAATGGTCGCCCGGCGGTCCACCAGGGACAGGACTTTGCCGCCCCCCTGAACACCCCCATCTACGCCACCGCTCCCGGAATCGTGTCTTTTGCCGGTGTCCGTTCAGGCTATGGAAACACCGTTGAGATAGACCATGGTCGCGGCTTCAAGACCCGCTACGCCCATCTCAACTCCGTGGCTGTCCGCCCGGGTCAGCACGTCGGTCTGACCCAGAGGATCGGTGCCATGGGTACCACCGGTCGATCGACCGGCGTTCACCTGCACTACGAGGTGTGGATGGACGGACGTCCCCAAAATCCCGCCCGCTTCATGAGAGCCGGAGAATCCATTGTTCAATAAAGCCAAACCCCCCGCCACGCCCGACCGTCCGTCGAACGTGCCGCCGATCCCGCCGCTGCCGGACCTGCCGTCACCCGGGGGCGGACGTACCGCTGCGGCCGCCCAGGTGCCTGCGCCGACGCTGATCGCCTCCTCGCGCGGGCTTTCCACCCTCTCGTCAGACCTGCAATTCGAGGGCAATGTCTCCGGCGCCGGTGATCTGCAGGTCGACGGCTCGGTCAAGGGCGACGTCCGCGTCGGCCGCCTGATCGTGGGCGAGACCGGGGCGATCGAGGGCAATGTCACCGCCGACTACCTCGAAGTGCGCGGCCGCGTCGTGGGTGCGGTCTCGGGCAAACAGGTCAAGCTGGTTTCGACCGCCTACGTCGATGGCGACATCACCGCCGAACAGTTGTCGATCGACATCGGGGCATACTTCCAGGGACGTGTGCTGCAGAGCCGCCGCGAGGCCCCTGCCCCCGTGGCACCGGCACCCCGCCCGGCCCCGGAAGTGATCTCGATGGCGGCACCCGCGGCTCCGGTCGAGGACAAGCCGCAGACCATCGAACTCAAGTCGGTCTGATTGCTTCCTCCCCGCAAGGGGAGGCAGCCCGCTATTCCACTGTCGACCCGCGTGTCTCGCCGACCCGGGCCGCCAGCGCAGCGCCCATGAAGCGGTCGAGGTCGCCGTTCAGCACGCCGTCCGTGTCGGACGTCTCGACCTCGGTCCTCAGGTCCTTGACCATCTGGTAGGGCTGCAGGACGTAGGATCGGATCTGGTGGCCCCAGCCGATATCGGTCTTGGCGTCCGCCAGGGCCTGGGCCGCAGCCTCGCGCTTCTGCAGTTCCAGTTCGTACAGCCGCGCCCGCAGCATCTTCCAGGCCTGCTCGCGGTTCTGGTGCTGCGACCGCCCCGCCTGACAGGCCACGACCGTGTTGGTGGGGACATGTGTCAGGCGAACGGCCGAGTCCGTCTTGTTGATGTGCTGACCTCCGGCACCGGACGCCCGGTAGGTGTCGGTGCGGACGTCAGACGGGTTGATGTCAATCTCGATCGTGTCATCCACCACCGGCGACACGCCGATCGAGGCGAAGGAGGTGTGCCGCTTGGCTGCGGCGTCATAGGGGCTGATCCGCACGAGCCGGTGAACGCCCGATTCCGATTTCAGCCAGCCGTAGGCATTGGGTCCCTTGATCTGGATGGTGGCCGACTTGATCCCCGCCTGTTCGCCGGATTCCTCGGCCTCGAGCTCGACCTCGTATCCATGCGCCCTGGCCCAGCGCGAATACATTCGCAGGAGCATCCCAGCCCAGTCGTTCGATTCGGTGCCGCCGGCTCCGGAGTTGACCTCCAGATAGGCGTCATTGGCGTCGGCCTCGCCGGACAGCAGGGCCTCCAGCTCTGCTCGCGCGGCGCGCTCCTTGATGGTCTTCAGCTGGGCGCGGGCCTCCTCCAGGGTCGCCTCGTCGCCCTCTTCGTCGGCCATTTCGGCCAGCATGACGCCGTCCTCAAGCTCCTGCTCCATGGCGCGGACAGCGTCGATCTGGGCCGCGAGCCGCGATCGGTCGCGCGACACGGCCTGGGCAGCGTCGGGATTGTCCCACAGGGTCGGGTCCTCGACCCGGGCGTTCAGCTCATCGAGCTTTCTGACAGCGACATCCCAGTCAAAGACGCCTCCTGAGCAGAGCGACGCTCTGCTCGATGTCGGCCTTCATGGCCTCGACATCCGGTCTCATCGCGAACTCCTGCGATCAAAAGGTGAGGCGCGGAGATAGAGGGGTCCGGGACGGGTGGCTAGGGGGTAGTGCCGGATGACTGTCGATTGGTCCCGGAGCGAAAACCCCGATCGCAGGTCCAGATCACCACAGACCCGACGCGCCATTCGCCCCCGTCACAGCCCCTAGAACAATCCGTCCAGATCCTGTGCCGGTTCCTGCCTCGGAGGCGGCGGCGGAGCCTGGGGCGGCGGCGGCCCGTCGGCGGCGGCAGCGGCGGCCTCCTGCTCGCGCCGGATGACGTCATTGTAGTTCTGCGGACCGACCGGCAGAGCCGGGCCCCGTTCCTCCCGTTCCTCCTCCCGGCGACGCTCGGTGCCCGGGCGGAAGGCTTCCTCGATCCCGCGCACAGTGCGGAAGATTGCGCCACGGGGGCGGACGAACGGGCGTGCCGGGCGCTCCTCGAGAGCATCTTCCATGAAGTCGACGAACACCGGCACGGCGGCCGAAGCGCCCGCCTCGCCGGACCCGAGCGAGCGGTTGTCGTCAAAGCCGATGTAGATGCCGACCACGATGTCCGTCGTGAACCCGACGAACCAGGCCGAGCGGTATTCGTTGGTCGTGCCGGTCTTGCCGCCAACCCAGTCGCCGAGGCCCCGGGCGCTGGCCGCCGTCCCACGCTGGATTACGCCTTCCAGCATGGAGCTGACCTGATAGGCGGTGATCGGATCGATCACCTGGGTGCCACGCGGTTCCAGCATCGGCGACGCCTGGCCGGTGAAGGCCCGGCCGCAGTCGCGGCATCGCCTCTGGTCCGCACGATAGATGGTCTCGCCATCCCGGTCCTGAACATACTCGATCAGGTAGGGCTCGATCCGTCGCCCGCCGTTGACGAAGGCGGAATAGGCGGCCGTCAGATTGTACGCCGTGACCTCACCCGCCCCCAGGGACACAGACAGATTGGGCTGCAGGTTCTCGGCCACACCCATGCGCCGCGACAGATCGACGACCTTGTCCATGCCGATGGAGTTCGCCAGCCGAACGGTCATGACGTTGCGCGACAACTCGAGGCCACGACGCAAGGTCTGGGGCCCATAGTAGCGCCGGCTGTAGTTCTCGGGCGTCCAGCGACGCCCGCCAGGGCCTCCCGCAAAGCTGATCGGGCCGTCGACCACGATCGAGGCCGGTGTGAAGTCGCCCTCCAGCGCAGCGGCATAGACGAAGGGCTTGAATGCCGACCCGGGCTGCCGCAGCGCCTGGGTCGCCCGGTTGAAGCTTGACAGGGCAAAGGAATAACCGCCGACCATGGCCAGCACCCGGCCCGACTGCGGCTCGATCGCGACGAGGGCACCGTTCACCGCCGGCACCTGTTTCAGGGCGAACTGACCGCCTCTCGGCTCCACAAAGATCAGGTCACCGCGCTTCAGGGGCTGGTTGGCATTGGCCCAGGCCGCGTCATCGGCGACAAGAGTGCCCGCCTCATCGTCCCGGGCTGTGCGAACCCGCACGGTGTTGCCCGAGACGCTCTCGACGGCGGCGGCGCGCCATTCGCGGCGTTCCGGCGGGGCGGCTTCGCGCAGGGCGACGGCCTGCCAGCCCGGCGCGAAGTCCGTCGTGCCCCAGGCTCCGCGCCATCCATGGCGGCGGTCATAGTTCTCCAGCCCCCGCATCAGGGCGTCGCGCGCTGCCGTCTGCAGCGACGGATCCAGGGTGGTGCGCATATAGAACCCACCGGCGTTCAGCTGCTCGCCAAACTCGGGGTTGGCCCGGGCGATCCGACGCGCCTCCTCCACGAAGAAATCCGCATCCTGGTATTCTGCCCGGCGCGGGGCTTCGCGCGTCGCCAACGGTGCAGCGACGGCCGCCGTGTAGGCGGCCTCGGTCAGGAACTGGTTCTGCAGCATCTCGCCCAGCACCCAGTCGCGACGTCCCTTGGCCGCCTCGGGATGGCGTTTGGGGTGATAGTTGTTCGGACCTTTTGGCAGGGCCGCGAGGAAGGCGGCTTCTTCCGGTGACAACTGCTGCAGCGACTTGCCGAAATAGTTGTAGGCCGCCGAGGCCACCCCATAGCTGCGATAGCCGAGGAAAATCTCGTTCAGATACAACTCGAGGATCTGCTCCTTGGACAAGGTCGCCTCGAGCCGGCTGGACAGTATGGCTTCCTTCAGCTTGCGGCCGATGGTCGACTCGTTCGTCAGCAGGACATTCTTGGCCACCTGCTGGGTGATGGTCGATCCGCCTTCCAGCCTGCGTCCGGTCAAGACATTGAACAGGTTCTTGAACATCGCCCGGCCCAGCCCGGAAACATCGATGCCGCCATGCTGGAAGAAGTTTCGATCCTCGGCCGCCAGGAAGGCCTGCACCAGACTGGTCGGAATCTGCTCGTACGGCACATAGATGCGCCGCTCGTCGGAGAACTCGCCAATCAGGGTCCCGTCGCCGGCATAGACGCGGGTCGCGGTGGGTGGCCGGTAGTCGGCCAGATCCGATGCATCGGGCAGGTCGTGGAACAGCCAGGCGGCATAGATGGCCAACAGCAGCCCGGCGAGCGCGATTGCGCCCAGCAGGGCCACTCCCGCCATCACGAACCAACGCTCCGCAACCTTCACTTCAGGGACTCTCCGACTGACGCCCGGCGTCGGGTTTAGCCCGCGTCGGGTCCGCCGGAAAGGCCGGAAACGGCCTCGCCTGTCAGCCGCCGGTAACCGGCATCCCGGCGATCATCGTTGTACTGGCAGACTGGCTGAAATAGCGGTCTATTCCCGCAGCGACCGCTCGCATCAGACGCTGGCGCCCCCGGGTGTCGGCAAGCGCGCGCTCGTCGTCGGGATTGGTGATGAAGCCCATCTCCAGAAGGACGGCCGGGACGTCGGGTGCCAGCAGTACGGCGAGCCCCGCGTCGCGATGACTGCGGCGCAGCAGGGGATGATCCGCGGCTTCGATCTGGGTCAGCAGGACCCGCGCGAACTGGGCCGAACGGTTCTGGGTGGCGCGCTGGGTCATGTCGAGCAGGATGCGGTCGACCGACGGATCGCGCCCCGGCAGATGAAGATCGCGGTGCCAGTCCTCTGACCGGGTCACCTCGCGCACGGCACGCGATGCGCCCTGCTCGGACAGAGTATAGACCGATGCGCCACGCGTGGCCGGATCGACCCCGGCATCGGCATGCAGCGAGATGAACAGGTCGGCGTCCGCCTGCCGCGCAATCTGGACCCGCCGGTTCAGGGCGACATAGGTGTTCGTCTCGCGCGTCAATGTCACGCGGTAGCGGCCGGTCCGGTTCAGTTCGTCCCGCAAGGCCAGCGCGGCGGCGAGGGTGATCTCGCTCTCGGTCCGTTGCCGACCCAGCGCGCCCGGATCGCGGCCGCCATGGCCGGCGTCGATGACGACCAGCGGACGCTCCTCAGGGCGAGCCACAGCCCGGGGCCGCTGTCCGGAGCGGACGGTAACCGGGCCGCCGGTGGAGGCGATGTCGATGACGTAGCGATAGTGGAGCACACCATCGCCCGGCGGCAGCAGGAACCTGCGCTCGATCCTGGCGGTCTGGGACAGACCCAACTGGAGGCGTGAGGCCCCGCCGGAGGTGCTGAGCCGCCAGTCGCGCACCAGCCCGGAGCCGACACCGTCCACGCCGCGACCGGCACCGACACCCGAAAGGGCGACCAGCATCTGGCCCTGGTTGCCGTTTTCAATCACCTCGGCTCTCGCCGACCGATCAAGATCGATCACAACCCGGGTGCGGGCGGCGTCACCACCGAACCGGACTCCGCGAACGTCGCCGGTCACACCCGTGGCGCTGCCGTGCCCTGCGATCAGAAGCACAGCGACCAGCACCCCCAGCGAAAGCAGGGTCAGGGCCCACTCGCGCAGGCCCCATGCGGAGAGTTTGAATCGCATTGGACGCGGCATTCTGACGGCGACCCACAAAATTTGTTGTCGCCACATTGCCCGTTCGCAGTGAGTATCGGGTTAAGGCCGACGGAAATCGTGTGTGGCTTTTCATTCACGCCAACCATGCCTATGCTTCCCCTCGTCCGCGAACGATCGCGCCGCCGCTTCGTCGGGTCGGCGCGGTGCCGGCGCGGCGCTGACTTCCCGCCTTTCGAGACCCCTCCGGCATTGCCCCGGGGATCGACAGAGCCGGGCTTTTCCGAACCGGACAACGCGCCGCCTCGAGGCGCGCGGATGACCAGGACCGACCGAACCCATGGGCCTATCCGCCTGCGCAACCCTTCGACCGCAAGCCGCACCAGGACTTTCCTGCGCGGGGCCGGTTGTCGTTCCCGGCCCAGGCCGGGACATCAGGGTCACGCGCGCGAGCGCCCCCTACCCCATTCAGCGAGCCGCCCCTGCCCTCGAAGGCACCGGCCGAGCGCGCCAGAGAGAACGTTTCAATGTCAAAGACCATGCTTATCGATGCGGCGCACGCGGAGGAAACGCGCGTCGCCATCGTGGACGGCCGCCAGGTTGAGGAATTCGACTTCGAGTCGAAAACCCGCCGTCAGCTTCGCGGCAACATCTATCTCGCAAAGGTCACCCGCGTAGAGCCCAGCCTGCAGGCGGCCTTCGTCGAATATGGCGGCAATCGCCATGGCTTCCTCGCGTTCAACGAGATCCACCCGGATTATTACCAGATCCCGGCGGCCGACCGCGAAGCCATCATGGCCGAGGCCCATTCGGCCGAGGACGATCAGGACGATGCAGCGATCCGCGATTCTGACGACGGCGAGTCGGAGGGCGGTCTGGCCGAGGAAGAACGGCTGAAGCGCCGCCTGATGCGGCGCTACAAGATCCAGGACGTCATCAAGCGTCGCCAGATCCTGCTGGTGCAGGTCGTCAAGGACGAACGCGGCGGCAAGGGCGCGGCCCTGACCACCTGGCTGTCCCTGGCGGGCCGCTACTGTGTGCTCATGCCCAACACCGGCAAGGGTGGCGGCATTTCCAGGAAGATCACCCAGGCCACCGACAGGAAGCGCCTGAAAGCTGCCGCCGCCGCTCTGGACGTGCCGCGCGGCATGGGGCTGATCATCCGCACCGCCGGTGCCAAGCGCACCAGGGCCGAGATCAAGCGCGACTACGAATATCTGCTGCGCCTGTGGGAGACGATCCGCGAGACGACCCTGGCAAGCCATGCGCCCTCGCTGATCTACGAAGAGGAAAACCTGGTCCGTCGCGCCGTGCGCGACATGTTCGACAAGGATTTCGACGGCATCCAGGTCGAGGGCATCGAGGGCTTCAAGGAGGCGCGCGACTTCATGCGCGTGCTGATGCCGTCACAGTCGAAGAAGGTACATCTGTATCAGGGCTCGCGACCCTTGTTCGCCGCCAATGGCATCGAGGAGCTGCTGACGCAGATCCACCAGCCGGTCGTGCCGCTGAAGTCCGGCGGCTATCTGGTGATCAACCAGACCGAGGCGCTCGTCGCCATCGACGTCAACTCCGGCCGCGCCACCAAGGAACGCAACGTCGAGGCCACCGCCTTCAAGACCAACTGCGAGGCCGCCGTCGAGGCCGCCCGCCAGCTGCGCCTGCGCGACCTCGCCGGCCTGGTGGTCATCGACTTCATCGACATGGACGAGTCCAAGAACAACCGGACCGTCGAACGCATCCTGAAGGATGAACTGGCCCGCGACCGCGCGCGCATCCAGATGGGCAGGATCTCGGGCTTTGGCCTGATGGAAATCAGCCGCCAGCGCCGCCGTCTGGGCGTCATCGAGGGCGCGACCGAGGTTTGCCCGCACTGCGCCGGGGCAGGCCGGGTCCGCTCGGCCGAGAGCGCCGCCCTGATGGTCCTGCGCGCGGTCGACATCGAGGCCGGCAAGAGCGGTGCCGGGTCGATCAACCTCAAGGTCTCGTCGGCTGTCGCCCTCTATATTCTGAACCACAAGCGTGACTATCTGCAGCGATTGCTGGAGCGCCGCGGCCTTGCCGTCGTCATCCAGATCGACGACCGCCTCGGGCAGGGCGAGAGCACCATTGATCGCACGGAAACAAACGAGGATTTCGTCCCTACCGAGACAACGGTCACCCTCGCCGACCTCGAGGACGATTTCGACGACTCGGCCTTCGACGACGACGAGGATTTCGACGACGAAGAGGTCTTCCCCGGCGACGACGAGGACGCGGCCCGGCTGGACCGCGAGGACGACGACGATGATGAACCCCGTGAACGTGCCGATCGCACGGAGCGGGTCGAGGCTGACGGACGTCGCGGCCGGGGTCGCCGTCGCAGAGGTGGACGCCGGGACGAGGAGGCCGCTCCCGTCACCGCCGACGCCGATGTCATCGCCGTCGCCGTCGACGACGAAGACGCCGAAGGTCGACGCCGGCGGCGGGGCCGCCGTGGTGGACGCCGCATGCGCGAGGACGGCGAAGGTGAAGGCCCGTCGGCCTTCTTCTGGGTCCGTGGCCGCACGCCGTCGCTGGAGGACCCTTACGTCTGGTTCGACCCCCTGAACCCCCAACCGCGCGCCGAGCGCGAGCCCGACGCTGTCGGCGAAGCCGGAGCCGACGACCAGACCCGGGCCCTGGGTCGCGAGCGCGCGGAGGCCGATGGCCTGGGCGAGCGCGAGGGCGGACGCCGTCGCCGCCGTCGCGGCCGCGGTCGCGGTGCCGAACGCTTCACCGCCGAGGGCGGGACCCAGGTCGAGGACGAGGCTGCCGCTGTCGATACAACGGGGGACGAGGACATCGTTGCCCCTTCCCCGGCCACACCGGAGAACGCGCCCGAGCCCCAGCGTCGCCGTGTCCGTCGCAAGACCGCCGCAGTCGCCGATGCGGCCGTCGATGAGGACGTCGTCGCGCTCGAACCGGCCGACGCCGCGATCACGCCGGACGCTGAGGAGGATGCAGCCCCGGGCTTCGAGCCGGAGACCGTGGTCGAGCCCGCGCCCGGGCCGATTGCCGCGGTGACGCCGGAGCCGGAACCGGAACCGGCGCCCTTGCCCACCCCGGCCGCCGCACCGGTTCCGGCGCGCGACCTGTCGGAGATCATCGCCAACGACCCGGCGCAGATCACCGCCCCTCCGCCCAAGCCCAAGCGCGGGTGGTGGCGCCTCTGACCAATCGGCACTAGGTTGGTGGTACGAGGCGGGGGCATCGTTCGAAGGAGTTCGCCATGACCAGGCAGACCCGTCTCCTCGCACGGCCCGTCTCAAGGCTTGTGGCCTTCGCGGCGGCTGTCGTTCTGGCCGCAACGGCAACGCCGGTTGCGGCCCAGTCGACGATCCGCGACACCGAGATCGAAGGGATCATCCGCGACTGGTCCGACCCGGTTTTCACCGCCATGGGCCTGGAGCCGGCCGAGGTGGAGGTGCTTCTGGTCGCCGACAGCGACCTGAACGCTTTCGCCACGCGCGGCCGGATCATGGGCATCAACACCGGTCTGATCCTGCGGACCGAAAATCCCAACCAGCTGCTGGGTGTGATCGCGCACGAGGCCGGCCACATCAAGAATCGTCACACGCTGCGCGACGGTGCCTCCAGCGCCGGCATGCAGCCCTTTCTGATGTCGATGGCGCTGGGGGCCCTCGCCGTACTCGCGGGGGAACCCGGCGCGGGGGCCGCGCTGCTGGGCTCGGGCCAGTATTTCGGCACACTGGGAGCCCTGAGGTATCTTCAGGGCCAGGAAGGCGAGGCCGACATTACGGCGGCCCGGGGCCTGGAGGCTGCGGGAGAATCGGGCCGCGGTCTTGTCGAGTTCTTCGAGAACTTTCGCAGTCAGGAAGTCTTCTCCGACGCCCGCCGGTTTCCCTATTTCCGCAGTCACCCGCTGTCTGGCCAGCGGATCGAGGCCCTGCGCCGCCCCGTGGAGGCCATGGCAAACTACGACCGGGAGGACAGCCCGGAACGGATGGCCCAACACGCCCTGATCCGGGCCAAGATCCACGCCTTCATGGATCCTCCGACGCAGACATTGCGGACCTATCTGGAGACCGACACCACGTTTCCGGCCCGCTACGCCCGGGCCATCGCCTGGTATCGCGACGGCCAGACCCAGAGAGCGCTCGACGCGACCGAAGCCCTGATCGCCGAAGACGTCGACAATCCCTATCTGTGGGAACTCAAGGGACAGATCCTGTTCGAGGAAGGCCGGCCGGCAGAGGCCATCGACGCCCATCGCCGCTCGGTCGAACTCCTGCCGGAAGCTCCCCTGCTGCGCGTCAACCTGGCCCACGCCCTGATCGAGACCAACGAAGGTGCGCGTCTGGGAGAGGCAGTCGAACAGCTGAAGATCGCGACAGCCCGCGAATCCGACAACACCCTGGCATGGAGACTGCTGTCGCAGGCCTATTCCAGCCAGGGCATGGAGGGCGAGGCGCGCCTGGCCTCGGCGGAGTACTATTTCGCGGCCGGCGGCGAGGAACAGGCGACCCAGTTCGCCCTCCGGGCCCGGGACATGCTCCCGCGCGGCTCCATCGAGTGGCGTCGCGCCATGGATATCGTCCTGGCCTCCGGGGCGACCATGGACGACATCAACGACCTCGACCGGCGTCAGGAAAGGCAGCGCGAGCGCGGGCCGACCCTGATTTCGCCCGGGGCCTGATTCCTCCTCAACAGAGAGCCGCATGACCGACGACGACGCCCCGCCGACCCCGCCCGCGCGCGACCCCCTCGCCTGGTTCGGCTCCGGCCGGGGTGGTGCCGCGGCCGTGGCCATCTCGGTGCTGGCGCTGGGCCTGTCAGTCGCCCCCTATGCGACCAGCGGCGGCTTCGGCGAGAAGGTCCGGGCCTATCTGATCGCCAATCCGGAGGTTCTGGACGAGGCCGTGCAGGCCCGTCAGGCCGCCGAGGCGTCCGACCGGGTCGAGACGATCAATGCCACAGTGGCCGCAAACGCTGCCCTTCTGGCCCTCGACCCGCGCGATCCCGCCATCGGTCCGGCGGACGCCAAGGTCACGGTCATCGAGTTCTTCGACTACCGCTGCCCGGGCTGCAAGGCGGTGTCGGAGGACTATCTGGCGCTGATCCGCGACCACCCGGACGTGCGCTTCGTTTTCAAGGAATGGCCGATCCTGGACCGGGGCGACGACACCAGCTCCAACTATGCCGCCCGCGCGGCGCTCGCGGCCCATGCCCAGGGCCGTTACCTGCCGGTCCATCAGGCCCTGATGGCCGAGCCGGCGCTGGACCCGGCGGCCATCGACCGGATCCTGGCCGAGAACGGCGTCGACTTGGCCCGCGCCGCCGCCGTCATCCGCGCGCCCCAGACCGACGACCTGCTGTCCGACGTCCAGGTCGCCGGCGCGACCCTGGGCCTCGTCGGCACCCCGACCTTCCTGATCAACGGCCGCACGACGTCGACGATCAACCCGGTCGAGGTGTCGGCCGCGATCGAGGCGGCGAAACGGAGCCAGGTCCCTTCTCCCGCAAGGTGAGAAGGAAGAGTCAGGCCAGGCCCAGCGTCATCGCCCCGCCGACCCACTCGACGCCGGCGCGGGCCCGCGCCGCGTCGGCCCCCGCTGCATTGCCCAGCGCTGTCTCCGCCTCGGCCAGCACCCACAGGCTGTAGGGGTCCATCGGCCAGTCGGTCAGCAATGCCTCGATCTTCGCCTTGGCCCCCGCCGCATCGCCGCTCGCCAGCAGGGCAGCGGCCAGACTGCGCCGCGTCGGGTACCAGATCACCGGCGGATCGCCCCCTTCCGGGCCCGACCCCTGGATCTCGGCCGCGCGGCCATAGGCGACCACAGCTGCCGCAGGATTCGCCTCGATCATCGCGGCCCGGCCTTCCAGAACCCGCTGGAAGACCTCGATGAAGTCCCGGCGGTCTGCCGCTTCGGTTCCGGCCAGGCCCTGGCCGTCACGGATCGCCCGGATCGCCTCCGCCTCGGCCCGCACGGCCCGCGCATCTCCTGCCCGCGCCGCCGCTTCGCCCCGGGCATAGCGCCAGCTGGCGCGCAGCATCGGCCGATCCTCGGGCGGCTCGGCCAGGGCTGCGACCTGCTCGGCCGAACCGAAGCGCCCGTGGATGGCATAGGCGTTGTGCGCCATCATCTGACGCCAGGCATTCCCTGCCGGAATGTCCGGATAGGTCGCCAGGAACCGCTGGCCCAGCAGCAGCCCCTCGGCCGCCCCGCCGGCCATCAGGGCCCCGCCCATGCCGAAATGGATGTTGTGGGCGTGCAGTGGCATCCCCGGCACCCCGCCCGGCGGCCGGGCCAGTTCGTCGTAGCGCTGATCGAGAGCCACGGCGTTGACGTTGGAGTTCATCGCGTCCCGGTATCGCCCGACGCGGTAGAAGGTGTGCGACGGCATGTGGACCAGATGGCTGGCCGACGGCGTCAGGGCCGCCAGCCGCTCGCCATAGGGGATGGCCTTGTGCGGATCGTCCGACCATTCGGTAAGGTGGATGTACAGATGGATGGTGCCCGGATCGTTGGGCGCGCGTTCCAGCGACGCCTCCAGCAGGCTCATGGCACGGGTGATGCCGGGGTCCCTGGCCTTGCCGTCCTCGTCCCACCACTCGTCAGCCTTCAGCATCCAGGCGTCGGCCGCGACTGCGATGATCAGGGGTTCGGCAGCGTTATCCTCGGCGATCCGGTCCATGGCCCGTGCAAAGCGCACGTTACGGCTGGACTTGAAGCCGGAGTATCGCTGGATCATCGCGTCAATCATCCGCCGCTGCACCGGGGTCGCGTCCCGCGCCTTGCGCCGCGCCAGCTGAGCGAGCCTGCGGCCCTCGGCCATCGAGGCATCGTCCGTCCCGCCGCCGTTCAGGTTCGGCCCCAGCGCCCAGGCCTCGCCCCAGGCGCACATGCCGCAATCGGGATCCAGGGCCTGCGCCTTGCGAAAGGCCCGCACCGATTCCTTGTGCTCAAACGCCCAGCGCAGCCGCACCCCGTGGTCGAACCAGGCCTGGGCCTCGGGATTGGTGGTGTCGACCGTCCAGGTCGCCCCGCCGAAGCCGTCGACCATGACCATGTCGGTCGCCGAGGCTGCGTCCAGCACCGAACCGACTGTCCCGCACCCGCGCGGGTTCTGGATCAGGGCCGCGCTGGCCGCGGCATCGGCCGCTGCGCGCGAGGCGTCGGCCAGCGCCGCAGGGGCACCGAGACACAGGGCGACCGCCGTGAAGGCGAGCAGCGCGCGCCGGACCCCCGGACGCCCGTCATGGCGGGCGGCAAACACCGTGACGGACATGACATCTCTCCCCTGGCGCGCCGGCCGGTGCGCATCGTCTGCAGTCTAACCTCGAAAAGACCGATGTCGGCAATGTCCCCCGTCAACCGCGTGGACAACTGACAAGGCTGGGGAATTTGGCACGGCGTCGGATAAACCCGGCGCGGGCGATCACAGGGCCGCTCAGATCAGTCCCGCGAGCGGCGAGGACGGGTCGGCGTACATCCGTTTCGCCATCCGCCCGGCCAGATAGCCCTGCCGCCCCGCGATCACCGCGTGCTTCATGGCCGAGGCCATCAGGATCGGATCCCTGGCCTCGGCGATGGCGGTGTTCATCAGCACGGCGTCGCAGCCCAGCTCCATCGCCAGGGTCGCGTCCGACGGCGTGCCGACGCCCGCGTCGACCAGCACGGGGACCTTCGCCTGCTCGATGATCAGCCGGATGTTGACACGGTTCTGAATGCCGAGGCCGGATCCGATGGGGGCGGCGGCCGGCATGATGGCGGCCGCTCCCGCCTCCTCCAGCCTGCGGCACATGACGACGTCGTCGGTGCAGTAGACCATGACCTGGAAGCCGTCCCGGATCAGCAGATCCAGCGCCCGCAGCGTCTCGACCATGTCGGGATAAAGGTGCGCCGTATTGGACAGCACCTCCAGCTTGACCAGATCCCAGCCACCGGCCTCGCGCGCCAGTCTGAGTGTCCGAACCGCGTCCTCGCCGGTGAAGCATCCGGCGGTGTTGGGCAGGAAGGTGAAGCGGTCGGGCTTCACATGGTCCACCAGCATGGGCCGGGACGGATCGGACAGGTTCACGCGCCGCACCGCCACTGTCACGATCTCGGCCCCCGCCGCCTCGGCCGCCGCCGCGTTCCGGGCGTAGTCGGCGTATTTGCCTGTGCCCACGATCAGACGCGAGGTGAAGGTCCGACCGGCGACGGTCCAGGGGTCAGAATGGGAGATCATCAGCGTCATCTAAAGCAAAGAAGGGCGACCAGAGGGCCCAAAAGCAAAGGCCGGGCTTTTGGCCCGGCCCCAACAGGCCCCCTTTCGGAGGCAAGGACTTGCGTCCCGCGATCTCAACGACCGTGCGGAGACTATACGCGACGATTGTGAAATTTCAACTGCCGACGCTACCGGGTGGCAGTGACGCCTCGATCATTCGACGCAGGGAAAGTCGTATCAGCCGACATATCTGATGCATGTCGGCATTGCCAATCTTGGGATAAGCGGAATTTTCATAGCGATCCTTGAGTGGGAACAGACGCTCGGATGCAACCGTATAGATGTGATTGCATATAACCCATGAGGTCGTCTCAGGACGCTTGGGGTTCGGGTTAACCGGCATTCGATAGGCGTAGACATCGCCGGAATGATCAACAGTGGTCATGGGAATGACCATGTGAGGGTTAGCCAGCCTCTGCCCAGACCGGATCACAATGACAGGATGAACGTCGTCGAACTCCGGCAGGACATTTGAAATCGCGAAGTCGCACCAGTAAACTTCGGCGAAGCGGGGCACGCTCTTGATCCGGAGTGGAGGCTTCGGTGGTTTGTAGTTCACCACCTAAGGCTGTCATCGTCCAGGGCGCAAATCAACGGCCTGGCCGTCACCCCCCGCCCACGAACTGAACCAGCTCGATCCGGTCGTCGTCTTCCAGCACCGTCGTGGCGTGGAGCGAGCGCGGCACGATGGCCAGGTTCCGCTCAACGGCGACCTTGCGGACGTCGAAGCCCAGTTCCTCGACCAGGGCCGCCACCGTCCGGGCGGCCACCTCGCGCGTATCGCCGTTGACTTGGATGCGCATGCCGTTACGTCAATCTGTTCATACCGCCGCCGTCGTCCGCTTTGACGCCGCGTGCGGTTCCGCTAAAAGGCCGCGCTTCACAGCGTCGCCATTGTCGTCCGGAGCGAATGCCCGAAACCCCCGTCCTCTACGTCCTGAACGGTCCCAACCTCAACCTCCTCGGGGTGCGCGAGCCGCACATCTATGGGCGCGAGACCCTGGCCGACGTCCAGGCGATCTGCGAACGGGCGGCGGATGGAGCTGTTGTGGTCTTCCGCCAGACGAATCGCGAGGGCGAGCTGATCGACTGGGTGCAGGAGGCCCGCACCGAGGCTTCGGCACTCGTCATCAACCCCGCAGGCTACGGCCACACCTCCATCGCCCTGCTGGACGCGCTCAAGGCTCTGAGCCTCCCGGTGGTCGAATGCCATCTGTCCAATCCGGCGGCCCGTGAGGAATTCCGGCACAACTCCTATGTCTCCCTTGCCGCGACAGGCATCGTATCCGGCTTCGGGGCGCACTCCTATGAACTGGCCGTCAAGGCCGCCCTCCGGCTGGCGCGGGAACGCGACCCCACGCCGGCCCGTTGACCCCAGACCACAAGGCACAGCACTCCATGGCGACCCAGAAGTCCGCGCTGATCAACGAGCCCTCGGTGGAGATCGACACCACCCTGGTGCGCCAGCTGGCCGATATCCTGAACGACACCTCCCTGACCGAGATCGAGGTTGAGCGCGGGGAACTGCGCATCCGTGTCGCCCGCGAGATCACTGCGGCTCCGGTCGTCCAGTATGCCGCCGCCCCGGCGCATGCCGCGCCCGTCCAGGCCCCGGCGGCTACGGCCCCGACCGCTCCCGCCTCGATGCCGTCGGACCCGGCCACCATCGTCGCCAGATCGGGTGAACAGGTGAAGTCGCCGATGGTGGGAACCGTCTATCTGCAGCCCTCGCCCGAGGCCGATCCCTTCGTCCAGCCGGGCGACAAGGTGAAGAAGGGCCAGACCCTGCTGATCATCGAGGCCATGAAGACCATGAACCCGATCCAGGCCCCCCGCGACGGCGTGGTTCAGGAGATCCTGGTCGGCGACGCCCAGCCGGTCGAGTTCGGTGAGGCCCTCGTCGTCCTCGTCGAGGCCTGAGCCCGTGTTCACCAAGGTTCTGATCGCCAACCGCGGCGAGATCGCCCTGCGCATCCACCGCGCGTGCAAGGAGATGGGCATCTCCACCGTCGCCGTTCACTCCGAGGCCGATCGCGGGGCCATGTGGGTGCGGCTGGCCGACGAGAGCGTCTGCATCGGACCCGCTCCGGCCGCCAAATCCTATCTGAACATCCCCTCGATCATCGCGGCGGCCGAGATCACCGGAGCCCAGGCGATCCACCCCGGCTATGGCTTCCTGTCCGAGAACGCCCGTTTCGCCGAGATCGTCAACGCCCACGGCATGACCTTCATCGGCCCGACGCCCGAGCACATCCGGGTCATGGGTGACAAGATCACGGCCAAGAAGACGGTGCTGGAGGCGGGTATCCCCTGCGTGCCGGGCTCGGCCGGCGAGGTCGAGACCGTCGAGGCCGCCATCGAGGCCGCCAGGACAATCGGCTTTCCCCTGATCGTCAAGGCGGCGGCCGGCGGCGGCGGGCGCGGCATGAAGGTGGCCCTGACCGCCGATGACCTGGTCGAGGCCGTCCAGACCGCCCAGAGCGAGGCCACGGCCGCCTTCGGCAATGGCGCGGTCTATCTGGAACGCTATCTCCAGAAGCCGCGGCATATCGAAATCCAGGTCGTGGCCGACAGCCACGGCAACGTCGTCCACCTGGGCGAGCGCGACTGCTCGCTGCAACGTCGCCACCAGAAGGTGCTGGAAGAGGCCCCCTCCCCCGCCCTGTCAGCCGCCGAACGCATCCAGATCGGCGAGGTCGTCAACAAGGCCATCGGCAAGATCGGCTACCTCGGCGTCGGCACCATCGAGTTCCTGTGGGAGGACGGCGAGTTCTTCTTCATCGAGATGAACACCCGGCTGCAGGTCGAACACCCGGTCACCGAGGCCATCACCGGTGTCGATCTGGTGCGCGAACAGATCCGCATCGCCGCCGGCCTGCCGCTGTCCTTCACCCAGGAGGACATCCACTTCGAGGGCCACGCCATCGAGGTCCGGATCAACGCCGAGAACGCCGAGACCTTCGCGCCGTCGCCCGGGACCGTCACGGACTTCCACGCCCCCGGCGGCCTGGGCGTGCGGCTGGACAGCGCCATCTACGCCGGATATGCGATCCCGCCCTATTACGACAGCCTGATCGGCAAGCTGATCGTCCACGGCCGCGACCGGCCCGAATGCATCGCCCGGCTGAAGCGCAGCCTGAACGAGATGGTCATCGGCGGGATCGACACGACCATTCCCCTGTTCCAGCGCCTGCTCAACGAGCCGGACATCATCACCGGCGACTACGACATCCACTGGCTGGAACAGTGGGCCAAGAAGCGGGCGGGCGGGGCGTAAGCCCCTCTGTCGGTGAGCTTCACCGCCCACGACCTTCTGCGCTGCTACGCCCGGGGCGTCTTTCCCATGGGAGAGGCGCGCGACGACCCCCGCGTCTTCCTGGTCGAGCCCGAGATGCGGGGCATCCTCCCGCTGGATGCCTTCCGCATCCCCGCCCGCCTGCGCCGCACCGTCCGGGCCGAGCCCTTCGCGGTCCGCATCGACACCGCCTTCGGGGCCGTGATCGACGCCTGCGCGGCCCCGGCCCCGGGGCGCGAGGACACCTGGATCAACGCCCCGATCCGGCAGCTGTACCTCGAGCTCCACGGGCTCGGCCGGGCCCATTCGATAGAATGCTGGCGTGACGAGGTTCTGCTGGGGGGGCTGTATGGCGTCACGCTGGGCGGTGCCTACTTCGGCGAGAGCATGTTCAGCCGGGCCACCGATGCGTCCAAGGTCGCCCTGGTGCATCTCGTGGCGCGGCTGCGCCTCGGTGGCTGGACCCTGCTGGACGCCCAGTTCCGCACGCCGCATCTGGACCAGTTCGGCCTGATCGAGACGCCTCAGTTCCTCTATCTGAAGCGGCTGGGGGCAGCCTTGCAGGCGCGCCCCGACAGCAGCGCACTGTCACGACCCCTGACGGGTGCCGAGGCCGTCGCCTATTCCTTGCAGCCCACCACCCAGGCGTCATAGATCGGGTGCTGCAGCCCGCTCAGCGCCGGTGTCGAGGCATACATCCAGCCCCGGAAGATCTGGCGCGGCTCGGCCCGGACCGTGCCGCGCGGCTGCAGGGTCACTTCCAGATAGGCGATCGAGTCGGCCACCAGCTCGTTGTCCGCGGCGACCTCGCAGGCCCGGGCGGTAAAGATCAGGGACTGGTTGAACCGCACCGGTCGCCCGCCGACCTCGACCTCGAACCGCATGCTCTCGGCCGTGATCTTGTCGATCGCCTCGACGATGGCGACGCGGCGACGCTGGCGCGGGGTCGGGGTCTCGGGGGCCAGGCGTGCGGCCTTTTCCTCGTCGCTTTCGCCCTCGTCCTCGTCCTTCGCGTCCTCTGCCGCCGGGTCGGTCTCGTCTTCCGCCGCATCATCCTCGACCGCGGCCGTCTGGATCGTCGACGCGGGCGGGACGATGGCGACGGGATTGGCAGGCGCAGGATCGCCCGTCGGCGCGGGCTCATCGGTTGCCATCTCGCGCAAGACCTCGGCGACGGGATCGGCGGGCGTGGCATCCTGGGGCGGAGCATCCTGCATGCCGCCCGCGATCACACCCCCCGCGACCATCAGCGTCACGGCCAGGGTCCCGAAGGTCGTCAGACGGGCCCGTTTCATTCCGGCTTCCAGGAGTCGTAGTCGCCTACAGCCGCAGGCCGCACACCCTCGGCTGCCAGCGAGCCCGGCGGACGCCAGGCCAGGGGCGTCCCGGTCATGTTGGGAAGATGATCCTTTTCCCACCTGCGGCGCGGCAGCGGAGCCTCGGTGGGGGGCTCATCAAACGTATAGTGCAACCAGCCGTGCCAGTCCGGGGTCACCTTGGAGGCGTCGGCATAGCCGTTGTAGATCACCCAGCGACGCCGCCGGCCGTCGTAGCTGACGGTGTCACGCGACTGGTAATAGCGATTGCCGTGCTCGTCGGAGCCGATCAGCTCCCCGCGCTTGGCGATGGTGAACCGCGTCCCGATCGTCGCGCCCGAGGTCCAACCGAATATCCTGCCCAGCACTGGCTGTTCCGTCCGAGAATCCGCCGGCAGCAAAGCCGGCCCACTGCCGACGATCATAGAAACCCCTCGGCCCGCCGTCCAGCGCGGCTGTTCGCGGCCGGCTATCAACATCTTGGGGGTAAACGACCCTCCGATCCCCATATCTATTGCGACCTCCCGTCTCCGGAGCCTAGAATTCGCCGCATCCGTCCTGCGAGCCCAGCGCATGCGCTTCACGCCACGATTTTCCGACCTCGCCCACGACCTCAGGTCCGAACGGCGTCTGGTCGAGCGGCCGGATGGCATCATTCCGGTGGTCGTCCCTGCGGGATGGACGGATTCGCGCATCGAGGCCTGGCTGGACTGGGCGGCGACGCTTCCCGGCGACCTTCCCCGTCTGGACGGCGGCACGGCCACGCCCTCACCGGTGCTGGACGGTGCCCTGTCGCGCTGGGCCGTTCGTCTCGCCGCCTGGGGCCGGGCCATGGGGGTCCTCGGCGGCGACCGGGACGCCCGGACCTTCGCGGACGAGCTGACGGCCACGGTGCTGCTGGGCCTCGCCGCGCCCGGTAGATCGCTGTCGGACGGTGCCCGGATCCATCCGATCGCCGACGACCCGGCCCGAGACCCACCCCCGGCCGCGTTCGCAGACCTCGATGACCCTGCGGCCTGCGCCGGGTTCGAGGCCGGGACACGCAGGCTTCAGGGCGAACGCCTGGCCGCGACCTCGCTGCACCGGCTGTGCGCGGCCCTGAACGCCGTCGCCGACGCCGTGGCCCGCTGCGAGGGGCCGGCCGCGGACTGCGCCGATCCGGCGGCCAATCCCGCGCTGGCCCGCGCCGCCTGGGCCGCGCGCCAGGCCGGGGCCGACGATGCCGCGATCCTGCGCGCCCTCGCCGGCGAGGCGTTCACCGCACCGGACGGTCTCGCCGTCGCCGGCCCGAGGCTCGCCGTCCTGTCGCCGGCCTCGGGCGATCGCGCGATCGCTGCGGCCGCGCTCGCGGCGCTGGACGGTGGCGTCACCGTTGTGCCTGACCCGGAGACGGCCGCTGCCCTGGCTGACGCCGGCGACGCCCCGTCCGCCGTCCTGTCCTGGCCGGCCCTGTGCTCCCTCGGGGGCGACGCCGTGGGAACACTGGAGGCCCTCACCCGGCTGTGGACCGTGGCCCTCGAAATCGAGGTCGCCTCGGGATTTTGCGCCGACGGCCCCGCAGCCCGCCGCCGCCATGCCTGTCGCCCGATCTGCCTCTGGCTGGACGGCGTCCTCGAGGGCTTTCTCTCCGCCGGACGCGGGCTCGAGCAAACCGGGGACATGGTCGCCCTGCACGGGATCGTCGCCGCGACGGCATCCCTGACCTCCAGCGCGATGGCCACCGCCCTTCACCCCGGTGCAGCCTGGCCCGACGTCGCCGACCGCGTCGAGGGAGCCCTCTCGGCCCGGCTGCCCATCCTGTCCGAAGAGGGGCTGTCGGGCCTCGCCCGAACCGCGCTGGACAAGGCCCGGACCGCCGCCCGACGTTCCGGCCGTCGTCAGGCCCTGATTGCCCTGATGCCGCCGGATCCCGAGACGGCTCTGCGCCTCGGCCTCGGCGGTTTGACGCCGGTCCAGACGGTCCAGACCGCAGACGGCGACACCGCGCACCGCCTTCACCCGGCCCTGTACGCCGCCATCGCAGCCCGGGGCGGGGACCCCGGGGCCGCGGAGCGCCGGGTGCTGGGCCGCAGGACCCTGGTCGGTGCCCCCGGGCTCGATCATGACCGCCTGCGTACGCTCGGCTTCACCGATACGGAACTGGAGGCCGTCGAGCGGGCCCTGGCGTCTGTCGGGACGCTCGCGGAGGCCTTTGCACCCCCCGTGCTGGACACGGGCTTCATCCGCGATGTGCTGGGTCTCGACCCCGACACCACCGGCCCCGAGGGCCTGCTCGCCACCCTCGCCTCCCCGGACGCCCTCGAGGCTGCGAGCGCCCATGCGTTCGGACACCCGGACCTGGCGGACTGGACCGATGCCCCCGGATCGCTGACCGACCTGCTGGCAGATACGGACGCGGCCGTGACCCGGCTGGATCGGGCGTTTGCGACCTTCAGCGACGTCAGCCCTCCCCGGACGGTCGTCCTGCCCTGGACCACCACCCTCGCGGACGTCGAGGACCGGCTGCGCGAGGTCGTGGCTGCGGCCTTCGAACCGGTTCGCCTGATGACCGCGCCGGCCCCGGCTGAGCCATCGCTGGTCCTGCCCGCACCCGAGACCCGACGCGTCCCGGAACCGGCTCCAACGCCGGTGCCGGCCGTCGAAACCGTCGTCGAGCGGGTCATCGAGCGCGACCGCACCCGGCGCAAACTGCCGGATCGCCGCAAGGGATACATCCAGAAGGCGGCCGTCGGGGGCCACAAGGTCTATATCCACACCGGCGAGTACGAAGACGGCGAACTGGGCGAGATCTTCATCGACATGCACAAGGAAGGGGCCGCCTTCCGCAGCCTGATGAACAACTTCGCCATCTCCATCTCGATCGGGCTGCAATACGGCGTGCCGCTCGACGAGTTCGTGGACGCCTTCGTCTTCACCCGGTTCGAGCCCGCCGGGCGGGTTACGGGCAACGATTCGATCGGCTCGGCGACCTCGATCCTCGACTACATCTTCCGCGAGCTGGGCGTCTCCTATCTGGGCAGGCATGAGCTGGCGAACGCCGATGCCGAGCCCCTGGACGCGGACGGTCTGGGGGGTGGCCAGGCCGACGAGCTGGTTCCGGCCTCGCATTTCATCTCGCGCGGCTTCGCCCGGGGTGCGGCCCCCGACAACCTGATCGTCCTGCCCTTCGGCCGGCGTTCCGAGCCAGAGCCCGCTCCGCCGCCCTCCTCCGACGCGGACGCCTGCCCCGCATGCGGTGACTTCTCCCTGCAGCGACGCGGCGGGGTCTTCGTTTGCGACGCCTGCGGCGTGGCTCCGTCCATGCAGGGCTGACGGCGCGATTCTTGCTTGGCCCCGGCAAAGCCCGGAGTCCTCCATGAAGTCCGCAGTCCTTCTCGCCGCATCCATCACAGCCCTGGCTTGCGCCCTGCCCGCCGAAGCCCAGAACGCCGGTCAGATCGCGCGGGTCCGGGGCGGAGCCTCCTGCGCGGGATGCAACCTGTTCCAGGGCGATTTCTCGGGCCTGGAGGCCCGGGGCCTGGACCTGTCCGGCGCCCGCCTTCGCCAGGCGAACCTCAGCCTCGTGGTGATGAACCGGGCCCGGTTTTCCGGGGCCGACCTGCGCGATGTCGACGCCTATGGCGGTGTCTTCTCCTCCGCGAACCTTTCCCGGGCGGACCTGACGAACTCCAGCTGGGTCGGGGCCTATCTGGAAGGATCCAGCTTTGCCGGGGCGACGTTGAACGGGGCGAACTTCTCGGGGGCCCGTCTGACCCGGGCCACCGGCCTGACCCAGCGCCAGTTGAGCACCGCCTGCGGCGACGCCTCCACTGCCCTGCCCCGCGGCCTGTCGATCCCCGCCTGCTGAAGGCCCTGACCTTACGACGATTTAAGTAGGGTTTTTCGTGCCCGGACGGCATCTAGGGCAGGTGACCACGCTCCGCTTCCAGTCCCGCAGCCTCTTTGCCGCCACGGCCTCGGCGGGGGTTCTGCTCGCTGCCGGCTCGGCTTCGGCCGAAATGCAGTTCCTGCTTCAGGACCGCGACGTCGCCCGCATGGTGTCGCTGGGCGGGTCGTGCAATCGCTGCGAACTGTCGGGCCGCAACCTTTCCGGGGCGACCTTTGCGGGCGCGACCTTTGTCTCGGCGACCCTCGTCGGGGTCAACCTGCGCGGAGCCGAGCTGGTGGGTTCCAACTTCTCGGCGTCGGACTTCACCCGCGCCGACCTGCACGGGGCCAGGATGGAGGGCTCCAACTTCACCGCCTCGCGCTTCAACAGTGCCGTGCTGACCGGTGCCGAGGCGCAGGGGTCGAACTTCTCGCGCGCCGACCTGTCGCAGGCCAATCTGTCGGGAGCTGAACTGGTCGGCGCCAACATGAACGCAGCGGTCCTGACCCGCGCCAACCTGTCGGGGGCCGAGCTGTACGGCACGACCCTGGCCAACGTCAGCGCACACAACGCCAACTTCTCAGACGCCGGGATGATTGCCGCCAACATGACCGGCGGCGACTTCGCCTCGGCCAGTTTCGTCAATGCCGAACTGGACGGGTCGCGCCTGACGGGGGCGATTTTCGCACGCGCCAACTTCGCCGGGGCTTCGCTGAACCGGGCCGACATCCGGGGGGCCGACCTGTCGCGCGCCACCGGCCTGACCCAGGCCCAGATCTCGACCGCCTGCGCAGACGCCTCGACGCGCCTTCCCGGCCGCCTCAGCGCACGCGCCTGCACCCGGATGATCGTCGGCGCGCCGCCACGCCCCCCGGTCCCGCCGGTGCCGCCTCAATCGCGCCGCAACGTCGTCATCGCCGACGCGAACTGACCGCGACACCGACCACCTGCGAACCGCGTGGTCTTCCCCGGATCAGTTCCGAGGAGGACGGTGGTGCCGGCTTCAGACCTTGATCGGCGGGGCCGTGCGGATGTGGACGTCCTTCAGCTGACGCTCGGCCGCCTCGGTCGGGGCGTTCATCAGAAGGTCCTCGCCCTGCTGGTTCAGCGGGAAGGCGATGACCTCGCGGATGGCCGTCTGGTTGGCCAGCAGCATGACGATGCGGTCGATGCCGGGCGCCAGGCCCCCGTGCGGTGGCGCGCCATAGCGGAAGGCGTTCAGCATGCCGCCGAACTGGTCCTCGACCACCGAGGCGTCATAGCCGGCGATCTCGAAGGCCTTGAGCATGATCTCGGCCTTGTGGTTCCGGATCGCGCCCGAGCACAGCTCATAGCCGTTGCAGACGATGTCGTACTGATAGGCGAGGATCTCCAGCGGATCCTTGGTCGTCAGCGCCTCCATCTCGCCCTGCGGCATGGAGAAGGGGTTGTGGCTGAAGTCGACCTTCTTTTCCTCCTCCGACCATTCGAACATCGGGAAGTCGACGATCCAGCAGAACCTGAACGCGTCGTCGGCGATCAGGCCGAGGTCCTGCCCCAGCTTGGTCCGTGCGTTGCCCGCGAACTTGTAGAAGACTGCAGGGTCACCGGCCGCGAAGAATGCCGCGTCGCCCTGGCCCAGACCCAGCGCCTTCATCAGGCCGTCAGTCGCTTCGGGCCCGAGGTTCTTGGCAATCGGCCCGCCCCAGCCGCCCTGGTCGTCCGACCAGAAGATGTAGCCCAGACCCGGCTGGCCCTCGCCCTGGGCCCAGCTGTTCATCCGGTCGCAGAAGGCACGCGAGCCGCCCTTCGGTCCCGGAATGGCCCAGACGGCGTTCCTGGCGTCGGCTCCGAGGATCTTGGCGAACAGGCCGAAGCCGCCGTCTCGGAAATGGTCCGAGACATCCTGCATCTCGATCGGGTTGCGCAGGTCCGGCTTGTCGGTGCCGTATCTGGCGATGCTGTCGCGATAGGGGATGCGGACGAACGGATAGGCGTCGACCGCCTTGCCGTCGGCGAACTCCTCGAAAACCCCGTGCATCACGGGCTCGATCGCCGCGAAAACATCCTCTTGCGTGACGAAACTCATCTCGACGTCGAGCTGGTAGAACTCCAGCGACCGGTCTGCGCGCAGGTCCTCGTCGCGGAAGCAGGGGGCGATCTGGAAATAGCGGTCGAAACCCGAGACCATCAGCAGCTGCTTGAACTGCTGGGGCGCCTGGGGCAGCGCATAGAATTTGCCCGGATGCAGGCGGCTGGGCACGAGGAAGTCGCGCGCGCCCTCGGGCGAGGACGCCGTCAGGATCGGGGTCTGGTACTCCAGGAAGCCCTGATCGACCATGCGGCGGCGGATCGAGCTGATCACCCGCGAGCGCAGCACGATGTTCCTGTGCAGGGTCTCGCGGCGTAGATCGAGATAGCGGTGCTTGAGACGGATTTCCTCCGGATACTCCGGCTCGCCGAAGACCGGCAGGGGCAGTTCGGCGGCCTCGGACAGCACCTCGACCGCCTTGACCCGCACCTCGACCTCGCCGGTCGGCAGGGTCGCATTGACGGTGCCCGCCTCTCGCGCCACCACCTCGCCGTCAACACGGATCACGCTCTCGGCCCGCACCCGCTCGACGATCGCAAACCCGGGCGTCTCGGGGTGCAGCACCAGCTGGGTCAGGCCGTAGTGGTCGCGCAGGTCGATAAACAGCAGACCGCCGTGGTCGCGCTTCCTGTGCACCCAACCGGACAGGCGCACATTGGCACCCGCGTCGGTCAAACGGAGGGCGCCGCAGGTGTGGGAGCGATAGGCGTGCATGGGCGGAATCGTCTTGAAGAACGGCTGCGGGACAGCGGAATGGAGAAGCGGCGTAAGGCGCATCCACGCCCCTGAAAGTCAAGGATCGGCCGTCCACAGCCGTCATGGTCTGTCCACGGTGGACACAGGAGGCGTATCCGGACAGTCACGTCGATCTGCTATGCTGCCGGTATGGCCGTTCAACGTTCATCGAGGGACCAGCTCCGGCTCCCGCTCACGCGGGACGTGCCGACCGGTGCCACCGCCTTCGTGCGCTCCGGCTCGAACGCCTTCGCCTTCGATGCCCTTTCGGTCTGGCCGGGTGCGGCCGGGCGCGTGATGGCCCTGTGCGGTCCTGCCGGATGCGGCAAGAGCCATCTCGCTGCCCTGTGGGCCGAGCGGGTCGGGGCCGTGCCTCTGAACGGGTCAGAGGCCGCGAGCGCGGATCCGCTCGAGCTCGAGGGTCGCCCGGTCCTGCTGGACATCGCCCGGGACGCGGACGACGAGACCCTGTTTCACCTGATCAACCTGGCCCAGCAGGAGGGCGGGGCCCTGCTGATGGTGTCGCGCACGTCGCCGCGCCGCTGGCCGGTCGCGGTACCGGACCTGAGAAGTCGCCTCGACGCGGTGCGGGTCATCGCCATGGAGGCTCCGGACGACGCGGTCCTGTCCGCCATCCTGGACGCCCGGTTTTCCGAACGCAGCATCACACCCGGAGAGGGCGTGATCGACTATCTGGTGCTGCGCATCGACCGTTCTGCCGAGGCCGCCGCCGCCGTGGTCGAACGGCTGGATGCGGAGCATCGGCCGGTCACCCGGGCCCTTGCCCGTCAGGTGCTCGGCACCAGCAACGATCTGTTCAACGAAGGATCAGAGGGGTTGCAGCCGTAACAGAGCGGCTTCACAACCGGCCCATGCCCGAAGCCGCCATCGCCGATACCACCACCGGGGAGGAAGTCCCCTCCTCGCGCGCGCCCCAGCTTGAGCTGGACGAGGCGCTGATGGCCTCACCTGCGCGCTTCTTCAATCGCGAGATCAGCTGGCTGAAGTTCAACGCCCGGGTGCTGGAGGAAGCCGCCAACCCCGCCCACCCGCTGCTGGAACGCCTGCGGTTCCTGTCGATCTCGGCCAATAACCTCGACGAGTTCTTCATGACCCGGGTGGCGGGCCTGAAGGGTCAGGTCCGCGAACGGGTCCGCACCCTGTCCGCCGACGGCCTCACCGCCGGCGAGCAGCTGGAAAAGGTCAATGTTGCCGCCGGCGAGCTGATGGCCGAACAGCAGGAACGCTGGCGTCAGTTGCGCAAGGAGCTGGTCGGCGCCGGCATCGAGGTCGTCCACCCCAACCGGATCACCAAGACGGACAAGGAACGGCTGGAGCCCGAGTTCCTGAACCAGCTGTTCGCTGTCCTGACGCCGCTCGCGATCGATCCGGCGCACCCCTTCCCCTTCCTGCCCAGCCTCGGCTTTTCGCTCGCCCTCAAGCTGCGGCGTCAGCGGGACAACAAGACCCTGTATGCCCTGGTGCCCGTGCCGACCCAGGTCCGGCGGTTCTGGGAGCTCACCGGCGACGGACGCTCGGTCAAGGGCCGGCGGCGGTTCATCACCCTGGAAGCCGTACTGCTCCTGTTCATCGAGCATCTGTTTCCCGGCCACGACGTGCTCGAGAAGGGTGTGCTGCGCCTGATCCGGGATTCGGACATCGAGATCGAGGAGGAGGCCGAAGACCTCGTCATGGAGTTCGAGGAGGCGCTGAAGCAGCGCCGCCTCGGCTCGGTGGTGCGGGTCAAGATCGAGGCCTCCATGCCCGACGACCTGCGTCAATTCATCGTGGGTGAACTGGCCGCCGCGCCCCAGGACGTGGTGCTGGTCGACGGCATGCTGGGTCTGGCCCAGCTGTCGGAGCTGATTCCCTCCGGCCATCCCGACCTGAAGTTCCCTGGTTACGAACCGCGCTATCCCGAACGGGTCCGCGACCAGGGCGGCGACGTCTTTGCCGCGGTGCGCGAAAAGGACATCCTGATCCACCACCCGTTCGAGAGTTTCGACGTGGTGGTCCAGTTCCTGCGTCAGGCGGCGCGCGACCCCAACGTCATCGCCATCAAGCAGACGTTGTACCGGACGTCCAAGGACAGCCCGATCGTCGCCGCCCTGATCGAGGCGGCCGAAAACGGCAAGAATGTCGTCGCCCTGGTCGAACTCAAGGCCCGCTTCGACGAGGAGGCCAACCTGCGCTGGGCCCGGGCCATGGAGCGGGCCGGCGTCCACGTCGTCTTCGGCTTCGTCGAGTACAAGACCCACGCCAAGCTCAGCGTGGTCGTCCGCCGCGAAGGCGACGGCCTGCGCACCTACTGCCACTTCGGCACCGGCAACTACCATCCGATCACGGCGCGGATCTACACCGACCTCAGTCTGTTCAGCTGCGATCCGGTGCTGGCCCGCGATGCGTCGCGGGTGTTCAACTACATCACCGGCTATGCCCAGCCCGAGGATCTCGAGGCGCTCGTTGTCTCGCCCCTCAACATGAAGTCCACCCTGATCGACCTGATCGGCAAGGAGATAGCGGCCGCCGCCAAGGGCAAGCCTGCCGCCATCTGGGTCAAGCTGAACGCCCTGGTGGATCCGGCAATCATCGACGCCCTGTATCGCGCCAGCCAGTGGGGCGTGCGCATCGAACTGGTGGTCCGCGGCATCTGTTGCCTTCGCCCCGGAGTGCCCGGCCTGTCGGAGAACATCCGGGTCAAGTCGATCGTGGGCCGCTTCCTCGAACACAGCCGCATCATCTGTTTCGCCAACGGCCGCGACCTGCCGCACGACCGGGCCAAACTCTACATTTCGTCGGCCGACTGGATGACCCGAAACCTGGACCGTCGGGTCGAGGTCATGACCCCGGTCACCAATGCCACGGTCCACGACCAGATCCTGGACCAGATCATGGTGGCGAACCTCAAGGACGACACCCAGAGCTGGGTCCTGGGTCCGGATGGCGACTATACCCGCGTCGCGCCCGCCGACCCGGCCCGGCCCTTCTCGGCCCACCAGTATTTCATGACCAACCCCAGTCTGTCGGGCCGGGGGCGCAAGGTGAAGACCCTGCCCGGTCGGCTGCGCTACGACCGGCCGCAGAAGTGAGCCGGGCCCCGTGACCGAGCCCTATCCCGCCCCGCGCGAGGCGGCTGTCGTCGATATCGGGTCCAACTCCGTCCGGATGGTGCTGTACCGGCTCGAGGGCCGTGCCATCTGGACGGTCTTCAACGAAAAGGTCCTGGCGGGGCTCGGCCGCGACCTGTCCGGGACCGGCCGCCTGTCCGAGCCCGGCGTCGCCCTGGCCATGACCGCGCTCCGCCGCTTCGCCGCCGTGCTGGAGGGGGTCAAGCCGGCCTATGTCTTCGTCGCGGCCACGGCTGCCGTGCGCGAGGCCGAGGACGGCCGCCTGTTCTGCGAGCGCGTCGCCGCCGAGACGGGCCTTCACGTCCGCGTCCTGACCGGCGAGGAAGAGGCGCTCTATGCCGCGCTGGGCGTCGTCGCCGGAGATCCGCGCGCGCAGGGGCTGGCGGCCGACATGGGCGGATCCAGTCTGGAGTTGATCCGCATCGGCGAGGGGCGACCCGAGGCGGGGATCACCCTGCCGCTGGGGCCCTTCAGCCTCGCCGACCCCGAGGGGTTCGATGCCGAGCGCCTGCGCGCCGTGATCGCCGCACGCCTGACACCCGTGGCCGGACGGTTCACGACCTCCGAGCTTCACGCCGTCGGCGGCGGCTGGCGCTCCCTGGCCCAGCTCCACATGGAGATCAGCGGCTATCCCCTGCGGATCGTCCATCAGTATGCCATGACGGCCGGCGAGGCACGCGAGGTCGCCCGCTTCGTCGCCCAGCAGTCCAAGGCCTCGCTGGACCGCCTTCCCGGCGTCTCCAGGCGCCGCGCCGAGACCCTGCCCTACGCCGCCCTCGTGCTGGAGGGTCTGATCGAGGCACTGGGCCTGAAGACCGTGGTGTTCTCCGCCTGGGGCCTGCGCGAGGGCCTCCTCTATGAGACGCTGGATCGCGAGGAGAGCCCCGCCGATCCCCTCATCGCAGGCTGCGCGGCGCTCGGCGCGCGTCAGGGCATATCGCCGGGCCTGCCCGCGGCGCTGGAGGCCTGGCTCCGTGAGGTGATCACCGCCCTGCCGGTCAGCTTTGGCCCCGAGCGCGACCCGGTGCTCGCCGCAGCCGCCTGCCGTCTCGCCGACCTCGGCGCGCGACTGCATCCGGACCACCGCGTCGATCTGGTGTTTGATCAGGTGCTGCGCGCCCCGATTCCCGGCCAGACCCATGCCGAGCGCGCCTGGCTGGCCTGTGCGCTCAACGCCCGCTACGGCGGCAACACCGCTACCCCCCTGCCCGCCGCCACCGACCGCCTGCTGGGCGAAGACGCTCGTCTCGGAGCCCGCGCCATGGGTCTGGCGCTCCGGCTCGGCTGCGACCTGTCGGGCCGCTCCCCCCAGCTGCTGGCCAATGCGTCCATCAGGGTCGATGGCGGGGCGCTGCGTCTGAGCGCGGCCCCCGGTTACGCCGATGTTCTGCTGGGTGAACAGACGCGGCGCCGCGCCAAGGGCCTGGCCGAGGCCCTAGGGCTGAGGCTGGAGATCTGAGCTCCGGCCTCCTACTCGATCTCCACCACCTCGACCCGCGCCCCGTTCAGCACCAGGGCGATCTCGCCGCGCTTGAGCTTCAGCGCGTCCTCGCCGAACAACTGACGCCGCCAGCCTGTCAGGGCATCGACGTCGGCTTCGTCGGACAGGGCGATCTTCTCCAGGTCCGCGACATTGGCGATCAGCTTGGACGCCACGCCGGCATTGTCGCTCTTGGCCTTCAGCAGCACCTTCAGCAGTTCCACGACCGAGGGCGGCGCGGGCTGGTTGTGCGCCGGCCGGTCCATTCGGGGCGCATGGGCCTCGGGATCGGCCATCACACGCTTCAGAACCTCGATCAGCTCCAGCCCCAGCCGCGAGCCGCCAAACCCCTTGGGCACCGAGCGAAGCCGGTTGAAAGCCTCGATATCGGTCGGCGCCTGGGTCGCGACCTCGTCGATCGCCTCGTCCTTCAGGATTCGCCCCCGCGGCTGGTCGCGGTCCTGAGCGGCCTGTTCGCGCCAGACCGCCGTCGCCTTGAACGCCGCCAGATACTTCGCCGAATACTTCTTGGGCTTCAGCCGCTTCCAGGCCTTTTCCGGATCGGTGTCATAGAGCTCCGGATCGACCAGATCCTCCATCTCCGACATGACCCAGTCCAGCCGGCCGTCCTTCAGCAGCCGGTCGCGCAGTTTGGGATAGAGCGCCGCCAGATGGGTGACGTCGCCCAGCGCATAGTGCAGTTGCGCATCCGACAGGGGCCGCCGCGACCAGTCGGTGAAGCGGCTGCCCTTGTCCAGATCGATCCGCAGCATCTGCCGGACCAGACCGTCATAGGCCACCTGATCGCCGAACCCCGCCGCCATCGCCGCCACCTGGGTGTCGAACATCGGCCTGGGCATGGCCCCCAGCTTGACGAAGATTTCCGTATCCTGCCGCGCGGCGTGGAACACCTTGATGATCGCCGGGTCGCGCAGGATGTCCAGGAACGGCCCAAGGTCCAGCCCCTCGGCCTGCGGGTCGATGATCGCCTCATGCTCCGGCGTCGCGGCCTGGATCAGGCACAGCTTGGGCCAGTAGGTCGTCTCCCGCATGAACTCGGTGTCGACCGCGATGAAGGGCGCGTTGCGAACCGCCGAACAGAACTCAGCCAGTGCGTCATTGGTGGTGATCGGCGTCATTGGAATGCTATAGCCCGCCCGGACGGCGTCGTGGCAAGAGCCGCGACCACATTTCCGCACCGAATCAGGCCCGTGAGCGATGAGCGATATCCCCGAGTCCCATCCGAACGGCCTGACCTATGCCGACGCCGGCGTCGACATCGACGCCGGCGACATGCTGGTGGAGCATATCAAGCCCCTGGCGAAGTCCACGGCGCGACCGGGTTCGGAGCCCTCGCTGGGCGGGTTCGGGGCCCTGTTCGACCTCAAGGCCGCCGGCTTCGTCGACCCCCTGATCGTCACCACCACCGACGGCGTCGGCACCAAGCTGAAGATCGCCATAGAGACCGGCCGCCACGACGGCGTCGGCATCGACCTGGTGGCCATGTGCGTCAACGACCTGCTGGCCCAGGGCGCGGAGCCGCTGCTGTTCCTCGACTATTACGCCACCGGCAAGCTGGAGATCGACGCCGCCCGCCGCGTCGTGTCCGGCATCGCCGAGGGCTGCCGTCAGGCCGGCTGCGCCCTCGTGGGCGGCGAGACGGCCGAGATGCCCGGCATGTATTCGGGCGGCGACTACGACCTCGCGGGCTTCTCGCTCGGGGCGCTGGAACGCGGCCACGCCCTGCCCCGGCTGGACCTTCAGAACACCGGCGACCTGATCATCGGCCTGGCCTCGTCCGGCCCCCACTCCAACGGCTATTCCCTGATCCGCAAGGTGGTGGAGCGCTCGGGCCTGTCCTGGGGCGACGACGCCCCCTTCGCCTCGGACCGGTCCCTGGCCCAGGCGCTGATGGAGCCGACCCGCATCTATGTGAAGTCGGTCCTGCCGCTGATGAAGGCCGGCAGGGTCAAGGGCGCGGCGCACATCACCGGCGGTGGCCTGATCGAGAACCCGCCCCGCTGCCTGGCTGAGCATCTGACCGCTTCGTTCGACTGGGACGCCTGGCCCCTGCCCCACGTCTTCCGGTGGATCGCCGAGACCGGCGGCATCAGCGATCACGAGATGCGACGCACCTTCAACTGTGGCGTGGGCTTCATCCTGATCGTCGCCCCCGCCGACGCCGAGGACGTGCTGGCCGGTCTGCTGGAAGCCGGCGAGACGGCGTTCGTATGCGGGCAGCTGATCTAGCCGACGCTCAGCCCGGCCTGAACCACCGAGGGATCCTCGATCACGATACCCGGCCCCAGCACCATGACGCCCGCCAGCAGCACCGCCGCGGTCGCGGCCAGGGCCGTCGCGCCAAGCAGGCCGAGCGGTCGAACCTTCGGTGCCGACACCGTCAGCGCGGCACGGGCGGCCTCGATCTGGGACTGGACCTCATTCATGGAAAAACTCCGGAGCAAGCCGTTAAGCTCGCTCTGCTTCGGTTAACCGAAGGTTGCCGTCTCTCCGCCGCTTGGCGACGGCAAGGCCACAGCCTAGAAGCCCTGCATGATCCTCGTCGTCGACAACTACGACAGCTTTACCTGGAACCTCGTCCACTACCTCGCGGAGCTGGGCGCGGAGACTCATGTCGTCCGCAACGACGATCTGACGGTCGACGAGGCCTGGGCGCTGAAGCCGGAGGCGATCCTGCTGTCGCCCGGCCCCTGCGCCCCCGATCAGGCCGGCATCTGCCTGCCGCTGCTGAATACTGCGCCCGACGATATGCCGGTTCTCGGAGTCTGCCTCGGCCACCAGGCCATCGGTCAGGCCTTCGGCGGCGACGTCATCCGCGCCAAGACCCTGATGCACGGCAAGACCTCGCCGATCACCCATGACGGCCGGGGCCTGTTCAAGGGGCTTCCCAGCCCGTTCACGGCCACGCGCTACCACAGCCTGGCGATCAGCCGCGCGACCCTGCCCAACACGCTGGACGTGACGGCCTGGACCGAAGACGGCGAGATCATGGGCGTCCAGCACCACGACCGGCCCATCCACGGCGTCCAGTTCCACCCCGAATCGATCGCCACCGAGCACGGCCACGCCCTGATCGCCAACTTCCTGGACCTGGCCAACGTCAGGCGGCTGGCGGTCCTATGACCTCCCCCTTCCGCTCATACCCGCGAAAGCGGGGACCCAGTGCTTTGGGCAATAGTTCTGACCGATCGCCTCTCGACGCCTATCCCTCGCACCCTGCCTCACTTCAGAACTGGGTCCCCGCTTTCGCGGGGATGAGCGGCAAGTAGGTGTTCGACACCATCAAGCCCCTTCTGGCCAGGCTGGTCGACGGCCAGGTCCTGACCGAGGCCGAGGCGGGCGACTTCTTCGCCGCCTGCCTGCGCGGCGAGCCGACCCCGGCCCAGGTCGCGGCGGCCGTCACGGCACTCCGCATCCGCGGCGAGACTGTATCGGAGATCACCGCCTTCGCCCGCGCCATGCGGGCCGCCGCTACACCGTTCGACACGCCGCACGATGTCATCGACACCTGCGGCACCGGCGGCGACGGGGCCCACACCTTCAACATCTCGACCGCCGCCGCCCTCGTCCTCGCCGGCGCGGGCCTCAAGGTCGCCAAGCACGGCAACCGGGCGCTCAGCTCGAAATCCGGCTCGTCGGACGTGCTGGCCGCCCTCGGCGTCGACCTCATGGCCCCGGCCGAACGCCAGAAGCAGGCACTGGACGAGGCCGGCATCTGCTTCCTGTTCGCGCCCGCCTATCACGGGGCCATGCGCCACGTCGGGCCGATCCGGGCCGAGATCGGCTTTCGCACTGTCTTCAACCTCCTGGGGCCCCTGTCCAACCCCGCCGGGGCCCGCCGCCAGGTCATGGGCGTCTATGATCCCCGCCTGCTGGAACCCCTCGTCGAGGTGCTGGGCCGTCTCGGGGCCGTCCGCGCCTGGACCGTCCACGGCGAGGGACTCGACGAACTCACCACCACCGGCCCGACCGACGTCGCCGAGTGGAGAGACGGTGCCGTGCACCGGTTCCGGATCACGCCGGAGGACGCCGGCCTGCCTCACGCCACCCTCGCCGACCTGCGCGGCGGCGACGCCGAGGAGAACGCCACGGCGCTCCGCGCCCTTCTCTCCGGTGCCCACGGACCCTATCGCGACGTGGTCCTGTTGAATGCCGCCGCCGCCCTGGTCGTCGCCGACCGCGCAAATGACCTGAAGGACGGCGTGGCGCTCGCCGCCGGCGCCATCGACGACGGCTCGGCCGCCCGGTCGCTGGAGGCGCTGGCCCGCATCACCTCCGCCCCGCCCGGGGCACCCGAGGCATGATCGACATCCTCGAGACCATCGCCGCCTACAAGCGCGAAGACGTCGCCGCGAGGAAACGCGCCCGCCCCTTCGCCGGGATCGAATCCGAGGCTCTGGTCGCCGGCATGCCGCGCGGCTTCACCGCCGCCTTGCGCAAAACGGCGGAGCCCGCCCGCCCCGCCCTGATCGCCGAGGTCAAGAAGGCGAGCCCGTCCAAGGGCCTGATCCGCTCCGATTTCGACCCGCCGGCGCTGGCCCGCGCCTATGAGGCCGGCGGCGCCGCCTGCCTGTCGATCCTGACCGACGGGCCGAGCTTTCAGGGCGATGACAGCTATCTGGTCGCGGCCCGCGCCGCCGTCGCCCTGCCCTGTCTGAGGAAGGACTTCCTCGTCGACCCCTGGCAGGTGGCCGAGAGCCGGGCGCTCGGCGCCGACTGCATCCTGATCATCCTGTCCATGGTCGATGATTCGCTGGCGGCCGATCTGCTGTCCGAGGCCCGCCGCTTCGGCATGGACGCCCTGATCGAGACCCATGACGAAGCCGAGATGGCCCGCGCGGCGGCGCTGGGCGGCGAACTGATCGGCGTCAACAACCGGTCGCTGCGCACCTTCGAGGTCGACCTGAGCACCACCGCCCGCATGGCGCATCTGGCCCCGCCCAACGCCCTGATGGTGGCGGAAAGCGGCATCTTCACCCCCGCCGACGTCGCCGCCGTGGCAGACGCGGGTGCGACGGCAATCCTGGTGGGGGAAAGCCTGATGCGTCAGGGGGACGTAGAAGCCGCGACGCGCGCGCTTCTGGAGTCCGTTTCCCGTTAAGTTGACATTAGGCAAGAACACTTACAGAACATCGGCAACGGTTCACGACTTGTTCTGAAGGCCTTACGCCCATGCTCACCAGGAAGCAGCACGAACTCCTCATGTTCATCCATGAGCGGATCAAGGAGACCGGCGTCTCCCCCTCGTTCGACGAGATGAAGGAGGCGCTGGATCTGGCGTCCAAGTCGGGCATCCACCGCCTGATCACGGCGCTGGAGGAGCGCGGCTTCATTCGCCGCCTCGCCCACCGGGCCCGGGCGCTGGAGGTCATGAAGCTGCCCGAACAGGCCACGACCGGCGCGCCACGCGGCCGGGCCGGCTTTACCCCGGCGGTCATCGAGGGGGGCGGTCGCAGCGCCGCCTCCGAGCCCGCCAACGACACCCGCGAACTGGTGCTGGTCGGCAAGATCGCCGCCGGTGCCCCTATCGCCGCGCTCCAGGGCGACAACGGCCGCTATTCAGTACCCGAAGCCATGCTCGGCGCGGGCGAGCACTACATGCTCGAGATCGAGGGCGATTCAATGATCGAGGCCGGCATCCTCGACGGCGATCTGGTGGTCATCAAGAAATCAGACACCGCCTCCTCCGGCGAGATCGTCGTCGCCCTCGTCGAGGGCGAGGAGGCGACGCTCAAGCGGCTTCGCAAGAAGGGCGGCTCCATCGCCCTGGAGCCCGCCAATCGCAACTATGAGACCCGCATCTTCGGGCCCGACCAGGTCGAGGTGCAGGGCAAGCTGGTCGGGTTGATCCGGCGCTATCACTGATCCCATGCTTCGTTCATTCCCGCGAGAGCGGGGACCCAGTTCTTTGGGCGATGACTGTCGATAGCGTGCTTCGACCGCGATCCTGAACGCCTTGCCTCACTTAAGGGCTGGGTCCCCGCTTTCGCGGGGATGAGCGGAGAGGTGAGAACCTCACTTGTTCTCCCCATCCGGGTTGCCGATCCGACTCCACGGCCGGTCGCCCCGGACGTCCGCCGCCCACACCGCCCGCCACCCGACCTCGCCGCGCCATAGCTCTACCGCCCCGCCCCGCGCATAGTCCACGCCATCCAGCACCAGCCGTTGTGAGCACGCCGGCGGCAGACTGGCGACCGCGGCCCGTACGCTGACTACCTCGGCCACGCGGCACAGGTCCGCCATCTGCTCGGCCGACGGCTCCGTCCGGCCCCACCATAGAGCCACCGGGGCCGTCGCCGCCTCGGGCGCGCAGGACGTGCGCTGACAGACCCACCCCTCGTCCGGCCTCGGCGTCAGTTCCAGCCCGCGCCGCCGCGACCACAGGTCGGCCGCGAACTCGCGCACGCAGGGGCGCACGACCACGGCCCGGCCCTCCTCGCTCCAGGCCGCGTTGGTCCCGGCGTCCCCGATCCACAGCGTCGGCGTCGGCGCCCTCGGCCACAGCAGCACGGCGCAGGCGAACGGCATCCCCAGCCATCTCAGCCGCCCTTTCCACAGGCAGATGAACAGCACGCCGAGGAAAGCGATCGGCAGGACAGGGTCCGGCGCGCTCGCCACCGTCCGCACGGCACCCGGCAGGCCCGCCGTCCCGTGGCCGATCGCCAGCATGGCATCGACGCCCTTGCCCGCCACCCACAGGAACGGCCCGCCCAGGCCCAGCGGCTCCAGCACCACCCCGAGCGCCAGCGCCGGCATCATCACAAAGTCGGCGATCGGCGAGGTCGCCAGATTGGCCAGCAGCCCGTAGACGGCCGCCCGGTTGAAATGCTGGATCGCGAACGGCCCCGTGGCCGCCCCGGCCACCAGACTGGCGACGACGGCGATCATCAGCCAGTGACCGGCGTTCTGCACCGCCGCGATCGGCCAGGGCACGCCCATGGCGCGGGGCCGGGGCGGCCAGGCCTCGGCCAGGGCGACCAGCGCCGCGGTCGCCGCGAACGACATCTGGAACCCCGGCGTCACGATCGCCTCGGGCTGCAGCGCCAGAACGATCATGGCAGCGACCGCGAGCGCCTGCATCGTCACCGCCGGACGGTCCAGCAGCATGGCCGCGAAGGCCACAGAGGCCGTGATCGCCGCCCGCTGCGCCGGAGCCGGTGCGCCGGACAGGACGAGATAGCTCCAGATCGCGATCAGCCCCGCGACCGCGGCCACCTTCTTGCCGCTGATCCTCAGCGCCAGCCACGGCCAGGCCGCCACGCCCAGCCGCACCCCGAAGAAGACGAAGCCCCCCACGATCGCCATATGCAGGCCCGAAATCGACAGGATGTGCGCCAGTCCCGAATCCCGCATGGCCTCCAGGTCCTCGCGCGCGATCCAGGTTTCGTGCCCCGTCACCATGGCCGCGGCGATCCCGCCCGTCCGCTCCCCCAGCCGCGCCACGATGCGTTCGGCCAGGGCGAAGCGCGCGGCGTTGACCCGCATGGCCAGCCGGATCCGCCAGGGCGGCTCGGGCAGGACGGCTTCCCGTGTCGGGCCCAGTCCAAAGGCTGTCCCGCCCATGCCGAGGAAGAAGGCGTTGCGCCCGAAATCATAGGCGCCCGGGCTGGCCGGCGGCGGAGGCGGATTGACGATGGCGAACAGGCGAATCGCCTCGCCCGGCCGGGGCGGCGCCCCGCGCACGGTGGCCCTCAGCCGGATCGGCGTGACCTCGGGCTCCAGCCCCCGGACCCGGACCGGCGCGATGACGACCCGGTGGCCCCGGTCGCCAGGACTGTCGACGTCCATGACCCAGCCCTCGACGGTCGTCGGCTCGGCCATGGCCGGGGCGATAGGGGCCGACACCCGCTCGGTCCGCGCCTTGGCCACGGCCAACCCCAGCGACAGACAGGCCAGCAGCATCAGCGGCAGGGTCGCGGCGCGCCCCAGCCCCCTCCACCGCGCGCCCAGCCAAACCGCCGTCGCCAGACCGGCCGCCAGCACCAGCGGCCACAGCGGCGGCTCGGTCTTCAGCGCGAAATAGACGGCCGCCCCGCCGCCGAAGGCCACAGGGGCCCACAGGCGCCAGCGCAGGCTCTGGGCCGCCGCCTCGACCCGCAGCCAGCCCACGATCCGCGCCCTCGGGCTGGGATTCGCAGCGTCGGGCGTTATAAGGGCGGCCCGTCCGGACCCCTCCCCCATGCCGTCAGCCTTCCCCCAGGTCGTCACCCGTTTCGCTCCCTCGCCCACCGGCTCCCTCCACATAGGAGGCGCACGAACGGCGTTGTTCAACTACCTTTACGCGAAAGGGCGGGACGGCAAGTTCCTGGTCCGGGTCGAGGACACGGACCGCGAACGGTCCACCGACGAGGCGGTCAAGGCCATTTTCGACGGCCTGTCGTGGCTGGAGCTGTTCGCCGACGAGGAGCCCGTCTTCCAGTTCGCCCGGGCCGATCGCCACCGGGAGGTCGTCGATCAGTTGCTGGAGACCGGCCACGCCTATCGCGACTTCCTGACAGCCGAGGAGACCGGAGCGCTTCGAGACGCCGCCAAGGGCGAGGGCCGCGACTTCGTCTCTCCGTGGCGCGACCGCCAGCCCTCGGTCGATGACCTTCTGAAGCCCCACACCGTCCGCTTCCGCCGCCCGCTGGATACCGCCGTAATCGTCGAGGACGCCGTGCAGGGTTCCGTACGCTGGGATACCGCCTCGCTGGATGATCTCGTGATCCTGCGCTCGGACGGGGCCCCGACCTACAACCTCGCCGTCGTGGTCGACGACCACGACATGGGGGTGACCCATGTGATCCGGGGCGACGACCACCTGAACAATGCCGCGCGCCAGAGCCTCATCTACGATGCCCTCGGCTGGACACGGCCCGTCTTTGCCCACATTCCCCTGATCCACGGGCCGGACGGCGCGAAACTGTCCAAGCGCCACGGGGCGCAGGCCGTCCACGAATACGCCGCCATGGGGTATCTCCCCGAGGGCATGCGCAACTATCTGGCGAGGCTGGGCTGGGCCCACGGCGACGAGGAGCTGTTCTCGGACGCCCAGGCGCGCGAGTGGTTCGACCTCACCGGGGTCGGTCGCGCCCCCGCACGGCTGGACTTCGACAAGCTTGCCCACGTCAATGCCCACTGGCTGCGGCTCGCCGCCGACGACCGCCTCGCGCAGCTGACGCTCGACGCCCACCTGGCGGCCGGCCGCGACCTGCACGAGGGCGACGAGGCGCGCCTGCAGCAGGCCATGCCGTTCGTAAAGGACCGGGCCAGGACCTTGGTCGAGCTGGCCGACCAGACCGGCTTCGCCCTCGCCCGCCGCCCTTTGACCCTCGATGAAAAAGCCCGCGCCCTGCTGTCCGGCGAGACCCTCGACCGCATCGCCAGGCTGCGCGCCCGCCTCGCCCTGTTCCAGAGCTGGGACGTCTTCGCCCTGGAGGCTGAGCTCAAGGCCTTTGCCGGGGAAGAGGGTGTCGGTTTCGGCAAGATCGGCCCGCCGATCCGCGCGGCCCTGACCGGCGGGACCACCTCACCCGATATCGCGCGTACCCTTTCGGCGCTCGGCCGCGAAGAGGCTCTGGGGCGCTTGGATGATGCGCTGCAACAGACTAAGTGAACGTGCCTAACCTCCCGAACCGCCCGCACCCCGACGGGCGGCAGCTGCCTTGAAGGGACGCCTCATGAGCGAAGTTTCCAAATCCGTCGGATCGGCGACCCTCACCTATGGCGAGACGTCCGTCGACCTTCCCGTTCTCACCGGATCGACCGGCCCGAACGTTATCGACATCCGAAAGCTGTACAGCGCGACCGACGCCTTCACCTTTGATCCGGGCTTCACATCGACCGCCGCCTGCGAAAGTGCCCTGACCTTTATCGACGGCGACAAGGGCACCCTGCTGCATCGTGGCTATCCGATCGACCAGCTGGCCTCGAAGTCGACCTTTCTTGAAGTCTGCCACCTGCTGCTGAACGGCGAATTGCCGACGGCGTCAGAGTTCGCGGCGTTCGAAAACATCGTCACGCGGCACACCATGCTGCATGCCCAGTTCGACCGCTTCTTCGAGGGCTTCCGCCGTGACGCCCACCCCATGGCCATCATGGTCGGGGCCGTCGGGGCCCTTTCGGCCTTCTACCACGACAGCCTGGACATCCATGACGCCCGCCAGCGCGAGATCTCGGCCATCCGCCTGATCGCCAAGATGCCCACGATCGCTGCGCGCGCCTACAAGTACCACGTGGGCCAGCCCTTCGTGACGCCCAGGAACGAGCTGAACTACTCCGAGAACTTCCTGCGTATGTGTTTCGCCGTGCCGGCCGAGGACTATGAGGTGAACCCCGTCCTGGCCAAGGCCATGGACCGGATCTTCATCCTGCACGCCGACCACGAGCAGAACGCCTCGACCTCGACGGTGCGTCTGGCGGGGTCGTCGGGTGCCAATCCGTTCGCCTGCATCGCCGCCGGCATCGCCTGCCTGTGGGGCCCCTCGCACGGGGGTGCCAACGAGGAGGCGCTGAACATGCTCCGCGAAATCGGGACGCCCGACAAGATTCCCGAGTTCATCGAGGGAGTGAAAGCCAGGAAATACAAGCTGATGGGCTTCGGGCACCGGGTCTACAAGAACTATGACCCGCGCGCCAGGGTGATGAAGGAGAGCGCCGACGAGGTGCTGGCTGCCGTCGGCGACCCCAACGACCCCCTGTTCCAGGTCGCCAAGGAACTGGAGCGCATCGCCCTCAACGACGAGTACTTCATCGAGCGCAAGCTGTTCCCGAACGTGGACTTCTATTCGGGCATCACCCTGTCGGCGATGGGCTTCCCGACCTCGATGTTCACCGTGCTGTTCTCCCTGGCCCGCACCGTCGGCTGGATCGCCCAGTGGCAGGAGATGATGGCCGATCCCTCGCAGAAGATCGGTCGTCCGCGCCAGCTCTACACCGGCCCGGTCGAACGGGACTATGTGCCGATCCAGGATCGGGGCTAGCCGACATAGCCTGCGGCGCGTCTCAGCCGATCATTGATGGCCTCTCCCAGTCCGCCTTCGGGGACGGGAGAGATCGCGATCCCGGTCGGTGCGGCGCGGTCAGCCTCGCGGAGAAGACGGAACAGTCTGGCCGCGGCCTCTCGCAGGTCGCCGGTCGGGCTCAGGCTCCAGCGCAAATCCCCCTGCCCAGCCCCGAAGCCGAGCAGGATCTCGCCATCGCGCGCGACTTCGGCGTCCAGGCGTACGGGAGCCTCCGGCGCATAGTGCCGCGACAGCCGACCGGGCGAGCGTTGCCCGTCTCCTCCGTCAGACAGGGGCCCCACCAGGGCTTCGAGGTCCTGGCGGGTCACGGCACCGGGCCGCAGCAGAGACATCTCTCCGCCCAGCACCGAGACGACCGTGCTCTCCAAGCCAACGGCGCAGGCGCCGCCATCGACAGCAAGGCTGGCGAACGCACCTGTCTCGCCGATCGCGTCGTCCAGGGTGGTCGGACTGGGACGACCCGAGCGGTTGGCCGAAGGGGCGACCACGGGACCGCCGAAGGCGGCGAGGACATCTCGAGCCCTGGCATGGCCGGGCACCCGCACGGCGACGCTGTCGAGGCCGGCGCGGGCCAGGTCACACACACCGGACCGGTGCGGCGCGACGATCGTCAGCGGCCCCGGCCAGAAGGCGCCAGCGAGCTGGCGGGACACGTCGTTGAACACGGCGATCCCTTCCGCCGCGTCGGTGTCCGCGACATGGGCGATCAGCGGATTGAAGCGGGGTCTTCCCTTGGCTTCAAACAGTCTGGCCACGGCTTCGGGCTGACCGGCGTCGGCCGCCAGACCGTAGACCGTCTCGGTGGGCAGGATGATCAATCGCCCCGCGCGCAGGGCGGTGACCGCTGCGCTCAGCTCGACAGACGGGTCGCCAGCACCACGTCCACCCTCACCTGCCGCCCGATCAGTCCGTTCCAAGGTCCACGTGTCCCGATGCCGAAGGCGGCCCGATCGAGGGAGAAGCCACCTGTCATCTGCGCCGTCCGCCCGTCATTGCGCAAGATCACGGGAAAGGTCACGGACCGGGTGACGCCCTTGAGGGTGATGTCCGCCTGCGCGCTGAAGCTCTGGTCACCGGCCGGGACGAGCGAGCGCAGCCGGAAGGCAATGCGGGGATGGGCGGCGCTGTCGAGGAAGACCGGACCGAGCGCGGTGCGGGTCAAGGCGCGATCATCCATGCGCAGCGAGGTGGCGTCGACCTCGATGCCCACCCGCGCGGTCTCGGGCGCATCCGGATCGAAGCGGATATCGCCGGTCCAGCGCTCGAACTGACCGGATCGCGCGCCCAGCGGCGAGCCCACGCGCAGGGTAATGGCCGATTGCGAACGAACGACATCCCACGGCCGGACATCGGCCTGGACCCCTCCGGCGATCAGCAGGCCGACACCGAACAGAAGCGTCAGGGCGGCCCGCTTCATCGTCAGGGGCGCCGGGGGATCAGGGGGATCATGCGATGCAGGACGTTGTCGCGATCGATGAAATGATGCTTCAGCGCACCCAGGACGTGCAGCGCGAGCAGGACATACAGCACCTTCACGCCGGCCCCGTGCGCATCAATGAACTGGCCGGCCAGCTCCCGGTCACGGGGCAAGGGCAGGAGGGGCCAGTTGAAGAGGCCGAAAAAGGAGATGTCGCGTCCGGCGGCGCTGGAAGCGGCCCATCCTCCCAGCGGCAGGCCGATCAGCAGCACGTAGAATCCGATGTGGGTTGCCCGGACCGCGATCCGCTGCCAGCCGGGGGTCCCCGCCGGAAGGGCAATCGCCGGATTGGCGAACCGCCATCCGATCCGGGCCAGGGTCAGGACGAGGATCGCCAGCCCCAGGGCCTTGTGCGTCCCGATCAGCTCGCGGGCCGCGGGTTGACCTTCGTTCGCCTCGGCAAACGTGATGAGCAGCACCTGGGCGAGGACCGCCAGGGCCATGCCCCAGTGAAAGAGCAGGGAAACCGTCGAGTAGCGATTGCGTGGTTCGGCCATGATCTCCCCGGGGAAGGTCGTTGTGTCCGCGACAGCTTGGCCTAGCATCCGGCGCAGGCCAAGTCTTGCCTGCCGTGGCGGCATGGCCGCAAAGAAGGCAGGTCGTTCCGGAGGACTGCCCCCATGACCTATCGCGCACCCGTCCGCGATCTCGCCTTTTGCCTGACCGCCGTCGCAGGGATCGACGATCTCGCTGCCACGGGGGCCTTTCCCGACTATGACGCCGATGTCCTGAACGCCGTGCTGGAGGCGGCCGGACAGTTTTCGGAAGGCGTGCTGGCCCCCTTGAACCGTCCCGGCGATCTGGCCGGGGCGAATTACGCCAACGGAGCGGTGACGGCCGCTCCGGGTTTCGCCGACGCCTATCGCCAGTTCGCCGAGGGCGGCTGGACGGGGCTTGCCGCCCCGGTCCACGCAGGCGGCCAGGGCCTGCCCAAGGCGCTCGAACTGGCGGCCTTCGAGACCGTGCATTCCGCCAACATGGCGTTCGGCCTGTGCCCGATGCTGTCGCTTGCGGCCATCGAGGCGATCGAGGAGCACGGCACAGAGCACCAGAAGACGGCCTATCTGCCCCGCATGGTCTCGGGCGAATGGACCGGGGCCATGTGCCTGACCGAGCCGCAGGCCGGCTCGGACCTGGGGGCCCTGACCGCCACGGCGACGCCGAACGGCGACGGCACCTATGCCCTGACCGGCCAGAAAATCTACATCACCTGGGGCGACCACGACGCCACGGACAACATCGTCCACCTGGTCCTGGCCCGCCTGCCCGATGCGCCCCCCGGCCCCAAGGGCATCAGCCTGTTCCTGGCCAACAAGCGGATCGTGCGCGCGGACGGCACGCTGGGGGATCGCAACAGCTTCCGGCCCGTCGGCATCGAGCACAAGCTGGGCATCCACGCCTCTCCGACCTGCGTCATGGCCTATGAGGGCGCCACCGCCGAGCTGGTCGGGCGACCGCACGAGGGCCTGGCCCACATGTTCACCATGATGAACGCGGCGCGGGTCGGCGTCGGCGTCGAGGGCGTGGGCATCGCCGAGCGGGCGTATCAGCACGCCCTGGCCTATGCCCTGGACCGGCGTCAGGGCCGCTCGGTCTGGACCGGCGAGGCCGGCGCGCCGATCTTCGATCATCCGGACGTGCGCCGGACCCTGTCGGTCATGAAGGCCCGCATCGAGGCCGCGCGCGCCATCTGCCTGTCGACCGGGATCGCCGCCGACATGGCGCGCCACGCCGGGACCGAGGAGGCCCGGCGGTCGTGGAAGGCCCGCGAGGACCTGCTGACCCCCATTGCCAAGGCCTGGTCCACCGACATCGGCGTCGATGTGGCGTCCCAGGGTGTCCAGATCCACGGGGGCATGGGCTTCGTCGAGGAAACCGGCGCTGCACAATACTATCGCGACGCCCGCATCGCCCCGATCTACGAAGGGACCAACGGCATCCAGGCCATGGACCTGGTGGGGCGCAAGCTGTCGCAGGACGGCGGAGCCTCCGCCAAGGCGCTGATCGCCGAGATGAAGGCGACACTGAGAGACCTCGGCGGCCTCTACACCGGCAAGCCGGTCGAGCGGTTCGCCGCCGCCATCGAAGCGGCCCAGGACGCCACCCTATGGCTGCTCGACCGCAAGGCCGACCCTGACGGCGCCGCCGACGTACTGGCGGCCGCCGACTCCTATCTAAAGCTCATGGGCGACGTCATCGGCGGCTGGATGCTGGCCAGGGGCGCACTGGCCGCCGAGGCGAGACTGGCGGCCGGCGACGGCGATCCGGCCTGGCTGGAAGGCAAGATTGCGCTGTACGAGGTCTACGCCGCAAACGTGCTGGGCCACTGTTCCAGCCGTCTGGCCGCCGTCGGCCAGGGCGGTGCCCTGCTGCAGCGGATGACGCGCGAGGCGTTGGGGGCATGATGTCATCCCTCCCCCTATGGGAGAGGGTCCAGCCGGGTGATTGCCTCCCTGACGAACACGGCGTGGGTGACGACGCCGATGTCAAGCTGATCATCCCCCACCCGGACCTCCTGGCTCAGCAGGCCGGCGATGAAGGCGGTCGGCGGCTCGGTCGTGCCGGGGCGCTTTCTCGCGCTGGGCGTCCAGAACACGGGACCGCCGGAGTTGCCCGGAAAGACGGTGAAGTCGAGCAGGAAGGTCGGAAAGGCCATGACCGGCGACAGGGGATAGCTGGCGATACGCCCGACCCTGAGGATCGGGAACCCTGCCCGGTTTGCGGACAGCCCGCGCGGAAAGCCGAGCGACAGCAACTCATCGCCCGGCCCGACCTGCCAGGCGTCAAAGGCGTTCTCGTCGGCCAGCCAGCCCAGCGGAATGGCGGCTCTGGCGAAGGTTTCAGGGGCCGCGACCTCCATGACCGCCACGTCGCGCTCCGGGTGCCGGGTCCACAGCGGCTGGCCGGCATCGTCGCGAATGGTCAGGGGCTCGGGATCGAACCGCCAGCTGCCGTCGGGCAGAGCGGTGCGCCAGCCGATCCGCGCCTCTGTGGCCTCCATCCGCTCCAGCACATGGGCCGCCGTGACCAGCACGACGCGAGGAGTCCCGTCCGCGCGCGGAGCCTGGATCAGAAAGCCGGTGCCGACCGTGCGGGTGTCGGGACCGGACGGCTGGTCCAGCTGAACCGTCGCCGCGATCAGCCCGACCGTCAGATCCCAGACCGGGGGCGGGAACTCTGCGGGCGGAACCTGGATCATGTGAAGCCCGGTGATGCGAAGACGGCATTTGACGACGCCCTATCGGGTCGCACACCTTGGCGATCCAGCCTAGAGGGACACCCTGATGACCCGCCGCCAATTCGTTGGCACGACCGCCGCCGCGGCCGTGGCTGGCCCGTCTTCCCCCGCCCTCGCCCGCACTGGAGCCCGGATGTCGCCCGTCCCACCCGTCGCCAGAAAGATTCCCGTCACCACCACACAGCTGGGGCGCACCCGGGTCGACGACTATCAGTGGATGAAGGATGATAACTGGCAGGCCGTGCTGCGCGATCCGACCCTGATCAAGGCGGACGTCAAGGCGCACCTGGAGGCCGAGAACGCCTATCGCGAGGCCATGATGGCATCCACCCTGCCGCTCCAGGCCCGGATGTTCGAGGAGATGAAGGGTCGCATCAAGGAGGACGACAGCTCCGTCCCCTCGCCCGACGGCCCCTGGGCTTACTTCGTCGAGTACCGGACAGGCGACCAGCATCCCCGCTACATGCGGGTCGAGCGCCAGGGGACCTTCACCGTCGACGGCCAGACGATGACGAAGACCTTCGTCGTCGCTCCGACGCCCCAGCTTCTGCTGGACGCCAACCTTCTGGCGGAGGGCAAGGCCTACTCCGAGGTCGCCGCCACCGAGCACAGCCCGGATCACACCCTGTTCGCCTATGCCGAGGATGCGCAAGGTTCGGAGGTCCACCAGATCTTTACCCGCGACCTGGTGACCGGCGAACTGCTGCCCGACCCGATCCAGTCGGCGAACGGCAACTTCACCTTTTCACCCTGCAGCTGCTGGATCTTCTGGACGAACCGGAACGAGAACGGTCGGCCCGACAAGATTTTCCGCCGTCCGGCCCGGGGCGGCGAGACGACGCTTGTCTACGAAGAAGCCGACGAGGGCATGTTCATCGGCGTCGGCCGCAGCGCCGACGATCGGTTCATCCTGATCGGGATCCAGAACCAGGAGACCTCCGAGGCCCGCTTCATACCGGGAGACTCGCCGACAGCGGAGCCGCGCCTGATCGCCGAACGCATCGTCGCCCAACGGTATGACGTCGATCACTGGGACGACCGCTGGGTCATCCGCACCAACGCCGACGACGCCATCGACTTCAAGATCGTCGAGGCCCCGACGGCCTGGCCGGACCGCGGGGCCTGGACGGACCTTGTGGCCCACGCGCCCGGCCGGTTCATCGAGGGCGTCGCCCTGGTCAAGGACTTCGTGGCGCGCCAGGAACGGGCCGATGCCAACACCCGCATCGTCGTGCGCGACCGCGCGGGTCGGGAGCACGAGATCGGCGTCGACGAACCCGCCTATGCCCTGTCCCTGGCGGGCGCGTCCGAGTTCGAGACCACGACCATGCGCTACGGCTACAACTCGCCGTCCACCCCGACCTCGACCTATGACTACGATCTCGCCACGCGCGAGCGTACACTGCGGAAGATCCAGGAAGTGCCGTCCGGTCACGACCCGGCCGACTATGTCGTCGAGCGGCTGAACGCGCCGGCCGCAGACGGACAGCTGGTCCCTGTCACCGTCCTGCGCCGTCGCACGACGCCGATCGACGGGTCCGCCCCCCTGCTGCTGTATGGCTACGGCTCCTACGGCATCCCCATGTCGGCCAGCTTCTCGACGGGGCGGCTGTCGCTGGTCGATCGCGGCTGGATCTATGCCATCGCCCACATCCGCGGCGGGTCGGACAAGGGCTGGGGATGGTTCCTCGATGGGCGCAAGTTCACCAAGAAGAACACCTTCACCGACTTCACCGCCGCCGCCGACCACCTGATCGCCCGCGACTATGCCCGGGCGGGAAACATCGTGGCGCAGGGCGGATCGGCCGGGGGCCTGCTGATGGGAGCCGTCGCGAATATGCGGCCCGAGCTCTGGGCAGGGATCATCGGCCAGGTGCCGTTCGTCGACGTCATCAACACCATGTCGGACATCAGCCTGCCGTTGACGCCGCCGGAGTGGCCCGAATGGGGCAATCCGCTGGAAGACCCCGAGGCCTATGACTACATGATGAGCTACAGCCCCTACGATCAGGTGGGTCCCAGGGCGTATCCGGCGATCCTGGCCACGGGCGGTCTGTCCGATCCGCGCGTGACCTACTGGGAGCCGCAGAAATGGGTCGCCAGGCTGCGGCCCGTGACGACATCGGGAAACCCGGTCCTGCTGAAGATCAACATGGAGGCCGGGCACGGTGGAGCGTCCGGCCGGTTCGACTATCTGAAAGAGGTCGCCCACGACTATGCCTTCGCCGTCTGGGCGATCGAGCGGGGGTGGCAGGCGACATGATCCGCGACGCCGCGCCCGCTGACCTGCCCGCGATCACGGCGCTTTACGGTCGGGAGGTGCTGACCGGCACCGCATCCTTCGAACTGGAGCCGCCGTCACTGGCGGACATGACGGCGCGCTTCGAGGCGGTACGGGCACGGGGTCTGCCGTGGCTGGCGGCGGAGATCGACGGGGCCTTCGCCGGCTATGCCTATGCCTCGCCGTTCCGACCGCGGCCGGCGTATCGTTACGGCGTCGAGGGCTCGATCTACGTCGAGGAGGCCGCCCGGGGCCAGGGGGTGGGACGAGACCTGTTGACGACCCTCGTCGAAAGGGTTCGCGAGATGGGCCTGCGCCATGTCATCGGGGCGATCAGTGACAGCGCGACCAGCGAGGCCTCGATCGCCCTGCATGAACGGATCGGTTTCAAGCGTGTCGGTCGCTATGCCGGAGTGGGCTGGAAGTTTGATCGGTGGCTCGACGTCCACCTTCTGCAGCTTGACCTGATCCCGGGGGGCGGACGACCGGAAGGACCGGGTCTCGACCTCGAAGGGGGACTGGCCTGACGCCCGGGGTTCAGGGCAGAGGCGGATGGCTGGGGAACTAGGACTCGAACCTAGAATGACGGTACCAAAAACCGGAGTGTTACCATTACACCATTCCCCAGCAGGACCGGTGCACCGGGACCCTTAGGCCCCGGGAGGCGGTCAGATACGCCATGGCCGGAGGGGATGCAACACCCGCTCGCCGGACTATTTCCCGCGCACACGCAACGCCGCTTGCGGCCCCATGACCCCGTCGCTATAAGCCCCGTCCTCATGTCGGAGTGTGGCTCAGTCTGGTAGAGCACTGCGTTCGGGACGCAGGGGTCGCAGGTTCGAATCCTGCCACTCCGACCATCTTCTTCGGCGCTGCCCGGGCGCCGGTTTCTCAGTCCTTTGCCCGCGCCGCCACGGCGGTCAGTCCGCGACAGACGGACTCGATCGTGCGATCACCCAGCGCGCGCCGACGGGCCAGCAGATGGGGCGAGCCGGCGTCGTAGTCGGCCATCAGCCGGCGCACGAAGGACCCGTCCTGGACCTCACCCAGAACCTGATCCATGGCGGTGCGCGAGGCCTCGCCGATCACCCGGGGCCCGGTCAGATAGGCCCCGTATTCGGCCGTGTTGGAGATCTTGGCGAAGGCCCCGGCGATGCCGCGTTCGTACATCAGATCGGTGACCAGCTTGACCTCGTAGAAGCATTCGAACCAGGCGACCTCGGGCGGATAGCCGGCCTGGACCAGTTTCATGAAGGCCGCGTCGATCAGTTCGGCGACGCCGCCGCACAGGACCACCTGCTCGCCGAACAGGTCGCTTTCGCACTCGGCGGCGAAGGTGGTCTGAAGGATGCCCTTTCGGCCGCAGCCCAGTGCCGCCGCATAGGACAGACCGAGGGGATGGGCACCGCCCGTCGCGTCCTGATGCACACCGAACAGGCAGAAGACGCCCTCTCCCGCCTCGTACAGGTCGCGGATGCGAGGCCCGATGCCCTTGGGCGAGGCGAGGATCACGTCCAGATCGGGCCTTGGGGTCA
>Ga0247831_1000645_pt1 | contig 75567 bp, 65 predicted proteins | sample LaCruzMarch2015__9_FD_192406 | JGI IMG/M metagenome (GOLD analysis project Ga0247831, IMG submission 192406) | Freshwater microbial communities from meromictic Lake La Cruz, Castile-La Mancha, Spain - LaCruzMarch2015_1m | ecosystem: Environmental > Aquatic > Freshwater > Lake | place: Spain...
AGGCTTCGGCTCATAGGAGATTGGTTTTGTTGTGTGGTAACACAAAATTCTTTCTCCTATTCTTTTTTCCAAAATATCAAACAACTTTTTCCTTTTTCTCAGCTAGAAAAAGTGTACGCCTAGAAACCCGAGTATCAATGAAATGGCAATGATGACATAAAATGCTTTTGCTTCATGAAATTTTTTGTCAAGCCCTTGTTCCCAGCCAAATGTTTCCGTAATGATGTAAGAAATGGAACCACTCAATACTGGAATGGCAATCAGCCCTGTTCCGATTACTCCAATGGCAAAAAGAAGATAAGCCAGGTTTCCAGCCAATGGTTTTAGTGCCATCGCTGCTTGCTCAACGGTATCAATTTGATGAACTCCTCCTTTGAATAAAACAGTGCCTGTGGTGAGAATGATGAAATACATCACAAAACCAGAAACGGTCATACCAAAATCTACATCCTGGTTTATTTCATGGATGATTTTTTTGTTTACGATCAAATGTTTCCTTTTGTTTTTCATTTCTTCCACCTCTACCGATGCTTGCCAAAAGAATAGATACGGTGAAATGGTGGTACCCAGGATGCCTACAATAATGGCAATGAAGTCTTTATCAAATTGTATGGTTGGTATAAAAGTCGCTTTAAGAATTTCAGCAAGATCTTGTTTGTACAAAAACGGAACAACAAAATAAACCAACATAACGATGCACAAATACTTCAAAACGGACGCAATTCTTTGATAGGGCAAATAGATGATTAGCCCCAACAAAATAATTGTAAAAATCACACTAAAATAATTCGCATCAATGGAAGGGAATAGCAAATTACCTACCGCCCCCATTCCTGCAATGTCCGCACCAATATTCAATACAATAGCAGGAAAGCTAAACAACAACATCAGGTACAAAATAGGCCTTGGATAGTGCTTTTTAAGGGTGCCAGTCAGACCTTGTGAAGTGACCAATCCGATTCTTGCACACATCTGCTGAATGGAAGCCATCAGCGGAAAAGCGATGATGGCAGTCCATAAGGTTGCAAGTCCAAACGCAGCACCAGCCTGAGAATAAGTTGCAATGCCAGATGGGTCATCGTCACTTGCACCAGTTACAAGACCTGGCCCCAACTTTTTCCAGCTATTAAGGAGCTTAGAAAAGAATGTTTTCTTTTTTATCATTTTTTAAAGTTAGAACTAATGGGTCGCCTAAATCGCGCTGCGGCTTGGTGAAGTTCGGTGGTGTTGATCAAGCAAAAGTCTGAATAAAAGAATATTCACTGTATGAAAAATGTTGCAATAAGCTTGTACATAAGGTACTGACGTTTTTTCTGTCGTCACATTAAATAACCTTTTTTTAGCCCAAAGCTAATTCCACCTTCCCAGTCTGTTGTTAAATGATGTCTAACTGTCTCATATAGATGTTGTGCTACGTCTACGTAGATTGGGTTCTTTTTATATTTATCAATGTATCTATATTCACGGTCGGTGTTCTTTTGTTTTCGCAAAACGTAGATTTGGTCGACCTTAAATTTTTTTAAATTTACTTGCTCTGTCAATTTCAACCATTCGGCAACAACAATATAAATTGCGTTTGGGTTTCTATGTTTGAGCTGTTCTGCTGCGGTTGATGAGCCTTCAAGCATAGTTTTGTCAAGATATGTTTTACATTCAATTGCTACAGCTGGAATTTGCCACGAATGATGTTCTGTTTCTTCACTTCCTTCACATTTCATTGTCGTTTGAATGTTAACGCCAATTACAAAATCGTGGTCTTTCTTTTCAACTTTTGCGTTAGGATTTAAAACCATCTCTTTGTATGAAGATGAATTGAAAAATATGTCTTTGAAAGTATGGGCTTTGCCTAATACAGCCGTCTTTGAAAATTCATAAACCATATCACGAAAAAGGAAGAAAATAAACTCTTCTAAAACTGAGGAATGTAAATTTGAGCGGGAGTCAAATTTTTCAGCATACTTCTGTTGGTCAATGAAATTTTTATATTCAGAAAAGAGTTGTACTCTTTGTTGAATAATATCAATGTCCTCTTCAGTTGGTTCAGAAAACGGACCTTTCAATTTTTCGTTAGCCGTACTCCATTTGGTATATTCAACACGGATTTCTTTCAAGAACTGCTTAGATTCTTTGTCTGTATATTTCTCTTGATGATTTTCCTTTTGGGTTAAATTGTCTCCGTGAACATGCATTCTTTTTCTGTGTTTAATATTTGTTGTGAAAGAATGTTTTCAGCAATAGCTTTTGCTAAAAATGGTGGAACGGCATTGCCAATTTGATTATATTGACAAAGATGTTTTTCCTCTTCTCTGCCTTCTCTTTGAAGAAGCTTATGGCTAACTACAGTAGGTTTTCCTTGAAAAACAAACCAGTCTGGAAATGTCTGTATTCTTGCTCCTTCTCTTGGTGTAAAGTTTCTGTTTTTAAAAGGATGAACAAAGTTGGCATAGAATGAAGCTGCTATTGTATGACATTGTCGATCAGGGTGCATTTTTCTGTTGTTCTGGTCGTATAGTTTTTCAGAAAATTCTCCGTTTCCATTTCTTTTTATTGGTCGCAAATGTTCAGGAACATCAGAAATTGAATCACCACAATTCATTGATTCGAATCTTTCTACCATTCGCTTGGAATGCTTCATAGCAACGTGGTTGTACACTTTTTTACTTTTTCCTCTCAAATAGTTCTGAAAGTCGTTTTTAGCCAAACAAGTGTAATCCATTATTTCTGAACCTTCTCGAGCTTCAATTTGTGGTAAGTCTGAAATAGCATCCCAAAGAGTCGGAGTTTGTTTAAGATTGTCGGCAAAAAGTGAGTAATAGTTTTTGTCTGTTGTATGAGTAGCTTGTGGGAATGGATTTTCTAACGGCTCTTTTGATGCGATTACAACTAACCTTTTTCTTATTTGTGGCACGCCAAAGTCTGTTGCACTTAAAATAGTATGATAAACAGAATAGCCCAAGTTCTTTAATTCTTGAACAATAATGTCAATTACTAATTTGTTGTCTTTAGTTTTTGCCTTGATTAGATTAGGGACATTTTCCATAATCATGAATTTAGGGTCAAATATTTTGCCAAGCCTAATAAACTCTTTGAATAGCGAGTTTCTTGGGTCGGAAGGATCACCTGCTTTCCTGTTAGCAATAGAATAACCTTGGCAAGGTGGTCCCCCTAAAATAATGTCAGGTTTATCTTTGAAAGTGCTTAATAAAACATCTTCGTCAAAGGTTTGTATGTCACCAACTAAAACAGTTGAATCAGGATGATTGTATTTAAAAGTGTCCGCTGCCCATTGGTCGTATTCAATTGCTCCAATAATCTTATATTGTCCAGTCAAGTGAAAACCTAAACTGAAGCCACCTGCACCTGCAAATGTATCTAATACTTTCATGGTTTCAAAGTTAGTAAATTAGTACTCTGTTCGTTCACCCTTTTTCCTAAGAGTGCTTCTAAATGTCAAGCAACTTTTCCTTTTTCTCCGTTAGAAAAAATGTATGCCTTAAAACGGTCATGTTATGATGCTTATGCTACAAAAATAAATGAAAAGCAATTAAATTACAAGTCAATAAAAGAAATGTGTTAAAAAAGCTTTCGCCAAGGAGTAACAAAACTGGTTATGGGCAACCGTCTAGGGATGCCCAGACAGTTTTGCTCACATACAGTTTTGTCACCCCAACACCATCTCTACAAACTTCGCTGAACTTTCCGCCACGTTAGGATTGTGGGTAAGCGCCTTGATGTACGCACTCCCGATAATCGCTCCATTGGCATATTGGCAAGCGGTTGCAAAAGTTTCGTGGTTCGAAATCCCAAACCCGATCAGGCGTTTGTTTTTCAATTGCATGTCGTTAATGCGGTTGAAGTAGGCCAGTTGGGTATCGGTGATGTCGCTTTTGGCGCCCGTGATGGACGAACTCGATACGATGTAAATAAAACCATGCGTCAACTCATCGATTTTGCGAATGCGCTCAGGTTCGGTTTGGGGCGTGATCAGGAAGCTTACCGCCAATCCTAGTGATTCCACGATGTCTTTGAAATACGTTTCGTACTCGAACAAGGGCAAATCCGGCAAAATCAATCCATCGACCCCTACTTCAGCTGCTTTTTCAAAAAAAGCGCGTTCGCCATATTGCATCACCTGGTTGAAATAACCCATCATGATCATGGGCATTTCAGTTTTTTTGCGCACTGCCGCCAGCTGTTCAAACAGCAGGGGCAAAGTCATGCCATTTTCCAGGGCTGCGGTACCACTTTCCTGAATGGTGGGTCCATCGGCGAGCGGGTCGGAGTAGGGCATGCCCACTTCCACTAAATCCACCCCCGCTTTTTCAAGGGAGAGGATGATTTCTTCGGTATCGTTCACCCCCGGGTAGCCCGCAGTGAAGTATATGTTGAGTACGTTTTTGTCCTTGGTTTGGAACAGCTTTTCTATGCGATTCATTGGTTGAGGTGTTGTGTGACTCAATGGGAACGCGGATGACGCGGATGAAGCTGATTTTCGCAGATTTATTTGTGCAGATCCGCTTAATCCGCGTCATCCGCGTTCCCATAACTGTCGCTTTTATGCAGGAGTGCTTATAGTTTACAGACTTTTCATGTAGGTCGCTAAATCCTTATCTCCGCGACCAGACAAGCAAAGTACGATCACATCCGTTGGCTGGTACTTCATCACCCGAAGGGCCGAAATAGCGTGCGCCGTTTCCAGCGCCGGAATGATGCCTTCCTGGCGGGACAAAAAGAACGCCGCTTCCAACGATTCTTCATCGGTGATGCTGATGGCTTCTGCACGGCCACTACTGATCAGGTGCGCATGCATGGGGCCGATGCCGGGGTAATCCAATCCAGCCGAAATAGAGTGAGGTTCTACAATTTGTCCGTCTGCCGTTTGCATCAAGAGCGTGCGGCTGCCGTGAATGACGCCTTTAGTACCCAGTACACTGGTTGCAGCACTTCTGCCACTGTAGATGCCTTCTCCAGCAGCTTCTACTGCGATCAGGCGCACCCGATCGTCGTTGAGGAAGTGGTAAAAAGCACCCGCAGCATTGCTGCCACCACCTACACAGGCAATGACGGCATCGGGATGGTCTTTGCCTGTATGTTCTTCCAACTGCCACTTGATTTCTTCGCTGATCACCGATTGGAAACGGGCTACCATGTCGGGGTAGGGATGTGGGCCAACTACCGAGCCAATGATGTAATGCGTATCCACGGGGTTGTTGATCCAGTCGCGGATGGCTTCGTTGGTAGCGTCCTTGAGGGTTTTACTACCACTGGTGGCTGGGCGTACTTCGGCACCCAGCATCTTCATGCGGGCTACGTTGGGCGCCTGACGCTCGATGTCCACTTCGCCCATGTACACGATGCAAGGAAGCCCCATGAGTGCACATACCGTGGCTGTGGCTACTCCGTGCTGCCCGGCTCCGGTTTCAGCAATGATGCGGGTTTTGCCCAGGCGTTTTGCCAGCAGGATTTGCCCAATGGTATTGTTGATCTTGTGTGCGCCGGTGTGGCACAGGTCTTCGCGCTTGAGGTAGATGGTTACCCCGTAATGCTCCGAAAGGCGCTGCGCCAGGTAGAGTGGGGTAGGGCGTCCTACAAAATCGCGCAAAAGCGATTGGAATTCCCGTTGAAACTCGGGCTCTGAGGCGATACTCAGGTAGTTTTCGCGCAACTCTTGCACATTGGGCCAGAGCATCTCCGGGATGTACGCGCCACCAAATTCGCCATAATATCCTTTTTCGTCTACCGCTATCATGATGGTTATTGATTGAGTTCTTGAATAAATCGATGGATGGAAGCAATGTCTTTGATTCCGGGGGCGGTTTCAAATTTGCTGTTGATGTCTACGCCCGCCAGCTTCGGATGCTTGAGTTGTTTGATGGCTGTCGCCGAATCTTCGGAAATGCCACCGCTGAGTAAAAATGGAACATCGCCCTGGTATTTTTCCAGCAAACTCCAGTCAAATTGCTCACCGTTGCCGCCAAAGGAAGCGCCTTTGGTGTCAAATAAAAAGTATTTGCAGTAAGGCTCGTACTCTTTTACGGTGTCAAAGTTAAACTTGGCGTCTATGCTGAATGCCTTGATAATGGAAGCCCGGCGGATGCTGCTGAATTCCCATAAACTGAAGAGTTCTTTGCAATATTCAGAACTTTCGGTGCCGTGCAACTGGATGTAATCCAACTCGTAATCGTGGATGCGGTTGAGCAAATCTTCCAGCTCAGCGTTGACAAACACGCCCACTCGAGCAATGCTTTTCAGTGCCGCTGGCGATTCTTTGGCCAACCATTTCTCCAGCTTTTTATTGGCTGCCGCAAAACGAGGCGATAAGGGATAAAAAATGAAACCAATGAAGTCAATGGGTACTTGACTCAGGGCTTCAATGTTTTCCGGATCGCGCATGCCGCATACTTTGACTCTCATAAGGTTTGGGTTTCGAGCGTTTTTATTTGTTCCACAAATTCGGCGAAACGCAACTGCGGCTGCGCATCACTCATGAAATATTCTCCGATCAAAAAACCTTGAAAACCCACCTGCTTCAATTCATGGATGGTTTGCGGGTTGTTGATCCCACTTTCTGAAATTTTCAGAAATTCAGCAGGAATTTGATCAAAAAGATCGATAGAGGTTTGTACACTCACGTGGAAATTCTTCAGGTTGCGGTTGTTGACGCCTACCACGTCTACTTCTGGGCACAATTTAGCCAATTGATCACCAGAGTGAATTTCCATCAGCACCTCCAGTCCCAGCGATTTGGCAGTTTTGGCCAGACTGCGCAACTGATCGGCTTCCAGGCATTCCGCGATCAAGAGGATCACGTCGGCACCCATGGCTCTGGCTTCAAATACCTGATAGTCGTGTACCATAAAATCTTTGCGCAAAACCGGAATCTGGTTGGCCTCGCGTCCAGCCTTGAGATCAGCACTACTGCCGCCAAAAAACTGCTCATCGGTAAGGATTGAGAGGCCAGAAGCACCAGCATCGGCGTACCCTTTGGTCACGGTAGCCACATCAGCGCTGGTATTGATGTCGCCTTTGGATGGAGAGCGGCGCTTGAATTCCGCGATGATGCCAGTCCGCGCCGGATTCAGCAAGGATTCGCGCAGGGAATAGGTCTGTCGCTCAAAATAGGGGCTTTGCTCCAGCACCTTGATGGGCGTGTGGGCACTGCGTTCCGCTATTTCGATGTGCTTCTGGGCAACTATTTTGTCGAGAATGTTCATTTAATTGGTTTTTTACAAATAGAGGCACGGTGCATCGCGTCTCTACGCCAACAATTTTTTCCAACCCGCCAGTGCTTTCCCGCTTTCAATACTTTCCCGCGCTTCTGCAACACAGTCTTCTGCGGATTGTTCAGGTTTGATCACTTTAATGGCCATACCCGCGTTGGCCATTACTGCTGCTTTTTGGGCTTCGGTGGCGGTATTTTCCAACACCGACCAGAAAATTCTGGAAGCATCTTCAGCCGTTTCGCCACCATCCAAGTCGTGTTGCTGGAGCTTCTTTAAGCCCAATTCCACTGGCGCCCAAATGCGTTCGCTGTCGTTGGTGACCATTTTAAAATCGCCGGTGAGCGAAATCTCGTCGTAGCCATCGAGTGCGTAAACAATGGCAAAACGGCGACCTGACTGCTGCATGATGTACTGGTACATGCGCAACAACTCCATGCTAAAGGTACCAAACATCTGGTATTTTGGCTGTATCGGATTGACCAATGGCCCCAGCATGTTGAAGAAGGTGCGCGTACCCAATTGCCGCCGGATTGGACCAACTACTTTTAGCGCCGGGTGAAACAGTGGTGCATGCAAAAAACACATGCCCGCTTCGTCCAGGTGCCTCCGCAGGGTATCTTGGTCGCTGGTAAACTGGTAGCCCATTTGGATCAAAACGTCCGAAGAACCTACCGAGGAGGAAACTCCATAACTGCCATGTTTGCTCACCGGATAGCCCGCACCCGCCACCACCACACAGGAAAGGGTAGAGATGTTGAAGGTGTTTTTGCCGTCGCCGCCAGTACCTACAATGTCGATGGTTTCGCGGCCTTCGAGATCGAGTGGGACACAAAGCTCGAGCAACGCATCGCGAAAACCTTGCAATTCTGACAAGGTGATCGGCCGCATGTTGAAGGCCGTGGCGAAAGCCGTAATTTGTATTTCGTTGTATTTTTCGGCTGCGATATTGAGTAAAATCTGCCGGGCTTCTTCCCGACTGAATTTATCGTGTTCGTACAGCCGATTCAATAGTTGTTTCATCGCAAGGACTTGTTCGTAATTCTACATGCATCCGCCTTCGGCGGAGGATTATTTTTAGCCACAAATCACACAAATTTTCACAAATTCGAGCACAAACTTCGTTTGCGCCTTTTATCAGAATGACAAGAACAAAGTGAGTGTCTAATTTGTGAAAATTTGTGCAATTTGTGGCCAACTAAATTACTGGCACCGCCGCAGGCGCGCGCTGATTCAGGTTTATGCCACAGCTGCTTTGGCTCCCGTTTTCTCCACACAATAATCGATAAAATTGCGCAGCATTTTTTTGCCATCTGGCGTCATCACCGATTCCGGGTGAAATTGTACCCCGAATACGTTATAATCGCGGTGGCGCATGGCCATCACCTCGTTTTGATGGTCTACCGCAGTGACGATCAACTCGTTTGGCAGGGTGTTTTTGGCCACGACCCAGCTGTGGTAGCGTCCAGCTTCAAACACCATGGGGACATCCTGGAAAAAATTAGCGTCGTTGCCCAGTTGTTTCATCAGGGTGGCTACTCCGTGGTAAACCCTTGAAAGGTTGTCGAGGGTAGCGCCAAAGGCTTCGCCAATGGCTTGGTGGCCCAGACACACGCCCAGGATGCACTTGCTTGAAGCGTATTTTTTGATCAACTCCGGCATGATGCCCGCTTCATTGGGCAGGCCTGGGCCAGGCGAAAGCACAATCACATCGTAACGCCCTACGTCTTCGAGTGAAATGGCGTCGTTGCGGTATACATCCACGTTTTGCCCAAGAATTTCCTGGAAATACTGCACCAGATTGTACGTGAACGAATCGTAATTATCGAGAACCAGTAGTTTCATGTTGATTGGGTTTTATATTTTTTCGGCTTCGACCAATGCTCGGGTCAATGCACCTAGTTTGTTGTGTACTTCCTGCAGTTCGCTTTCTTCCTTGCTGTCTACCACGATCCCGGCTCCGGCTTGGTAGTACAAGTTGTTGTCCTGGCTGAGGAATGAACGGATCACGATGGCCTGGTTGATTGAACCGTCGAAACCAATCATGCCCAAAGCACCGCCGTAAAACGACCGGTTTTGGTTTTCGTACTGGTTGATCAACTCGATGGCTTTGTACTTGGGTGCACCGGAAAGGGTGCCTGCGGGGAAGGTATCTCCAAAAATCTGCACCGGATTGGCGTGGGCGGGTAAATCACCCGTCACCGTAGACACAAGGTGAATCACGTGGCTGAAAAACTGAATTTCTTTCAATTTGCGCACTTGTACATTTTCAGCGTGACGCCCCAGATCATTGCGGGCCAAATCCACCAACATGATGTGTTCGGCGTTTTCTTTGGGGTCTTCGGCCAGGGCCAGGGCGCGACGCGCATCTTCGATGTTGTCGCCAGAGCGGCGGTAGGTTCCTGCAATCGGGTTCAAGCGGGCTACGCCATCACGAATCACCATCTGCGCTTCAGGGGAAGAACCAAAGATTTTGTAATTGCCGTAATCAAAGTAAAACAGGTAAGGAGAAGGGTTGATGGAGCGCAAAACGCGGTAAACATTGAATTCATCGCCTTTGAACTCGCGGGAGTATTGACGGGAAAACACAATCTGAAACACATCCCCAATCTGACAATGGCGCTTGCCAACCCGCACCAGTTCTTTGAATTCTTCGTCGCTGAGGTTACTTTGTTCCGTGCCTTCCAGGTGAAACTCGTGGGTGGGGATTTTTTGGCTGCGCAAGAGTGCTTCCAGCTTTTCCATTTCTGAAGCTTGACTTGGAAGCAGGTTCTCCAGTAGGTAAAGCTCGTTTTTGTAATGGTTGATCGCGATGATGAAGCGGTGCAACGTAAAACGAATATCGGGGATGTCGAATTTGCGTTTGCTGGAGTCAAATTTCAGGGTGTCAAAGTATTGCACCCCGTCGAAACTCACGTGGCCAAAAAGCCCATTGTACACCGGATAAGGCGTATCCTGCTCGACGCTGAATTGCTGCGCAAAATGTTGCAGCGCTTCGGGTACGGTAGTGACATCGGTTACAGGGGTTTGGCTGGTTTCGCCATCCGGCAAAAGGGTATAGATGACCCCATCTTTGACCATGATTTCGGCGATGGCCTGCAGGCCGATGTAGGAAAAGCAGTCGACAGCGCTGCTGAAATCGTTGCTTTCCAGCATCACTGGCTGGGTGTAGTGGTCGCGCACTTTCAAAAAAACCGAAACGGGCGTCACCATATCCGCCAGTTGTTTTTTGATGTGGGTACGGAGTTGAATTTGTTGGGTCGTGCTGATCATATTGTCAATTGCGTGTTTCAGAGTTTAAAAAGGGATTTGGCCAAAAAACAAAAACGGCTTGCCGAGTGATCCGACAAGCCGTTTTTGCGCTGTATGTCCTAGAACATCATCAATGGCTATCTACTTCACCCGAGAACGGAATGATTCAGACGCCACCACCAAATGTTTTGAACTGCTACAGTCATTGATTGAAATTTTATCTATTTCGCTTGCAAAGATATTGGCTTTTGAGAAATATGCAAGGGGACGGGGGATTTTTTTGAAATTATTCAATTTCGATGGCAAACTGATCTTGAGCTTCGCTCTGCGATCAGGGACTAATGGGAACACGGATGACGCGGATCAAGCGGATTTACGCGGATTTTTTTTGCGTAAATCAGGATATTCGACTGCCTTGTGGGTGAAATATGATTTATTTATGTGGTTTGATGATTTGAAAAGACGATTCTACGGAATTCGGGTTTCTGGCCAAAGTTGAGCAAAAAACCAAGCTCAATCGAGCTGGCCTTTAGGTAGTTTTTCAATTGTAACTCGTGTTTTTTGTTTAGTTTTTTGCATGCCTTTAGTTCAAGAATAATGATGCCATTGACAGTGATGTCAGCATTGATTGTTTTGTAACAAAAATCCGTGTAAATCCGCTTGATCCGCGTCATCCGCGTTCCCATTTTTTATGGCGACCAAAACGATTGGAAAGATTGTGCAGAACCCCTTTTGCGTGGACAAAAGGTACAAAAGAAGCGTATGTCGGTAAGGCAACTAACCAATTTACCAGGTTAGCCAATCAAAAATAAAAAACAAATGCACGGATCAAAAAAATATACAAAGAAAAAATTTCACCTCTCTAAAAAGGAACTGCCGATCCCCTTTTTCAAGGAATCGGCAGCCGGATATGCATCATGGAAAACGAAAAAAAACAGTTCAATGGGATTATAAAACACTCACTATTCTGTTCGGGATCACCCGCGTAGAGGTGATGCTACTGTTTGATGACGCGCTCAAAGAAGAATTGTTGACCTACTTTGATGCGCAAGAAGTACATCCCAGCCTGCAAATCATCCAATTCAATTTGGTTGGTATTGCGGAAGGATTTGATGCTGGTTTTGCCATCCAGCCCCATTACTTCTACTTCGGTAACTGTACCTGCTGCAGTCTTGATGTTGAGCTGACTGCCGGTCGGGTTGGGATAAACCGTCACGCCACTCAGCAAATCTTCAGGCCGTACAGCCCGAGGTGCATCCACAATGGTGAAGGCCGTAGTTTCGGTATTCAGCGGAAGAATTTCTCCATCCAGGCGGTTCAGAATGGCATCATCGGTTTGCAATTTGGTTTCAGCACGGCCAACCAGGTCGATGATGATGCCCTTAATTTTGGCAACTGTTCCATAACCAGACACTTCATTCTGATCAATGCGCGTGATGGCAATGTCGATTCTACCTTCTTTTGGATATACCTTATAGATTGATTCGAGGTTGACTTTGGATTGTCCCATCCAGGAAATTGGGAATTCAACAGTCAATCCGTTTGGATTGATCAGTTTTGGATCAAATTTGACGCTGAATGCAACCCCGTAGATGTCTTTGATCACTTGCTTTTCGCTGCCCAAAATGATTGGAATGTCAAAGTGGGTACTGTCTGCCAGTTCTCCTTTTTTCGGCAATTCCACCAGGATCTTGGGATCGAGGTCGGTAGCGGGGAGAGCTTTTGGGCTGATGTAAGCGCCACGGGACAAGCCAAAGTTGAACAACAATGCATCAATGTCTTTGCGGTTCACTTCGCCATCGCCGTTTACGTCAGCGTGTTTGTAGTTGATGCCGTCGAAGAAAATTTCAGACCAGTCTACCGCAGGTGTTGCTTTCCAATCCCAGGAATTGGGCAATGCACGCGTAAGTCCTTTGCTACCAAAAGCCTGACCAATGTGCAGCAAATCGAAGTGGTTGGCGCTGTTGTCTTGATTCACATCGCCTGGCCAAACATCGGTGATGCGCATGTTGCGGCATTTCACCGGCCCAAAGATAATGCTGCGCTTACAGGTCGTATCCTTTAGATTGAGCAGTTCAACTTTGTACAAAGTGACGCCATCACCAAGCAATGAATTAATGCTGAAGCTGGTTTTTCCAGTCTCCAGGGTATCCAGAATCTTGCCGTTGATGGAAATGCGCAATGGCCCAGGTGTTGGATTTTTGAAAATCAATTCAGCACCAAAAGCACCGCCAGCATTACAAGGCTTTTGTTTTACATCCACAATCAAATCAGGACATGGGCGTTCACAAGGCAATTTGACTTCCAGTGTTTCACAGCATCCGTTTTGATCATTGATACAAACCCCTACTTTGAATACCTCTTTGTCGGTAGCCAGTTTGAAATTGGCTTCCAGAGGCAAACGCAACAATGGGAAGGTGCCGATGATTTTTCCGTCCACAATCACATCAAAGTAGCGGTTGATCGCGCCTTCGAATTTGAAGTTGATGTTCAATCGGCGAGAACCGTCATTGTTACAGCCCAGGCCACGAATGACCAGGTTCGAAATTTTACATGGAATAGGATCAGCGCATTTTGGCGCTGCTAGTTTGGTTGCCGCATAGCAGGTCGGATTGGTTACATCCACTGCCAGGAATTCTATAGTGCCATTGATTGAAGTCGGGAATGGACCAATCTTTTGAGCTTCGCCATTGTAGTTGAATGGGCCAAAAAGCATGCCGTTGGCATAGATGATGTAGCCTTTCAGCAGGGTAGAAGTGGGGCGAGACACCACCGTAGCTTTGGCATAGTAGAGGCCTTTTTCACAAGGCAACAATTCTACTTTGATTCCGTCGATCGGGCAGTTGGTTTCACACTTTTTCAATTCCAGGCGACCAGCCTGAGTGCAGCCTTTCTCCTTGTCTTCAATCTTTAGTTCCAGAACAGCCGGGTCAGAGCCTGCGCCCTGTGGCAACCGCAATGGCAGTAAGGAATAGGCATAAGTGCCGTACAATTTGCCATTGGAGTAAAGATTGAAATAGATGCCATTGTTGGCATGTTCAAAATTGAGGCTCAGATAATATCCTCCGGTAGGCAGACATACTTGCTCCAGTTTCAATGGGCCGAATGTACAAGGTGATTGCACACAAGGCAATTCATATTGCCATTTGATACAGCAATCTGTAGTGTTTTTATCACATACCACAATCCAATCCAGGCGGCCTGATTTGGGCAAAGGCACTTTATCGATGCGCACCGCAGCTCCTTTGAACTTGAATTTTGTTTCAAATCCAGTAGAGGTTTGCAGCCACAAAATAGAATCTGCATTGGTAGCCTTGAGCTTGATCAGCATGCTGTAAGTGCCGTCGTTGTTGCACTTGACCTCTGAAACGCTGATGTCGCTTAAGGAGCAAGCTGGTTTGCACTCAAAAGGTTTGATGTAACCTTTGCTGCTGCAAGCCCGGTTGTTGCTGTCGTATACTTCCAGACGAATGGTATCCTTTTGAGGGGAAGGAAGAATCAGTCGAATCGGCAGTTCTGCATATTTGTACTTGACTTCTTTGCCATTTTGTACCAAAACGAAGAAATCGGAATTGGCGTTGGCGCGTTTGAAATCGAGGTAGGCATATACTTCCCCTTTGTCGTTGCAAGGGGCAGTTTTGATGATCAATTCGCCCAATTCGCATGCCGAGCATTTGAATCTGGGGAGCTTAACGCTGATACAGCATTTATCACTTCTTCCTTCTTCGCAGGCTTTTACCTCAAATGAAGTAGCATTTGGATCAATAAATACATCTTCAATAATTTGGGGATTGGAAGCCAATTTGAAGGGCCCATATTTTTTATCGCCGATGTAAACCAGGTAGGTAATCGGTACATTTGTAGTTATTGGGGCAAAAACTGGGGTTACCCACAAATTATATCCTCCCTGTGGAGTACAATTTCGCAAGGTTACCTTTAAATCCTTCAATCTGCAAATGGTATCAGAAGAGCATACGATTGAAGTCAGCACTACCGTATCTGCACAGAGTTTTTCCAAATCCACAGCATAAAACGTCTGCTTTGGACTAGTAGCTGCACGGATGAATGGGCCGATCACCGTAGATTTTTGATCGTAAGTGAATGGCCCGTATTTTTTACCATCTGGCCCGACTACAACATAACCAGCCTTGCTGCCATTGCTGCTTGCAACTTTGATGGAAGCGTAATATTTGGTGTCGTTGCATTCAACAGGAGTGACGGTCATGTCCAACTTACAATTGCAATCAGTGGTATTGACAATTGGCGTAATTTCCTGACAGCAAGTATCCAAAATGCTTTCAGTACAAACTTGCACTGTTGGAGGTACCGTTCCAGAGATTACAAAACCGATGGGATCTAATTTAATTGGGAAATTACTGGGCTTGTAAGGGCCATAGGTCTTTCCGGCAACTTTAACAAATACTTTGTCAGTAGTCAGCAGTTGCGCATCAAAAGCAGCGTTGACTTCAAGAGAAAACTTGCCAGTGTTGCTGCATCCCGTTGCAACTGCCTTGATTTCTTTGATCGGGCAAAAGGAGATTGGATTGGCGCAGGATTTGATCCGAATAATTTTGGCCAGCCCATCAAGGCAACATGCATTTAAACTGGGCAGACAAACCTGAACCTTTAGAACATCAGCAATTAAGCTGGGTATAGCTTTTGAAATGCTGATGCGCAAGGGCATTTTTTTCAAAGAAAAGTTACCAATGTTAACGCCATTGATGGCCAAATTAAAGACAGTGTCTACTGTGGGGCCGGAAAGAAGGTTGAGGATGAAAATATCCTGTTTTTCCTGCTCACAAATGATGTAAGCAGCGCTGAGGTCACGAATGGTGCAAGGCTGACAGAAAAACTTCTTGATGTCTACCGTGTCAACACAAGCAAGATTTTCTACATCGGCCATCACCACGCGATAAAAACCATCGGCATTTGGTTTAATGGGGCCAACTGTGCCTCCATTGATTGCGTAACGGAAAGGGCCAAAACGTTGGCTGTTCACGTAAATATAATAACCGGATAAGCTTTTATTCTCGCCACTGAATTTGTAGGCCATTTTGAAAGTACCATCATTGTTGCAATCCAGAGGGGTAGCAACAAACTCTTTGATGCCGCAGTAAGCGCTATCCCTCGAACAAGAGTTGTCCATGCTGATCTTGGGGGTAGCCGTCAAACAACAACGGCCCTGAGGCGTTGATACGCAAGCCTGTAAAACCAATCCAGAAGCTGTACTCAGCAAAATCAGGCGCTTGGGTACTTTCAGCGAAAATGGCAATTCTTTTGCAGCAAATTCACCCAGGACTACGCCATTGATGGACAAGATGACTTTTGCATCAGCGGGGGAAACTTTACTCAATTTTACCTTCAGGATGGCAAAAGTATCAGTAGGGCAGTAGGAAACCTCCGCTTCCAATTCTTTGAGTTCGCAGGCACTGGTGGTATTGCAATTGAATTCAAAATCTTCGGTTTTGTAGCAGGAAGTGTCTTTGCTGTCGCGAATGGTTAAAAAGTATTTACCGGAAGCATTGGTTTGAATTGGCCCAATGGCGGGGAAAACATTTTTGTATTTGAATGGACCGAATTTCTGTTTGTCTACCTGAACATAATAAGTTGCAGCAGTATCGGTTTTGGTATCGGTTTTGAAAGGAGCGGTCAAATAGAAAATTCCATTGGGAGTACATGGTCGAGTCAGGACGTTCAAATCCCGGATACAAGCAATGGGATCATCGTCTTTTTCGTATTCGACACAAACATTGTCGATTCCAAATTCCTGGCCACCGAATGAAATGGAGTCAAGGTCTCCTTCAAAACAGATGGTGCCCTGGAGCAATTTCGAGTTGGATTTGAAAGAAACCGCCGCTTTTACGCCTTTGGCCACTTCTTTTTCGTTCAATGATCCCCAATCACTGAGGATTTGTACGGCTTCTCCGTTAATGGAAAAGTTTTCAGATCCACCACCATCGATGAAGTTCAGACAAACCCGCTTGACTTTGCCTTTGGGCATATTGGTAAAAACCCATTTGAGATTGATGTTGGAAACAAAAAGAACCTTTCCTTCGGCTTCCTCAAATTGACCGTTGAAAAGCGACTGCTTTTCTTCTACGGTAATGAATCCAAACTCTTTGGTGGAAGTGGAGGGATAAAACTCCTGTAAGAAACCTACAACACCATCTTTTTTGAAAATGGGTGTTCCCGGTTTTTGGTTGGCATCGATGCCAAACTTCGTTTTGTCTGCCAGGTCGTTGAAGTTAAAACAGACCTCTTGTTTTTGGGATTGGGCCTCCAACTGCGTTGAAAATAAGCTAAAACTAAGCAGCAGTAGATAAACCCAATGTGTAGAATTGTTCATGGTGCGTTTGTTTTTGGTACTACACTTTGCTCTTGGTACAAATGTGCTGCTTTTTTTAGACGTTAAAATTGACATAATCGTTGGAATTTTGGAAAAAAAACCAGATTTTTAGGCCGAAAAAATGACATAAAAATTTGCCAATCAATATTTTAATTACAAATTTTTTATGTCAAAAATTGATTTTTGTGAAGAGTAACAAGCTGATTCGTAACCTCGAAAAATTATCTCGAAAAGAACTGACTCGTTTTAAGGAGTTTGTTTTTTCGCCTTACCTCAATAAGCATGAGGAAGTTAGGCGGCTAGTTGCTTATATTTCCGAGATTTATCCACGTTTAGACGAAAAAAAGTGCACAAAGGAACTGATTTTTAAATCGGTTTTTGTCAGGGGTAAATATAATGAAAAACTCCTGGCTCCGGTACTAACTTATACCCAAAGATTGCTCGAACAATTTTGGGCTTTTGAGGAATTTCGTGGCGATCAATATTTTCAGCGTTATCTCTATCTCAGGCACTTGCGTTCAGTACAAGCTTTTGTACCCTATGAACGACTTTTTCAGGATTTGGAGGAAAACCCAATGCACTCTACAACTTTAGGCGCCGACAAAGCATTGATGCTTTATTTGTTGGCGGGTGAAGGCGAGCGCTACTGGTCGCAGTACAACAAAACTGAATTTGAAGGATATTTCCAGCGCAAACAAGAAGAATTGGACGTATTCTATCTCAGTGAAAAACTCAAAGACGCTTGTGAGGCACTGTCCCGGCAGGAGGTCAAAAGAGACGAGCGTGCGCCCCGCTTGACCGAAGCAGTCATTTATGAAATTGAACAAAACCTGGAAAGTTACCGCCAAATTCCGCCCATCATTACCTATTACATGGTGTACCGCATGCTTTCCAGCAATAATCCTTCTTTTTTTGGGGAAGCCCTAGAGGTATTTCAGCGTTGGGAAAACACCTTTTCAGGAGGCGAAGTCAGTGCTATTTTCAATCAGTTCAAAAACTATTGCTTAATTCGCATCAACCAGGGAGATCAAGAATTTTTGGGCAAATTATTTGAATTGTACCAATACCAATTGGAGCAGGGACTACTGCTGGAAGAAGGCATGCTTTCGGAGTGGAATTATAAAAACATTGTAGCAGCAGGATTGCGCTTGTACCAATATGATTGGGTCTATCAATTTATTGAAAAATACAAGGATAGTCTCGCTCCAGAATTTAAAGACAATGCCTACCGCTTCAACTTGGCCAGCTATCACCTGGCTTTGGGGCAACACCACGAAGCAATGGTACTCCTGCGTGAAGTGGAATACAGTGACCAACGCTACAACCTGGGCGCAAAAACGATGCTGCTGCAATCGTATTATGAACTAAAAGAATACGACCCTTTGTTCTCCCTGACGGAGTCTTTCCGCCAATTGTTGATGCGGGACAAAAACATGTCCGAAAACTTTCGCAAAGGCTATTACAACCTCTTTCGCTTAACCCGCAAAGCGGCATACTTGCGCTCCCGATTGGAGTACCTGACCGCTGATAAAGCCGAGTTGGAATTGGAAAGGCTAAAAATGACTTTGGCCAAAACAGGGGAGGTGTTTAGCCGAGCCTGGTTTGAGGCGAAATTGGTGGGACTGGAGAAGGAGATTTAATTTTACAGGATTATGGGACGTTGATTTATACAGCAATTACCCCGTCGATCAGCCGATCACATTCCGCCAGCGCATTTACCTTATCAAAAAGCTTTTCAATTTCTCGTTCACTCATGTATTGTTGAATTTGAGGATGAACACTCAGGTATCGTTTGTTTTCCGCAAGGCATTGATTATTCTTTGTTTTCAAAACCTTCTTTGCCACTCGGAAGGCCGCAATATGGCGAGGGTAAGGCCAGCAGTGCCAGTGCCGATGATGCCGATTCGGGTGTGGTATTTCGTAGATCGCGTATATGTTGAATTACAAGGATCCTGCTTATTTTTCAAGGGTGTTTAAAGGGGTGACGGGGAAATCGCCGAAGGATTTTCGGCGGGGTTAAATAGTGAACATATCACTGTTAAACTGTACCCCGACTTCACCAAGGAACAATAGCGTTTCTTTATCCATGTTGATGTATAGATGCAGGGGATCGCTCCAAAGTACCACGTCCAGCTCACAGAATAAATCGGGATCGGCTTGTTTTATGGCAATCAAGCGGTCTTTAATGGGGATTAGGCGGTTCACTATGCTTCGAACCTGGTTGGCTGAAACGGAATTTTGAGTCATCGGGGTGCGGATGCTCCAAATGGTAGTTTTTGTGCCCTCGAATTGATCGGTATTATCGGCACCGCCAAATTCGTCGGGTTCCAGTCCGAGCCAATGCATAAAATCCGCTTCCCTCAGGATGCTTGAACAGAGGTCAAAACGAGCATAACCAGTACTCCTGATTGGTTCTTGTTTGCTGGTCATCAAGAATTTTTGCTCATAATGGCTGAGTATCCGGTCAACGAAGGCGTCAAAATCCGCGACACCGAAATGTTTGATGGAAAGATCAATCATTTGTCTTAAAGATGCTCCTGCTTCTTCTTGCCACCACCCCGCCACTTTTATCCTATTGATGCTCCAACTATCCACAAAGGGCATAGGGTCTCCAAAGTAGTCCTTAAATTCCTGGATGCATTTAACAATATCGCGGCTATTGTCGGTCGGCCAGTCTAACAGGGCACTTGCAAAAAGAAGCGCAATGTCTTTGAGTGGATGATCACTTTCGTCTTGTTTGACGAGGAGAATTAATGAGCTCTGAGAGTTGATTTTACGGGGCATGGAGCTAATTTTTTGAGTTTTCCTCAAGTTGATTACATCTTGATGAATTGATTATCGTTGGTTTGACTCCGGCCACGGTACCCAATCCAACTTGTACAGGGTGTCAGAAATTTGTTGTGCAAATTCAGGATCAGTGGTCTCAAAGTGATAAAAACCTTGTTCAAGAAGGTCTTTTTTTTCAATAATCCAGCTCAAAAGTTTGTTGATTGAAGCAGGATCAAATTCTTTAAAGTAAGATTTTTGGCCGAGCAAATCATAATAATTGTTTTGGATAAACCAAACCAGGTTTCGGAAGCTACAGTTTTCAAAATCAATGGCCCAGTGCTTGAGCAAAGGATCTAAGCCTCCGAGGAGATTATACATATCAACGAATTCGTATAAAATAAGGCCATCCTTTTCCGTTACCGACTCCGTCCAGAAGGCAAATAAAAATGAGCGTATAGCATCCTTTTCTGCTTGTTCCCAGTCGTTCCATTTTGCGTACTCCAATTTTCCGAGTACGACCTCGTGGCCGTAGGCAAGGCCCGTTGTGGCAATGAGCTCAAAAAGTCGGGGCAAAAAGTGTTTAAAATCTTCTACCTCTCCCCAGGTTGTCATGGCTTTCCAGGAATAGCGGGAAATATCTTCGGATTCCATCAGGTTCAATGCTTTGGCCGCGAGTTTTTTCTGGTCTTCCGCAAAGATACAGTGAGGACATCCATCGATTTCTGGACGAAAAGGATAATGCGAAAAAGTCACGTAAAGATTGGCAATGGCGGTTTTTAGTGCTGGTGTCATTTTACTTTTGCTGCATTTGTGGTGCATATAGACATCCTCCAACTGAATTGTTACCCGTTTGGTTCCATTGCCCTATTTGGGGGGGCAAGTTTTGTAAGCTCGCTCAAGCCTTACCCCAACATATATTTAAACCTACTTTTCCGATGATCCCTCAACTTATAAGGCTCTTTACACAAATCGGCCACATCATAACTTGCAAATTCACTTTCTGAAACCAGGCTGATCTGCTCATGTAAGCCTGGAATGTGGTATTCGTACTCATGCTGGCCAGCATTTCCTCTTTCATCGATCGCCTGATCGAACGCGCTGCTGAAAACGATGTGACGATGTTGCCCGGTGAAATCCTCGGCTCGGGTACAGTAGGGTGGGGGAGTTTGATCGAAAACAATTTTACCGTACACCGGCCACTGGATCCGGGCGATGTAGTGGAGTTGGAGATTGAAGGAATTGGGGTATTGCGGAACAAAGTCGTTTGATTAATTTGCACTCCTAAAAATCAAATCTATGCAAGACCACATTCGACATTCCGTAATTTTCAAGTTCAAGGATTCGGTTAGCCCGGGTGATGAAAAGGCCTTTTTCCACGCAGCCAGAGAATTGGCCTTGATTCCCGGGGTGCAAAACCTGGAGGTATTGAAGCAAACCAGTAAAAAGAACCCATTTGCCTATGGTATCTCCATGGCGTTTGCTTCCCAGGAATCCTACGATCTGTACAACGACCATCCAGCACATGTTCAGTTTATACAAAACCATTGGTTGAAAAACATAGCAGATTTTTTGGAGATCGATTGTGTCAGTATGGATTGATATTGTGATTCCAGGTCTCTCGGATCAATTGGGTCGCAAACCTGTCTTGATCGGGGCTTTGGTGCTGGCAGCGGTAGCCATTTTGCCTTTAAAGGCACGATCAGTCCTGGGTTCTTGTTTGCCACCTTGTTTTTGGCCAGTGGTTGCATCATCGGTAGTTTGTGTTTTCTTTTTGGTGGAAACTGCGCCTGAGAAGCAGAAGTGATGCTCTTTTTTAAACAAGCCAAAGCGAATAAAGGGCTTTTTCAGTAGGTAGGATGGATTTTACTCATCTTGAAATTCCGTCCCACCACTTGTGAATCATGTAAAATTTCCCTTAAATTGTGTAATGCTTCTGCCTTTGATCCTGTTGAACTTTGTTTCTTAAACCAGTGCCAAAGAAACAAAATGAAAATCCAGTTCAACACCGACAAACAACAAAAAAACCAACCAACCATGAAAGTAGCGGTCTATAGCTTCCACCAATTTGAAAAACCTTATTTTGAAGAGGTACCCAACAGTGATCATCAATTGCATTTTCTCAACGTAGAGCTTACCCTCGAAACAGCCCCTTTGAGCGCAGGTTTTGAGGCGGTCAGTTTGTTTGTAAACGATGACGCGTCGGCTCCCGTACTTGAGGTATTGCACAAGAATGGCGTTCGTTTCATTGCCTTGCGCTCGGCTGGTTACAACAATGTTGACCTGGACAAAGCGAAAGAATACGGCATCCGCGTGGCGAGAGTGCCTGCCTATTCGCCTTTTTCTGTAGCAGAGCACGGGGTAGCCCTCATCCTGGCGCTGAACCGCAAGTTGATCCGTGCGCATTCCCGGATCATGGAGCAAAATTTTTCCCTGAATGGATTGACTGGTTTTGACATGAACGGGAAAACCGTGGGCATCATGGGCACCGGAAAAATCGGGGTAGTGATGGCCAGGATTTTGTATGGTTTTGGTTGTCAGCTGCTGGCCTATGACAAATTTGAAAACGAGGAAATCAAGCAAAAATACGGGGTGGAATACACCGATTGTGCATCGCTGTACCAGCGCTCAGACATCATCAGCCTCCACCTGCCCCTCAATGAAGAAACCCGGTACATCATCGCTGAATCCAGCATCCAACAGATGAAAAAGGGAGTGATGCTGATCAATACCAGCCGGGGTGCTTTGGTGAACACCAACGATGTGGTGCAAGCCTTAAAAACCGGGCAGATTGGTTATTTTGGGATGGATGTTTATGAAGAGGAAGACGGATTGTTTTTTGGAGACCACTCGGATGAGATTTTGCAAGATGATACCATTGCTCGCCTCATGGTTTTCCAAAATGTATTGATTACCAGTCATCAAGGATTCCTTACTGAGACATCCTTGAGCAATATTGCTAAAACAACGATGTACAACCTGGATTGCTTTGCAAAAACTGTGGTTTCTGAAAATGAGATAAAGTTGTAAGGCAATGGAGAAAACGGCATACCACCAAAGCGGCAAAAGGTATTTGCGGCGGTTTTGGGGTAGGTTTGATTAAGTTCGTGCCAAAAAGTGTAGAGTTTTACATTTATTCGTACGAAAAAGTGTGGTCTGATACATTTATTCGTACGAAAAAGTGTAAATTTGAACACTTAATGGCACGAACAAATGAAAAGAGCACTATACCAGTCCATGTTAGATTGGAAAAATAGCCCCAATCGGAAACCTCTAATTCTCCAGGGAGCAAGGCAGGTAGGGAAAACATGGCTCATGAAAGAGTTTGGTAAGAACGAATTTGAGCAAGTTGTATACCTGAATTTTGAAAGCAGCGAACGCTTGAAGTCGCTTTTTAGAGCTGATTTTGACATCAAACGCATCATCGGCATCATTGAAATTGAAGCCAATCTCAAAATTCAAAAGGATAGCACTTTAATCATTTTTGACGAGATTCAAGAAGCCGAAAAAGGGCTTACCGCCCTCAAATATTTCTACGAACAAGCCCCTGAATACTACATTGTGGCGGCAGGCTCACTTTTGGGGGTATCGTTACAAAAACAGACCTCTTTCCCGGTGGGTAAGGTTGATTTTTTGCGAATGTACCCGATGAGCTTTATTGAATTTTTAGAAAACATTGGGCAAACGCTACTTAAGGAGTATCTGGAGGAGGAAAATTGGGTGGTTATCGAGCCATTTCACGAAAAATTGGTGACCTTGTTGCGGCTCTATTACTTCGTGGGAGGGATGCCAGAAGCTGTTGCAGATTACCTCCAATTTGAAAACCTAAATTCCGTCCGGGCCATCCAGGAAAAGATTTTAATGGGGTATGAAAATGACTTTGCAAAATATGCACCGAATGAAATCGTACCGAAAATTAGATTGGTCTGGACGCATTTGATCAGCCAATTGACAAAGGAAAACCGAAAATTTGTGTATGGTCAAATCAAAAAAGGCTCGCGGGCTAAAGATTTTGAAACAGCGATCAGTTGGCTGAGCAATGCAGGTCTGGTATTAAAAGTCAATTGTGTAGAAAAACCAACCATCCCTTTAAGTGCTTACGCAAATATAGACGCGTTTAAATTGTTTTGTTTGGACATTGGTTTACTCAATGCCATTGCGGGCATAGACCCGAAAATTCTTTTGGAGAGGAATTTGATTTTAACGGAGTTAAAAGGGGCATTAACGGAGCAATTCGTGGCACAGCAACTCAAAATCAAGCATGAGATTTATTATTGGGCAACGGCGAATAGTTCGGCAGAAGTGGATTTTTTGATTCAAAAAAATGGCGAAATTATCCCGATTGAGGTAAAAGCAGAAGAAAATTTAAGATCGAAAAGCTTAAAGATTTTTTTTGAAAAACATGGATCTGCTAGAGTAATTCGCACTTCAATGAGCTATTTTAGAACGCAAGACTGGCTGACGAATGTACCACTTTACGGGATTGATGGGGTATGATTTTAGCCACATTACTAAACGTTGAGGGTTAAACACCTCAGGGCTAAAAATCCCAAAGCCGAAAGAAAATTAAATCAGTGCGTCATGTGCGTTTGGAACGCTACTTCTCCCTCAGCTTTTCAATCGCCTTTAACACCGCTTCCCGGTTGCTGGCTGTAGTCATCCAGCGCGGTAACCGGGCGCCGATGCTCCGACTCATGCGGGGGCTGGTATTGCGCTCCCGCAGTTTGGCGCCTACATGCTCTGCCAAAAACTCAAGGTGTTCCAGGTTGTAAGCCCAAAGTGTTTCACCAGAAAAATCAGACTGTAGCCATACCGGTAGGTGAAAAAAAGGATCAAAGGGTGCACCGAAGATCAGCACATTCCCTTGCTTTTGCTTGGGATCTTGCCGTGGACTGACGTTTTCGAGGGTCTTATTGTAGCCGCAGGCTGTACAGAGTACCCTTATTTCGTACTGTGTATGCTTCAAAGATTCAAAATCTCCCGTGCGCACGATGGCTTGCTCTGAACACACCGGGCATACCACCAAGATGTCTTTGACAAATTGGTAGAGATGGGTATGATAGGTATGTTTGCTGCGTTGTTCCATGGCGTTAGCATTGGATTTTAAACCAAAATTACGCCATCTTTTACAATCCCGTCGATTTTTCCATTTGCTCCGTATAGCGTGTTCCCACCACTTCAATTTGCCTGGATGCGGTTTCCATTTCCTGTAGTTCTTCCTGGGTGAGTTCGATGGCAGCAGCAGCGTTGTTCTCGGCCAGGCGGTGCAATTTGGTTGTACCCGGGATCGGCACAATCCAGGGCTTTTGGGCCAGTACCCAGGCCAGTGCAATTTGGGCAGGAGTGGCATCTAGCTTTGCGGCAAATTGATGCAACAAGTCCAGCAGGGCTTTATTGGCCACCCGAGCCTCCTCGGTGTAGCGTGGCAGGATGTTGCGGATATCGCCTTCGGCAAATTTGGTTGTTTCGTCTATTTTGCCGGCAAGAAATCCTTTGCCCAAGGGGCTGAATGCCACCAGGCCAATGCCTAGCTCTTCGATGGTTGGGATGATTTCCTTTTCATGTTGGCGGGTCCAGAGCGAGTACTCACTTTGCAGCGCGGTTGACTGGTTGCACAGTATGGGCGCGGCGAATGGTGGCTGCACCAGCCTCTGATAGGCCAAAGTGCGTTACTTTTCCTTCCTGGATCAGGTCTTTCACCGTGCCTGCTACCTCTTCGATCGGCACATTGGGATCAACCCGGTGCTGGTAAAACAGGTCGAGTACATCTACCCGCAATCTTTTCAAAGACTCCTCGGCAACCTTGCGGATGTTTTCGGGGCGACTGTTGAGGCCAGCCATTTTTCCATCCACGAAATTGAACCCGAATTTGGTGGCAATGACCACTTGTCCTTTGAAAGGTTCGAGTGCTTCACCTACCAGCATTTCGTTGGTGTAGGGGCCATAGACTTCGGCGGTATCAAAAAAGGTGATGCCTTGCTCAACGGCAGAGCGTATCACCGCGATCATTTCTTGCGTATCACCAGCTGGGCCATAGCCAAAGCTCATCCCCATGCATCCGAGGCCTAGTGCAGATACTTCCAGGCCGTTATTTCCAAGTTTGCGCTTTTGCATGTTGCAGTTGTTTGAAAAAGTAGAATTTAATGGCTCAAAAATAGGAGGCTCAGCTCCTATGCGCTAACGAAAAACAAAACAATACTTACGAAATTCACGCATTCCTGAATTTGGTTGGACTCAACTGCGTATGCTTTTTAAAGAAATTATTGAAATGAGTAACCTCCGTAAAACCCAGTGCATAGGCGATTTCTTGCACATTCCAGTTGCTGTGCTTCAACAGAATTTTGGATTCCTGCAATACCCGCTCGGCGATGATCTTGGAAGTGGTTTTTTGCATGGTGTCCTTCACTGCCTTGTTCAGGTGATTGACATGTACATTGAGTTGCCCAGCAAAATCAGAAGCCGAGCGCAACTGCATGCTTTGATGGTTGTCGTCTATGGGAAACTGGCGTTCCAATAGCTCCAGAAACAGTGTCGAAATCCGCTGGGATGCATTGAGCTGTGGCTTGTCAAATTTGGCATTGGGCTGTAGCTTCATCGCAAAATGCAGCAGTTCAAATACCAGGTTGCGCAAAACATCGTATTTGTGAATGTATTCGGAGGAAATTTCTTCAAACATCCGGGCATAAATCGGCTCAATCCGGGCAACCTGCTCGTCACTTAATTCGAAGATGTGGTTGCCATGGGGTTGAAATACTTCGTATTGATTCAAATTGCCAAATTGGTGGAAAAAGTGGTGGTTGAAGATGCAAAATGCACCACCGCGGATGTTGTCCAAATGCTCCCACTTGTAAGGGATCTGGGGATTGGAAAAAGACAAAGCTTGTTTTTGCACTTCTACTACCCGATCGGCAAAATGGACTTTGCTGTTGCCCAGTACCAAGGTGATTTTGTAATAATCGCGCCGTTTATAAGGTGCCGGCTTGGCGTTTTCGCCAGTGAATGGTTCGAGCCGAAATACATTGAAATGCCCAATCTCATTGCGGATCTGCTCGGGCATCCAATTGAGTTTGTTTTTGTAAAAATCTTCAATGGTTTCCACCTTGTCCATTCGCGCAGATTGATAAAGTCTAACTTAAATCCCGATGTAATTCTTGTTGAAGCTGTAATTCAAACTGATGTTCCAGATGAAATCCTTTGCTCCGGTAAGATCGGTCTGGATCGTTTTACTAAGGATGGAGGATACCGTAAGTGGAAATTTGTTTTTGCCCAACACCACTGTTGAGTTGACATAAAATCCGCCTTTACCGTCCATACGCAAATAATACACCTGCGGGATGATGCTGAAATACAATTGTTTGGAAAGGCTAATGCGCGAAAAACTGCTCCGCAAAGCAAAAAAATTAATGCTGCGTGTTCCGCCTTTATCGAACCCGTGCGAAACCAAATAGTAGGCTCCAACACTGACATTTTTGGAAAGTTCGTAGGTTGGCACAAACTCAGCCGCTAAATTTTGCTGCTCAATGGTTACGGTTACAGGTTCGCCATTCAGGGTATTATAGGTCCTTTCGCGAAATACAATTGCTGGGTGGGCGCCAACATTGAACGTAAATTTATTGGCTTTGAGTAATTTATAACGCCACCAAAACAAAAAAGACCAGGGTTTTCCTGAAAGTGCAAAGCGGAATTGCGGCTCAAAACTCAGCCGTTTTTTTCCGAGTGACAGGTCAAAAATGGCAGCAGGTTTGCCCAAGGAAAAGGAAGGGATCAAAGAAACCCCGTTGTTGGTCACACTGGCACCAGTCGAAAACCGACCTACCGCCTGCTGAGTGGCCATACTGTCCATTTTTTGGGCAAACGTGAAGCTCATACTGTGCACCAACACCCAAAGCAATAACACTTTGAAGAAACGAGCTTTTGATTTTTCGCCTTGAAAAAATAATGCTGTATTCATTGACTTGTTCGATTACTTATTTCAAGCCACAAAGAAATTGAATCGAACTGAATTTCTTGAATAAATTACAAAGCAAAACTTACGAATTTCAAATAATTGCTTCGTTTGAGGTGCCGTTCATAAAGTCTACTTCTTCTGAGCCGCCATCCATTCCATAATGGTCACAGGTTTATTCTTGATTTTGACTGGTGTCCCATCAAAGTCCAGTTTGGCGGTGTTGGCGTGTGAATAAATCCAGGACCAGTGGCCATTGAAATGATAGTTTTCTCCTCCAAAAAGTCCACTCAAATCCGTGACATGGTCATAAAAGGAAAAGTGAACGGGAGCACCAGCGGCTTTCAAGCGCTGATAAACCGGTACCACCGTTTTTTCTGGAACGGTTACCCCATCGTCTTTGGAATGTACAAACCAGATGGGCACTTTGCGAATGCTGTTGATTTGTTGATCGCTGATGAATTCCGACTGATAGGCCAGGGCACTGATGTAGCCCGCCGCAAAATAATTGGGATCAGCTAGAATCAGCCTCAGCGCCATGTAGCCACCATTGGAACAACCGCCCACATAAATGCGGTTTTGATCAATCTCGGGATGGGTACGTACATAATTTTTGATCATTGCCAGCAAGCCTTGGTTGTACATGTCGTCTTCCTTGCCGTGGGTGATTACTCCTTTTTTGTTGTGCATCCAGGCACCCGGACACTGAGGAGCCAGCACATAGGCAGCACCGAAGTAACTCTGAATTTCGGGTGAAGCATAGTTGACCACCTTGTTGCCGATGATGGCGATACTGGGATCGGTTCCACCTTCACCACCGCCGTGCAACCAAATGATGAGGGGGGATTTGGCCGCTCTGACCTGGGGCGCGTATACGGCATAAGAAAGGGTGATGCTGTCGTCCACCTTGTATTTTCCACTCAGGTCAAATTGATCCATCAGGGGAATGATGCGGTTTTTTTCCTTGTCCCAAACCTGATTGCTTTTGTTGTCTTTGATGTTCAGTTTGTACTCAATCCAGTTGTTGCCTCGACATTTGGCATTTTGGGAATAAAAAATGGGCGAGGCAATCGGCAGGTTGGGGGCTACCGCCAAAACCAGGGTCACAAAATTCCCTTCCGCTACTCGCTTGCCTTGTTGGTCAGAAACATAGGCAAAAACGACCGACCTGCTTCCGGACGCCTGCACAGCGGGAATTTCCACACAGGATGAAAAGCGGGTGGCAGACACGGTGTAATCTTTATGGTCAACCGTTTTTACTGGGCTATCCACGCCAATAATGGCTTTACTGACGTTGGGACCCCAATCATAAGCCTCAACGACCAGAGTGTAATCTTTGGTGGCGGCGAAGGCGCTTAACTGGGTACACAAAAGAGAGCAGATGAATAAAAACAGTAAGGGAATGCGATTGGTAGGTTTTTTCATTTTTGCGATTTAATAGTGGAGGAGATCAACAAATATAGCATGCAAAATGAATTTGTGAAGAACTGTTCAGTTTAACTTTTTGCATCTTGTAATGAAAGTTGTTTTTTTTAATTTCAATCAAACTTAAGAGTTCTCAGCACGACTTCGAACGTAGCTTGGCCTAATCAGTGAAATTGGTAGTTAAACCAGTAGTTTGTATACCATTCCAGAATTGAAATCAGGGCACCTTTGCACCGTGATAATCTATCAATAAAACCACTCTATGAAAGCATCAATTCTTGCAATGGTACTTACGGTCTTAAGCGTTGAAGGTGCCCTCGCACAAAACACAGCAGAGCAGGAAATTATTAACCTTTCCAAAGAGAAATGGCAATGGATGGCCGATAAAAATGTAGAAAAACTGAAAGATTTGTTCGATGAAAAATCTGTTTTTGTGCATATGGGCGGATCCTGGGGTAAAGAACGGGAACTCAATATTATTGGTAGTGGAGGAATTCATTACAAGAAGGCAGACATTCATGAAGTGTCTGTTCAAATCATTGAAAATACGGCTATCCTGTTAAACCGGATAACCTTGTTGGCTGTGGTTGGAGGCAATGAAGTGACCAATCCATTCATGGTGACTGAGGTGTATATGAAAGAAAATGGTTCCTGGAAGCTGGGTTCTTTGTCCTTCACCAAGTTGATGACCCCCTAATCCACACCACAATAGTATGCCTGCTTTAAAACAAACTGAAAATGAAAAAAACATCGATCGCAATTGTTTTACTTTTATTCATCTGCGGCCTTATGGATGCTCAAACACCTCAACAGACCTCACCAGAAGTGAAAACTGCTAACGGCATGGTGCGAGGAGTAATCGAAGGTGATGCTACTGTCTTCAAAGGTATTCCTTACGCAGCCCCACCTGTCGGTGAATTTCGCTGGCGCCCACCAAAGCCCGTAAGCCCATGGAAAGGAGTTCGGGACGCCAGCAAGTTTTGTGCGGATTGTCCACAACGAACTTTTCCAGGTTCCACTGCGACGACTTCCGAAGATTGTCTTTTTCTCAACTTGTGGGCACCCGCTAAAGCCACTAAAAAATCAAAATTGCCAGTGATGGTTTGGATTCACGGAGGCGCTTTTGTTGGAGGTAGCGGCTCCGGCCCCGGCACGGCAGGAACCGCATTCACCAAACAAGGCGTCATCCTGATGACCATTAATTACCGACTTGGTCGACTCGGCCATTTTGCCTTTCCTGCATTGAGCCAGGAACACCCCGAAGAGTTCAAGGGCAGTTACGCTTATATGGACCAGATTGCCGCACTCAAGTGGATTCAAAAGAACATTACCGCATTTGGGGGCGATCCGAAGAACGTGACCATTTTCGGATTTTCAGCAGGGGGAGTTTCTGTCCATTCACTACTAAGCATACCCGCTGCAAGAGGTCTTTTCCATAAGGTGATCAGTGAGTCGGGTGGTGGCCGTGATGGTGTGCTTACTGGCAGGCCAATGCGTCAGGAGAATGCAGATCCACTGTATCCTGTTTCGGCAGAAACAATTGGGATAAATTTTGCGCGCAAACATAAGATTGAGAGCACCGACGCAGCCGGATTGGCTAAACTCCGCGCACTGAGCGTTGAGCAGATTGTGGATGGAGGACAGGAAACGGATGGCCAGAGCGGCCCTCGTACCTACTCCGGTCCGATCCTTGATGGTAAACTGGTGGTAGAAACAGCGGAGAGCACATACAAAGCCGGACGGCAGCCTGGTATTCCCATCATCATCGGGAATTGTAGTGCGGAAATAGGCGGGCCCTTTGTCAATACCAGCACTTCAAAGGAAGCCCTGTTTTCCCTTTTTGGAGAATTTGAAGCTGAGGCTAAGGCGGCCTTTGATCCCAATGGCGACAAAGAATTCGCTGAAGTAATCACCAAGTTTAACACCGACTGGGCATGGGGTGAGCCAGGGCGGATGACTGCCAGGGCTTTCGTAGCCAACGGTGCTCCTGCCTACCTATTTCAATTTGGCTACGTCCCTACTGCAATGCAGGCGCGGGCGCGGTATGGTGCTGGTCACGGATCTGATGTCTCGTTTGTATTCAACACCCTCAATGCCCGCTGGGGTGCCCCAGCTGAGGCAACAGCGGATGAGAAAGAGCTGGCCAATACCATGAATACCTATTGGGCAAATTTCGCAAAAACGGGCAATCCAAATGGCAAGGGACTGCCAGTGTGGCCGCTTTACACTACCCAGAAAGAAGAGATTCTTGATGTTGAGTTGAGTGGTAAGGTAGTTGGCAAACCCGATCCCCGTAAGGCAAGACTGAACGTAATTGAAAAGGCCTTTATTAAGTTAAGGGCTATCCTACAATCACGTGGTATTTAATTAGTGGAGCTAAAAATAAAAAGATCATCAATCGGAATAAGACCTGATTGATGATCTTTTTGGGGCCGCTAAATCTATTTTTTAATCTGGTGCGTGTCCCGTACACTGCTAAAGGTCAGCGCCAACATTTTCCAATTCTTACCTTGTTTTTGGTAAACTTCGGTTACAGTAAATTCAGTGATGGCCTCATTCCCCCGAACCATGGCCACCAGGGTAATGCGGTTCCAAATGATGGCCGTTTTCCCGGAAATTTCCACAGCCGTATCGTGGATTTTGGCTTCCTTGTACCAAATGCTCCCCGTTTTGATGATCTCGAGTTCCTCAGCCTTTTTCCAGGTACCGCTCATGTGGACAAATTTTGCTTTGTCGTCGAAGAGTGGTTCGAGTTTTTCCACATTTTTGTCGGCCATCCATTGCCATTTGTCTTTGGACAGTTGGATGATTTTTTGTTCCTCGGTGGAGGATTGTGCAATAGTTGAGGCTATACACAAGAAAAATAAGGCTAGCGTGATGATTGTGTTTTTCATAGATTTTGATTGGTTTTCAGCACAAAGGCGCTTTGTTCCTTAGTTTCTTTGTGGCGAAAAAAATATCTAGTTCAAATTCCTGTACTCATTTGGAGTGTGACCTACCCGCTGCTTGAACAACCTGGTAAAGTGCTGCGGGTACTTGAAACCCATTTCAAATGCAATTTCATTGACGGTTTTACCGCTCTCAAATACCTTGTTTTTAGCTACCTCAATAATTTTGCTTTGAACGTATTCTTTGGCGGATTGCCCCGTTTCTTTTTTGATTAAATCCCCAAAATAGTTGGCCGAAAGATGTAGCTCATTGGCAAAATAAGCCACTGAAGGCAAGCCAATCAGTTGGGGTTTGTCGGATAAAAAATAACCATTCAGCAAGTTTTCAAATTTTTCTAAAATCCCTTTGTTGACATTGTCTCTAGTAATGAATTGGCGATCATAAAAACGATCGCAATAATTCAAAAACAATTCAATATTGGAGGCAATCAGTTTTTTGCTGTGCTTGTCAACGGTTTGTTGGAGTTCGAATGCTATTTTTGAAAAACAGTCCATCACAATTTGCCGTTCAAGATCTGACAAGTGCAGGGCTTCGTTGGATTGGTAGCTGAAATAATTATATGCATCGATGGTTTTGGCCAGGGCGGTTCCTCGGATCAAGTCGGGATGAAACACCAGGGCATGTCCCATTGGTTGATACACTTCGCCGCTGTTTTCTATATCCATCACTTGTCCTGGAGCGATAAAAACCAGGGTACCTTCCTGATAATCGTAGTAATGCCGGCCATATTTTAAGTCACCACATTTTACTTCTTTCAAAAAAATGCAATAAAAGCCATAGTAAATTTTGATGCTTCGCGCTCCACCCCAGGACCTTGGTTTGGCCTTAGAAAGATCAATGAGACTAACCAAAGGGTGCAAGGTCTTGTGGTTGTTTAAGTCATTGTATGAACTGATGGTTTCAAATCTGAAGGTACCTTCCATGTCATTGTTGTTTTCTCTTGCAAATTTAGGGAGTTCCCCAATGCGATAACGAAACCTGGCTATTAATCAGTAAAAATGGTAGAACATACCGTAGTTTGTATACTAGAGAGGTGAGAAAATCTGAAGAACTTTGTAAGGTTAACTTCAGACTGCATGAACAATACCAAAATAAGGAAATCAAATCAAAGCTATTTATGGTTAGGAGTTATCTCACTCCTCTTTACCGCGAATAGACATGGGGGTGATGTAACCTTGATTCATTTACCCGAAATTGGGATCAAGGGAAATACTCACTTCCCCTTTTCGGACTTGAACAACCTCGAAATTGCAGACCTCTTGTCTCAATTTCTAAAGCAGAAGGGTTTAGATTGACGAGAATTCAGTAACTTTAATTCAAAACCCCTGTTTACACCCTCAAATCTCTCCACCATGACAACAGTAAAAACCTCCCACGGTAGACGCTCCTTTTTAAAATCCACTGCATTGGCAGGTGGTGGCATGATGCTGGGCTTTGAATGGCTGACTTCTTGCCAAAGTTCCACCGCAACCATAGCACCAGCAAATTCCGCCAAAACCTGGTACAAATTCAACGGTTTCCTGAGCATTGCCGACAATGGAACCATCACCATCATGGCACCCAACCCGGAAGGTGGCCAAAACGTCAAAACCTCCATGCCGATGATTGTGGCGGAAGAACTGGATGTAGATTGGAAGGACGTGGTGGTAGAACAAGCACCTTTAAATACTGCGCTGTATACTCGTCAATTCATCGGCGGCAGCCAGGGCATTCGCCAAAGCTGGCAGACCTTGCGTACGGCTGGCGCCTCTGCCCGGCAAATGCTGAAAGAAGCTGCAGCCCAAAATTGGGGGGTACCTGTAGCTGAAATTAGCACGTCTGAGGGTGTATTGTCCCACAAAGCCAGTGGAAAATCGGCCAGCTATGGCGAAATGGCTTCAGCAGCGGCCAAAATTCCAGTTCCAAAGGAAGTCGCTTTGAAAGCGGTCAAAGATTTCAAAATCATTGGCAGCTCTCGCAAAAATGTAGATGCCAGCAAAATCATCACCGGGAAGCCCCTGTTTGGGATAGACCAACGCAAAGAAGGTATGTTGATCGCCATGATCATTCATCCCCCTGCCTTTGGCTTGAAATTGAAGTCTTTTGACGATTCAGTAGCGCGGAACATGCCGGGGATCAAAGCCATTTTTCCCATCAAGGTGATGAATGCCGATTACGAAAAACAGTTTTTTGATACCCTGAATTTCCCTGATGTGGTGGCCATTGTCGGCAATTCCACCTGGGAAGTGATGCAGGCCAAAAAGGCCATCAAAATAGAATGTGAGCCCATCGCAGAAACTACGGAAATGGTCAATCGCCTGGGCACCAGGCAGCAGGTACGCACCCCCGCTGGCTTGGAAAGTACGACCCGGCATGAGAGCAGTATTGCGCAAGTAGCTGCCATGCCTGCCCGCGTACGCCGCCGCGATGGCGACCCTGAAACGGCCTTCAAAAACGCTGCCAAAATCATCGAACGAACCTACACCGCTCCTCACCTGGCGCACAACTGTATGGAGCCGATGAACTTTTTTGCGCATGTTACTGCCGAAAAGGCGGAATTGGCCGGACCCCTGCAAAAACCGGAATTTACGGAACAGGCACTGGCGGCCAGACTGGGTATGCCCCTTGAAAAAATCGATTTCCAGATGACCCGACTGGGTGGCGGCTATGGTCGACGCTCCTACGCGCACTGGGCTTTGGAGGCTGCCTTGATTTCTCAAAAAATGGAGACGCCCATCAAATTGATTTACACCCGGGAAGACGACATGACTTCGGGCATTTACCGGCCTGCCTATCAGGCTACTTATCGGGCAGCGCTGGATGCCAACAATCAATTGATCGCCTTTCATGTTAAGACAGGAGGTATCCCAGAAAGCCCACTTGCTGCGAATGCCTTTCCCGCAGGTGCCATCGACAATTACCTCGCCGAGGATTGGACCATCGACAGCAACATTACGGTAGGCTCCTTCCGTGCACCGCGTTCCAACTTTATGGCCAGTGCTGAACAGTCCTTTTTGGATGAGTTGGCTGAAGCAATGGGCAAAGACCCGATAGCGTTCCGCTTAGACTTGTTGAACCGTGCCAAAACCAACCCTGTAGGCAAAAACAACGATTACGAGCCCGCTCGGTATGCCGGTGTACTGGAATTGGTGCGCGAAAAATCAGGATGGGCACAAAATCAGCCCAACGTGCACCGGGGAGTGTCTGCCTACTATAGCCACAACTCTTACTGCGCCCAGGTTCTGGACTTGGTGCTGGAAGATGGAAAACCCGTGATCAAAAGGGTTTGTTGTGCCCTAGACTGCGGCATTGTGGTCAACCCTGACGCGGCGATCAACATGAGTGAGGGAGCAATTGTCGATGGCATTGGCACAGCTTTGTATGGGGCCATGACTTTTAATGAAGGCGTCCCAGCCAAAACCAATTTCGACAAGTACCGCATGATCCGCATGGGCGAGGCACCGCAGACCATTGATGTACATTTTGTAAAAAATGAAATCGCCCCAACGGGCATGGGCGAGCCACCTTACCCGCCAGTGTTTGGCGCTTTGGCCAATGCGCTTTATCGGGCAAGGGGAAAGCGTATGTATCAGCAACCTTACCTGGAGGATATACAAATTGGGAATTGATTGTTCGCTATTCCTGATGTGGATTTTGAAGCTTTGATTTTCGTAAAGATTGACTTGATTTCTATAATGTTTTGACGAGAAAAGAGACGATTTTTGTAAATTCAACCAAACCTAAATATCATGGCAGTTTTTAACCTGAATATCAACGGGAAAAAACATCAAATCGATGTTGACCCCACTACACCGATCCTGTGGGTACTCCGGGATCACCTCAATTTGGTGGGTACCAAGTATGGCTGTGGCATGGCCATGTGTGGCGCTTGCACCATTCACCTCGATAATGTGGCCATGCGTTCCTGCTCCTTGCCTGTTGCGCAGGTCGGAAATCAGAAAATCACCACCATTGAGGGGCTATCTGAAAAGGGCGATCACCCGCTGCAAAAAGCCTGGATTGCGCACGATGTGCCTCAATGTGGCTACTGCCAAACCGGGCAGATCATGAGTGCGGCAGCCTTGCTCAAAGACAATCCCAAACCCAGCGACGAAGAAATTGATGCAGCGATGAATGGCAACATCTGCCGTTGCGGAACCTATACTCGGATCAAAGCGGCGATTAAGACCGCAGCTCGTTCTTAACAACCAAGTACCAATCATCCCAAGTTTAACATGCAAGATGGAATCGTTTTATATTCAAACCTCGACAACACATTTTTCTCGCAGCTTCGCTGCTCGTTTTGATCTAACCGCGACGACACGACGACGCGACGATTACACGACGCTTGCGTCGTGTGGTGCGGAGCAAACCGTCGTGAAACCGTCGCGTCGTCGTGTCGTCGCGGTTATTTAAAACGATTGGGCGCAGCCCAATCCAAAATGGTTCTTTTTGCGCAAGAAAAATTTGGGGTACTAAATCAAAAAAAAATGGCACAATTAAAAATAGCCTCTAACAGGCGCTCCTTTCTCAAAAATACCCTCTTTGCGGGCGGTGGCATCGTCATCGGATTTGACTGGCTAGCCCAGCAAAACCTAGCCATCAAAGACAACCTGGCCTTGCCTAAAGAGTGGTTTGACTTTAATTCTTACCTGAAAATTGGCGACAACGGTGTAGTGACCATCCTTACCCCCAACCCAGAATTTGGCCAAAACGTAATGACCTCCATGCCCATGATCGTGGCAGAGGAACTAGACGTAAACTGGAAAGATGTGCAGGTGGAAATGGCCATGCACGACCCCATCAAATTTCCGAATGCAGCTTTCGGGCAGTTTACGGGGGGCAGTAGGGGAATCGCTTCAAAATGGGATTCCCTCCGCAAGGCTGGCGCTACCGCTCGACAAATGTTGCGCGAAGCCGCAGCCCAGGCATGGCAAGTCCCAGTAGAAGAAATCACAACTTCCAATGGCGTGCTGATGCACGCAAAAAGTGGCAAAAAGGCAACCTATGGGGAAATGGCTTCCGCTGCATCTAAAATCCCCATGCCCAAAGACATCAAACTGAAGGCGGTTGCGGATTTCAAAATCATCGGCACCTCTCAGAAAAACGTAGAAGGTCCGAAAATCGTCACAGGTAAGCCGCTTTTTGGCCTCGATTATAAAGTAGAGGGCATGCTGATTGCCATGATCGTGCATCCACCCGCCTTCGGCATGAAGCTGAAGTCTTTCAACGGTGCTTCCGTAAAGGGCATGGCGGGTATCAAGGATGTGTTTTCCTTCAAAACGTACAATGAGGGGTATGAAAAAGCAGCCTTCGACGTGAATGCCTTTCCCGAATTGGTGGCCATTGTGGGCAACTCAACCTGGGAGGTAATGAATGCCAAAAAAGCCCTCAAAGCGGAATGGGAGCCTTTTGCCACCTATACCGAAAAAGTTCTTGGTTTTGGTGGAAACAAAAGCGAGGCTAAAGTACCCGGTGGTCTTGAAAATTCTTCAGACTACCTCGCTAAAATGGAAGAGTTTGCCAGCAAGCCTGGCAAAGTGGTGCGCAAAGATGGCGACCCAGAGGCTGCTTTTAAAAGCGCTGCAAAAGTCATCGAACGGAGCTATTCCGCCCCTCACCTGGCGCACAACTGCATGGAACCGATGAACTTTTTTGCAGATGTAAAGGGCGACAAAGTAAAAGTTGCCGGCCCATTGCAGGCACCTGGACTCATCGAACCTACCCTCTCAGCACGATTGGGCATACCTGCGGAAAACATCGAAATCGAAATGACCCGCATGGGTGGAGGCTTTGGCCGCCGTGCTTACAGTCATTACCTGGTAGAAGCGGCAATAATCTCCCAACAGGTAAAGGCTCCAGTCAAATTGATGTATACCCGCGAAGATGACATGAGCAATGGCGTTTACCGTCCGGCTTACTACGCAACCTATCGGGCTGCGCTGGATAAAAACAACAACTTGCTGGCTTTTCATGTAAAAGCAGGTGGAATTCCCGAAACCCCATTGCATGCCAACCGTTTTCCTGCTGGAGCGATAGACAACTACCTCGCTGAAGAATGGGCAATTGAATCCAATGTCACCATTGGCGCCTTCCGGGCACCTCGCTCCAATTTTATGGCGGCAGCAGAGCAGTCTTTCCTCGACGAATTGGCCGAGGCCATGAAAAAAGATCCCATCGAGATGCGCCTGGAGTTGTTGCAACGGGCCAAGACCAATCCGGTAGGTAAAAACAACGATTACGACGCGGCCCGTTATGCCGGAGTACTGGAACTGGTGCGGGAAAAATCCGGCTGGAGCAATAAGCCAAAATCAAAAATGCACCGTGGCGTGGCGGCTTATTTCTGCCACAGTACCTACGCGGCGCATGTATTGGAATTGACCATTGAGGATGGTAAGCCGGTGGTTCAAAAGGTAACCAGTGCCATTGATTGTGGGATCGTGGTGAACCCCGATGCAGCCATCAACATGACCGAAGGCGCAGTTACGGATGGCATTGGCAACGCGTTTTTTGGGGAAATGACCTTCAAAAACGGTGCACCAGAAAAGACCAATTTCGACAAATACCGCATGATCCGCATGAGCGAAGCGCCAAAGGCAATCGATGTGCACTTCGTGAAAAATGAGATCAATCCTACCGGGATGGGTGAGCCACCATTTCCACCAGTTTTTGCCGCAGTGGCGAATGCGCTGTACAAAGCAACCGGAAAGCGGGTGTACCACCAGCCTTTCCTGGGTGATAAGCAGGAGTTGGGAATGTAAGGACCGCAAAGAATCTTGGAAATGTATAGCACCCTACGCAAAGTGGGGTGCTGTACTTTCGAGATTGAACTGATTTTGATAGATAGCAGAGCTTGGTTAGACCTGATCCAGGGCTAAAACAAGCCAAGTAGCTTGATAAAGACAAAAGGATAGCCCAGCAAACAAAAACAGATTCCCCAAATGAGTAAAGTGGGAGATTGAGGCAGGTTTTCTTCGCCATCGAGTAATACCTCCCGAATCGACTTGTAGAAATAATACCCTACCTGCACTTTTTGCCCCACTTGATATGGACTTGGGGTTTGGTAATGGGTTGAAAAATGGCGATGATTTCCCGAGGATGTTGCAAATTCGACCACTGGGGCAAATCCTTCGCCTTCCTGAGAACCAAAGATTGGGCCGGGATTTCGCCGGATTTCGACAACCGTTCCCTCGGCCAATTGGCCACGTTTTTTGACCCGCTCGGGCATTTTAGAGCGATCGTAAGCCAGAATCAGGCAATAAGTACCGATAAGGGCGAGGACTGAAAAATAGGGGCTGATGGTGTTGAGGATTTCCATGGCATGGTGATTTTTTATGAATTACTAAGTGTTTTGGGTGCAAGACAATTGCCTATTCGCTGGCCTCATTTCGGAAACACCGTCACAATCACCCGTTGGTATCGCGTCAATGCTGGCAGCCCATTATCGGTTACCGCCAGAATAATGTGTATCGTTTCGGGTAGAGTAACACTTGGAGCAGTAAAAGAGGCGGCCTTCATTGTACGATTATCGATGCCAAGCGGGCGACTGCTTTCATACGTACCCACTTCTCGATAATACATCCACTCATAACTCAAGGCATTGCCATCCGGGTCTTTGGAGCCTTCGGCGCTCAGATTTACTTTCTCCCCACTTTTTACCGATAGATTATTCGCATGACCTAAGGCTGCAATGGGTAGATGATTGGCTTCTTTGTACGGTTTCACACACCAATCCATGCGGGCAGCAAAATCAAATTGATAAGCTTGCCGCCAACGCCAAATGCTCGCCTTGTTGGAAAGGTAGGTTTTGCCATCGGTACCGATTACTTCGTCTTCGGCATCGGTCCAGATAGGTCTGGTTTCGGGTTCATAAAACCACTTGTGGGTGCGGGGAGTATACCACTCGTATCGGCCGCCCCAACCGCCCCAGTCGGGGTGTTCAGGATCACTCAGGCCATTCTCAATCAGGTTGAAAAAACTGGGAGTGTCGCCTTCCATGATGTACTCCGTATGGGGGTGCTGGGCACCCAATGGGCCGTGGTTTTTGCGGATGTTTTCATCCAGCCAGGGATTGTCTACGATGCGGAAATCTGCACCTCCATAGTTGTTCAGGTTGTCGCCACTGATCCCGCTCCAAGTGGCATAATGGTAAGCGCCGCGTTCAAAATGGCCAGGGCTTACGACGTAGTGCAGGCTCGGGAAGTTTTTGCGGATCCAGGGGCCGGTGTCGTCCTGATCGGAAATGGTGTATACGCGGAGTTTTGCGACAAATTTTTCCAGGTCTACCGGTGTGCGCGTCATGCGGACTTTCCAGAGGGCTTGCGCCAAACAGTTGGCACCACCCCAAACTGGGACATAAACGGGGCGGGCATCGTTCTTGTCTACGACCTTGATGATCCATTCCGAGCCTTCCGAATCTTTGCCCGCACCCACACCAGTCATGCCATAAGTAGGCAAACCATCCTTGATGACGCTCAACAAATAGCTGGTATCGGGATATCCTTTTTCATGCAGCAAAAGGTTATTGCGCACTTGCCCGTAGGCCCGCACAATTTGACGAATGCGCCAGGCCGCGGTTTTGTCGCGTTGATGTGTAGAGGTTGTCGCCAATAACCCTTCTACATCCCATTGGTTGGAATAGGTCAGGAATCGCACCATAGACATGGCGTCGTCGGGCTCGTTTTCGATGTCGGTCAGCACCAAAACCCGGTGCTTTGGGGAGAGCGTTTGGCTAAAACCGTTATTTAATTGCACCAAAAGCATCATCAATAGGGCAAACTGCTTGAAGGTTGGGTTGACTGTAAACATGGAGGTGTTTTTCAGGTTGAAAAAATTTAGTGCGCCATAAGGCTAAAGCCTTGAGGCACACTTCGATTTGTTCCTAAAAAGTAGCGCTAGTGCCTGGTTTGGGTCTCCCTGAAAATAGCCGAATCAATTTTGCAGCTTTTTGTAGAATACGGAACACTTTCGGCATTACTTTTTCTTCTTGGCCTTAACCACTTTGCCCTTAGTGGTCAGCGCCTTTATTGCTTCCTCATGCGCTAGTTTTCTCGCCTTGTACGCATTAAAGCGCTCGATCCATTTCCCTCGTTCTGCTGCATTGAGTTTTTCCAGCCGGGCGGTAGTCAAGTCAATTCTTTCCTTCAAGCCTGGAGGCGCCAGGTCGATGAATTTTTTGCGCCCATTTCCCGTTTTGATCAATTTAAATTTGTCATACAACTCACCAAGAGTAGTGTAGGCTTCATAAGTAAGGGTGTCCATATTGACCTGCACCAATTGATACAATTGGGTTTCCACCGCCGCCCGATCAATCCAAGGCAAAAGGTTGGACAAATACATTTTGGGTCCACTCACGGATACTGTATACACAGGTCCGGTTGAATCAATCACAGTAGCACCAATGGGCAGGTTGTTGCCTCCCCGTGCATAGGTATGGTCATGCCCTTGGAGTACCACATCGACATTGTATTTGTCAAACAAAGTTTTTAAACCACTTCGGAGGGAAGGATTATCGCGGTCGCCAGCAGGCGAAAATACGGGGTGGTGCATGGTTACCACTGTCCATTTATTGGGGTTGTTTTGCAACACTTTATCCAACCACAACATTTGACTGATGCTGTCTTGATCAAAAGAAAGATAAGCGGAAGTGTTGAGTGAAATCACTCTCGTGCCCTGATAATCGAGGTAATACACACTTTCTTCCAAGCCAGTTGGGCCATTTTCAGGCAAGGTAAAAGAAGGTCGCCAGTGTTTACTCAACACGGTTTTGTTGTTCACTCTAGCATATTCATGGTTTCCGGGAGTGGGTACACTGGGGATGTTTTGGTAAATCCAGCCTCCTGCGTAAAACCATTCTCCCCATTCATGATCACGCTGGGCAACGTTGATCAGGTCTCCGGCGTGGAGCATGAAGTCGGCTTTGGGCAAATCGCTGTAGGCCTGCCTGATGGTACGCGACCATTTTGATTTGATGTCGTTTTGGGCGTCACCAAAATAAATGAAAGAAAAAGGGGCTTCTTTGGCCTCAGCAGTACGAAAATGAATCCATTCACTCCAGGTGCTTTGCCCGTCGCCAACCCGATAAGCATAGGTGGTATTCGGTTTTAAACCTGTGAAATTGAGCGAATGATAGTACGCCGCACTTAAGTCACTTACCAACATTTCACTACTGGCTTCAGTCACCATGATGTTGTCAAAATCTGGACTTGCGCTGGCCACTGCAATCTGGCCAACCCCTTTGGTTACACTTACTGCCGTCCGCCAGTTGACTGCAAAGGAAGTACTTGGATCAGTTTTCCAACTGGCAATGATGCGATCTGGCACCGGCCCGGGTGGATAGTAGTCTACTAAGGCTGCAGTAGTTTGGGCATTTAACAACCAAGCACTGCTAAAAAAAAGGAGGCTGAACAGATTTTTCATATAAGGACAAATTAGTGCAAAAAAAACAAAGCACAAAGAAGTACAATTTTCCTGTGCTTTGATTTTAAGTGTATGCTATTTTATCGTTAATTCTACCCGTCAACAGGAGGAAGGCCGTGGGACTTTACTGTACCACAAACTCATAAACCCCTGATCCCAATGGAATTTTTACTTTGTTGCCCGATACAGACACTCCAGCCCACTTGCTGATGGATTCACCTGATTCGGTAATTTGGCTGATGTTTTTACCTGGCAAGTACAAGGTAGCAGAACTATTGGGAGGGACGATGCACATGTAAAACAGTTTGCCTTGATCTCTTTTCCAAGAACTGACAATTCTGCCATACATTGACTCATAGAACCCACTGGCCGAAGTTATTTCTCCATTTGGATCAGGGGTGGGTTGCAGAATGAAGGACTTGAAAGCAGGCACATTGGGGTCTCTTTGAATGCCCAACGAGAAATTGTACATCCAGGCAGCCACCGCTCCAAAGGAATAGTGGTTGAAAGAGTTCATGCTGTTGTTGCCGCCAAAGCCGTTTTCTACGGTATAGCTGTTGAGCCTTTCCCAGATAGAAGTTGAACCATTGACCACGGAATACAACCAGGAGGGATATTGTTTATTGGTCAGCAGTTTATAGGCCAAATCGTCGGCTCCATTTTCGGATAGCACTTCACTGATCGAAGCAGTACCGATGAAGCCCGTCATCAAGGAATACTCGGGGCGTTTTACGCCTCCATCGTCTACATTGTTTCTGGTGATGGTGGCGCGCAAACCTTCCAGTGCCTTGGTTTTATTGGGGGCATTGAAAATGTCCAAATCCAGGGGAATGGCATAGGAGGCCTGGGTATCCATGAGGTTGCCTTTTTCAGACTGGATACGGCTGTCGCTTTCGTTGGGTGCGCCCATGAATCCGGTTTTTAGTCCAGATTTTACGGTTTTACCTGCCTCATTGAGGTAAACGGTATTGGTTTTGGCCTTGATGGCTTCGCTGCGCTTGTTCAATTCAGTTGCATCTGTAGTTTTGCCGAGGGCTTTGGCCATCTGGCTCAAAATGTCCAGATCGTAAGCGTAATAGGACATCCAGAAGAGGGTATTGTCGTTTTTGTTGCCTTCGGGGCTCAGCCAATCCCCCAGTGGACCTTCGTTGAGGATGCCAGTGTTGGGGTCAATTTTTGTTTCCAGAAAATCCACGTAGCGCTTCATCGCGGGATAATGTTCCTGCAAGAGCTGAATGTCGCCGTACTGGCGGTAGGTTTCCCAGGCTACGGTAATGCCCGCGCTGCCCCATAAGGTGCCGCCGAAACCACCGCCAACGGGTGCTACATCGGTAAAACGGCCATTTTCAAACTGGATGTCCCGCATGGCCAGCATATGCCTGCGCAAAAACATTGGTGCATCGGCCAGATAGGTCGCTGCTTTTGAAAATACCGAAATATCGCCACTCCAGCCCATGCGTTCGTTGCGTTGGGGGCAATCGGTGGGGATAGACAAGAAATTGCTGCGCAAAGACCAGGTAATGTTTTCCCACAGTTTGTTGACCAATGGGTTGTTGGTTTCGTAATGTGAAGCCAATTCATGCACCGAACTCAGCACCAGGCCTTTCACGTTTTCGACCGGGATCGCTGCATCGATTCCGGTAATCTCCAGATATTGGTAGCCGTGGAAAGTAAAGCGGGGTTGAATGACTTCATCACCCCCTTTGAGGATGTAGCGATCTTGGGTCAAAGAAGCCCGAATGTTTTCCAGCATGATCATGCCCTCGTTGCCTTTGTAATCGGGCAGGGCAGGGTAGGTTATTTCGGCAAAACGCAGATTGATCACCTGCCCTTTGCGGCCATTTTTGATGGAAATTTGGGGAATACCTACCATGTTTTGCCCCATGTCGTATACGTACACCTTCGGTCTTACTTCCTTCACAGAACGAGCGGTCAAGGTTGCTACGATTTTTACGTTTTCGTCCATGTTGCCGATCAACTGGAAATCTTTGTAATCAAATGTGGTTGTGCGCCCGCGTTCAGTAAAAGTACCCAGGTAGGCATTGCCATCCAGAGGCACTACACTGGCTGGTTTCCAGCTCGCATCGTTAAAACCTGCTTCAGACCAACCCTTGATGGCCGCTTCTTTTCCGGCATCGTATACTTCCCCCTGGAAATAAGAACCGTAGCGGATGGGGCCATCGGTAAAGAGTTTCCAGTCTTTGGGATTGGAGGCAATGATTTGCTCGCTGCCATCGGCATAGGTGATGACCATTTTGGCGAGTAAAGATTGCCGATCGCCAAAGAAGTTCCAGTTTTCTCCGCCGTAGGTGATGTTGCCACTCCACCAACCTTCGCTGAGCCAGGCACCCAGGGCATTGGTTTTGCCAGCGATCAATGCACTGGTTACATCATAAGTCTGGTATTGGTGGTGTTTGTTGTATTGGGTCAGACCAGGATTGAAATACTCTTCACTTACCCTTTTTCCATTCAGGTAAACCTCGTAAATGCCCCTTGCGGTGACGTACAGACGGGCTTTTTTGATGTTGGGTTTGGTTTGAAAAGCGGTTCTCAACATCGGCGTGGCGTTGCGGGAAGCATCGGCAGTGAGCAATTGCTGGCCCGAAAACTTGTAGGCGCCGTTTTCTTTGGCAATGTTTTGAAGCAGTTGATTGTTGGTGTCTTCAAAAACCACATTGCTGGGAAAGCGGAAGTTTTTGATGGTTAAATCGGAGAAAAAGGCGGTTTGACCCGCTTCGGTTTTAAAGCCCATATCGGCCAACATCGGGAAACTGATGAAGTTGTTGCCTGCACCTACTGGATTCAAGTTCAATCCTCGTGCCGCAAAAGGAGAAGTTGGTGCTGGCCCGGGTAGTGCGATTTTGTGTGCGTCGTCGGTGCCATCAATAAAAAACTCAAACAGGCCAAAGTTGCACTCGGCGTGGATGCGGTGTTTATCGAATTTATTCTGCGGATTAACAATGCTTCGGGAGATGTCCAGGGTTTTAAAAGGCGCATCTGCTTTGTCGTTGTTTGTATAGCCAACGCGGAAGATGTTGAGTTTGGCTTTTGAATCTGGATGGTCATTCAGCCCGGAAATGTCCAATTCGATGGCGACATAACTTTCATTTTTGCCTCTTTCGACTCCCATCAGGTTCAAGTAGCGATTGGACAAGCGGGTATCGTTGGCTCCAAACAGGAAAGCTCCTTTGCTGGAGTTGGTGTTTTTATCCAATTGAACCGCAAAACTGAGTTTAAACACGGATAAGTAGTGGGGGTAAAAAACATCGTCTGCCCCGCCGCCGCCGATCCATTGCGCACCCGACCAGGCTTTTTCGGAAGGATCCATTAGCCCTGTTTCGAACCAGGAGGAAGCTTTATTCAGCTTGCCTTGATTGTCCCAAACCCTTAGTTCCCAGGTATACCGAGTGCTGGGTTTGAGGGTTTTACCAGCGTATTGAATGGCGTGAGCTTGGTCGGATTTTACTTTGCCAGAATCCCAAACTTTTGAGCCAGTTTCGTTTTTGACCAAAATTTGGTAGGCTTTTTGGGCCACATTGTGACTGCTGGTAGAAGCCTCCATTTGCCAGGAAAATTGTGGCGTGGCGATGTCTGTACCGAGGGGAATGTTTCGGTAGTTGGTTTTGAGATTGGTCAAACTGACTGCGGCATTTGCGCCTACGCACAGTAAGATAAAGAGGGCAAGGATTGAGCGTTTCATGCTTGAGTAGCTTATATACCCCGCGCGGCCACACCAGGTGATTTTTAACTTGCTATTTTCCCATCCTACGTCGTTGCGAAGCCTCGCCGACGCTCAGGCGTCGTCTACGTTTCTCGCCTCGCAGGCTGAAAAAATAGCGGCGTCAAAATTTTACCTCTTGTGACCGCGCGAGGTATGGTTGAAATAAGGTATCCTGATACTTGAGGTAAGATAGGAGATTATTTTGATTTGTGGAAAAAAGGGAAATCCATCAAACTTGGGGGTGTTGATTTTTACGTCTATAGCGCTGTCGACAAGCCTGTACTAGGGTTTTAGCTCAAAAGCAAGCTCGTAATAAGACTTGTTTCTGCTTTTTGATTTGGTGATGTCTCGATCAAAAACGCGGTTGAGGTTGTTCCCGGCCAGGTCTTCTAGGCGGGCATCGATCTGCAAGCGGTAGCGCTGGGCTTTCCAGGGTCTGGTGGGAACAAAAAGCAATTGCTGGTCTTTTTTATCCAGGCTTATTTTTCCTTTTACAGGGCTGTTGTTTTGATCGACGATGCCGATGGATTCAAACAACAAATAATGGTCTAGGGTTTCCCTGGTTTTGATCACCAGAGGGGCAGTAGTGCCCACATTGGGGAGCTGCAATTGCCATTGTTTGAGGTCCGGTGCCTGATCATCGCGCTTTCCGGCGACGAAGGTTTTGCGGTAGGTTTGGGCTAGCTTGAGTCCGTTTTGTCCTTTCCAGGCAGCTGAAATCACCAGATGATAGGTTTCACCCGTTTTTAGCGGATTGCCCAGGGCGCGGTTCAGGGTTAGACCCCGTTTGATCCGGCCGGGGTCGAGCCAGAGGGTGAGCACGGTGCTGGTGGTATCCCAGAGTTCGGGTTGCAGATTCAAAAAAACATTGCGAAGTGTATCCCCTTTTTCGCCTAATAAATGAATGAATTGTAAAGACTCACCACTGCGCATGGGTTTGGAAAAGTGGACATAAAACTTGAGTAAATTCTCGGGTAAAGTATCGAGCTGGGGGTAAATCGCCAGCAATTCGGGTGCTTTTTCGTTTTTGTTGAAAGGGACAAGTAATTGCCCGATGAGCTGATCGTTTTGCAGGATGTGGTAAGTAAGCCCTGGCGTTAAGGGGATCAAGGGTTCAAACAAAAGAGCGGAATTATCGGCAGAAAATTTGCCCAAAATGGCCCGCTTGTTGCCATTTGCCAGGACTACTTTGATCGAAGGATCGGTGGCAGCAGCCGAAAAATTGTGGATGAGTTGCCTGGGAATAGATATGCCAGTCGCCCGCTGGTCCTTCCACAGCAGTTCTATGCTCTTTTCCTGCTTTTGGCAAGCACTCAAGGCAAGAAGTAAAAAAAAGGCCAGGCTGCAGATCAGCTGCAACCCGGCTTTTTTTATGGTAGTTCTCTTAGATGTTTTTGCCATCGGAAGTCCAAAGATCAATGTCGCCATTGGTTTTCTTTTGAATGACTACGGCTCTGTTTTCGTCCAATTTAGCCATTTGCAGCACTTTTTCGTGTGGCAAAATGATAAAATTGGTACCGGCAGTTCCTTCCACTTTTTCGGTCAGAGTGCCCTGGAATTTTGCAATCTCCTCGTGGCTTACTTTTACGGCTGGGCGGTTATCGTTGGCCATGACCAAGAAAGACTGGTTGCCATCTTTCAGCCAAATCATGTCGCTTGGGGTATTTCGGTTGCCCATTTCGGCAATGGTTCTGCCCTTGACGTGTGCGCCGGGCTTCAGCTCATCCATCGGGAAAAGCACCAACGGCGTACAGGTGTAACTGGCTACCACGTATTTTTTGCCCTCAATGGTGGTGGTGGAAAAAGTGCGCACGGGTGAAGTGGTTTCAAAGCGGCCGTGGTTGGCATGGTACAATTCCAGAGTAGCTTCTTCAGCTGCTTTGCCGGTGAATGGAAAACTGATGCTGCGGAAAGAAGAGCTGAATTCCTTGTTGCACAAGCCGCTGATCAAGAGTTTACCCTCTTCAAAACCCATATCCGAAATGGACATCAGGCTCAATGGTTTGCCCTGACGGTCTTTTTTGGTTTCGTCGGGAGGATTGTTGACGGCGGTAGTTGAGAAGTTTACATCGGTAAGGGAAACGGCTTTGAGCTCGTTGTTGGCGCCGAGGCTGAGCAACACTGGAGTGCCGTCAGCACTTTTTACTGCGATGTACAGTTTTTTAGAAACCGGGTTAATGGCCATATCAATGATGGAAACATTCTCTTTGGTGGTTCCCAGTGCTTCGGCAATTTTTACATCGATGTTTTTGACCTCGTACTGGGCACTTGCTGCTTTTTTGGTGTCTTTGGTCTCCACCGCAAACACGGTTGAGCTCTGTGAATCACCAATGAACAAGACTCCTTCGGGGCCAAAAGCCAATGCGGCAATCGACTTTACTTCCGGTGTACCCGTGGTAAAATTGTATTTGTTTTCGTTTTTTTGGTAAGTACTGGAGATAAAAAGCATGCCCAGCACGCCTACGGCAACAAGAAGAGTGATTTTTTTCATGTTTGTAGAGGTTAAAAAGTTAGGTATTGAATGGACGTTTGGTGTCAACTGATCTAACTAAGATACCATCAATATTTGGACTAAAAGTGGGGATTCTACAAGTAAGGGTGTTTGGGCTGTGGCTGGTGGGGAATAATCGATGGTTTGGGGGGCTGGCATTTTAGTTTTTCATTTCGTTGTTGACCAGATTTAACAATGGTTCGAGTTCATTTTTAACAATAAAAGTCTTTAGTTCAATGCTTTTGGTTTAAACCTTTGTTCTTTAACAGGAATAGTTGTCGGCATACATTTTGCTAGTTACTCGAATTATTTGATGACAAGTTTCAAAATAAAATTTATTAAATGATCAGACACGCCTAAAACATTTGATAGGATTACCAATACAAGCAGTGAAATAAAATAGGCCAAGTTACTCTTGTTTTCTTGCCCTAAAACACTAAATAGCCCTGAAAGTATTAACGAGAAGACAAATACAAGGACTATGTATAGCCCTGTTGAGATTGCTTGAAGATTGTCCAGAATGTAAAGATATTTTCTACAATCAATTGTTGATTCTGTTCTATGAAATTCTTTAATGCATTTTTGCTTAAAAGTTAAACTTATATGATAGCACTTCCTGTTTTTTTTATTTTTGATCGTCCAATTATTAATTACATCAAAATTCACGATTTCTAAATCATTTTTCATGCTTTTCGCCGTTTGAATCGGCGAAATGATTAAAGTGTAGTTTTCTATACTATTTCCTAATTCATTTTTAATGTCAGATTTTAAAATTCTCTTCTCGGGGCCAATGTATTCCCAGCTAATAGAATCGCAAAACAACTCTTCAATTAGTTCCAAATATGAGTTTTCATTTCGATAATAATTGTCAATGCAATTAAATAACTTGATGGATTTTTGTTCAGACGGACTTTTAGCCTCTGGGTTAAAAGGCAAAAGGGGGTTGATAGCTTTAGTTGCAAGTCTTGTAATATCGGAATTACTCCAAACAATAAATAAAATTAAGGTAAGAACACTTATTGAAAGGAAAAATTTTGTAATCATATACTTGCGTTTAATTGTAATTGAATGCCTGCCTGATTTGATTTCAAATTTCTTTTAAAGTTGGGTGCTTCTCAAATTCCAGCCAATTGCATGCACTATGCCTGCAAAATAGCTATTTTACAGTAAAATAATTGCATGTTTAAAAAATTGATAATCCATTGTCACACTACCAGAGAACTATCGATTTGGAATAATTTCAACTATTACACGCCCTTGAGATCAAAAAGAAAAATGAAATGATTATTCCAAAGATGATTTGAACGGTAAGCGCACCTATTGCCTCCTTTGCTGCAGCTTTTGTGCCAGCCATAACCATTCCCTTAAAATCTTCGATGGTTTTTTTTGCCAACTCGACTGATTGCCTTTTAGCATTATTCATCCATCGGCCTAGCTCTTCATCGTGCATTCTGTAGACTGTGCCTTCAAATTTTTGTTTCTCAGTATCATTAGCTGCATTAAATCTCTTTTTTCGATCTTCTTCTTGTTTTCTTTTTTCATCATGATACCTATTGAACTCTATGTCGTATTTCATTCGTGCCTCCGTGTCCAACAAAATCAATTTGGCTTCATTAATGGCTTGCATCTTTGAAGTGGTATCTATCCCTTGATTTTTGTCGGGATGCCATTTTAATGCTTGCTTCTTGAAAGCCGATTTAATTCCTTCTGGACTTGCGTCATGGCCTATTTCAAGAATTTCGTAGTAATCCTTGAACATAGGTCTTAATTCTTGTCAAGTTTATCAATATTGGTTGTACTTTTTTCTTCAGGTTTTTTGGAGTCGTACTTCCAAATTGCCCGGACACCAGCAAAAAGTGCAAAAGCAATAACAACTCCAATCGGACCGTATCCGCCACCTCCTTGACTTTCTTTCAAGAACGCTAAAATAACTCCCCCGATCATCACAACAATAAAAATGAGTACAATTTTAATGAATCCTTGCATGGCTCTTAATTTTAGTTTATGATTTTTTTTGATTGCGAAGAACAAGTTTTATCTGGGGCTGCACATATTCGTTTTTGCTTCAATTGTGTTTGTTATCACGAGGAAACTAAAGGCAATATAATACTTTTTTTAAACCTGTAATTTATTCTCCTAAAAATCATACTTTTCAGCCCCATCGGCACATCCAAACCCTAACCCAGCAAATACTTCTTCAACGTCTCCAGCCTCTTCCGGCCTCCAAGCTTGGATATAAAACATTGTTTGGTCGGGTTAGTGGTTCCGCTGATCCTAGCCATTTAGTCATGTGCATGTACAAAACAGCTCTTTGGCATAGTCGTTTTACAGTTTCAGTCTGTTTGTCAAGGCTGAAGCATGTTCTAATTGTTACTAACCTCAACTTCTACCTTTTTGACCATGCACAAAACTTGACAGCTTGGGGTAAAGGATAGCTTTTTTGAAAAAATCAGCGCTTCAAGTTGATCCAGAAAATGGCTTTTTTGGAAAAATGGCTGTATATTTGGTTTCAACAACAAGCGAAATCTAGAATAGAAATATGAGCATTGAAGCATTGGTCAAAGAATATTCGAGCCTAACTGAAGCTGAGCAGGCTGAATTTCTCGCCTTAATCGGTGTTGAAACGGGCGAGGATGATCTGTCCCCCGCATGGGAGGCAGAAATTGATCGGCGTTGGCAGGAGGTTTCGGACGGAACTGCAACGCTTGTTTCTGGAGAAGAATTATCCAAAAAATTAACAGAAAAATTTGGCGTTGAATTTAAGCTACCATAACCTTGCTGAAGTAGAAATCGACAGTTCTTTGACCTGGTACGAGGAACGAAGCAGACAAGCCTTCGATCAATTTCGTATTCGGCTAACTTCCGCATTGAACTCGATTCCTAAATTTCCTGAGCGCTTTCCTTGCATTTACGGTGAATTCAGAAGTGCAAGAGTGAAGAAGTTTCCCTACAAAGTGATCTTTAGAATTGAACAAGACAAAATATTCGTGATCGCCCTGGCACATGATAAACGCGATCCAGACTATTGGAAGGATCGGGTTTCTTAATATCAGTAAAGACCGATAGTGCTTAATCATTTCCCCAAACTCAACTTATACAAGCCACATCCATGCGCCGCCAAGCTCTGCGCAAAAGCTCCTTCCTGAACCCCCAATTTCTCCCCACTCCACAAATTGGTCACTTTGACTTTACCCAGTAAATCGAGATCTGCCAGTTCCACTTTGAGTTCCAGGCCCGGAGTTTCGGAGGTATTGAACAGGGCCAGGTACGTTTCGCCGGTTTTGCTGTTTTTCGAAGTAATCGCCGTTTTGCCATCTTGCTGATACAACAGGCGCACCCCGCCGCTCTCACGGTGCATTTTTAGCACCTCTTTATTGGTCAACAAAGAGAGGGTGAAGGCATCGTTGCTGGGTAAATCGCCGCCAAAAATCAAGGGCGAGCGGAAGATGCTGAAAAAGGTCATCAGGGTGTATTGCTCGTCCTTGGTCAGTCTGGTCATGCGGTCTTTGCCCACCTCGCCCCGGATGGAGAGACGGCCCAGAGGAATCATGTCACAATCGGGCCAGGTGCCGGGTTTGATGTAGGGATACCATTGTTTGCTAAGCTCCATGAGGTGGGTAATGTGGCGCCAGGTGTCCCACACGTCGTTGACCATGCGCCACATGTTGGCGTTGTTGCTCACGTGAGTAGCAGCATTGAAAGGAGTTTCGCCAGGGGAAGTGCTGAGCACAATTTTGCGGCCACAAGCATCAATGGCATTGCGGATCAACTCGATCTCGTCCTGGTGGTAGATGGGGGCAGAGAGATCGTCAATTTTGATAAAATCGACGCCCCATTCGGCATAGAGTTTAAAAATGGAGTTGTAGTATTCCTGTGCACCTGGCTTCTTGGCATCAACGGTGTAGTTGTCGCTCAACCACTTACAGAGATTTTGTGTAGAGTAAACCTGATCGGCGGTGATGCCATTGGTACCTGCAATGGGTAGTTTTTTGTTGACCGCTACTTTGGGGATACCCCGCATGATATGGATGCCAAATTTCAGCCCTTTTTTGTGCACATAAGCCGCCAATTCTTTGAAACCTTGCCCGTCTTTTGCGGATGGAAAACGATTGACGGCGGGCTGGTAGCGGCCGTATTCGTCCAACACGTAGCGAGGGTCTTTTTGGTTGTAGCCGCCCGCTTTATCGTTTTCTACAAACCAACGAATGTCCACCACGATGTACTCCCAGCCGTATTTTTTCAGGTTTTTGGCCATGTAGTCGGCATTGGTTTTTACTTCGTGTTCCTCTACGGTGGGGCCATAACAATCCCAGCTGTTCCAGCCCAGGGGCGGCGTCAAGGCCCAGGTTTTAAATTCTCCAGGTTTAAAAGTCGTGTTTTGAGCAGGAGCAGTAGATACAGCCAGGATGGCGATCAGGCATACAAAGGTGACGGATTTCAAGATGGTCATTTTATCCAGGTTAAAGAATTCGCTAGCAGGTTTTGATCAAAGATAGGGCGTAACTATTTAGCACTCGCCTTCGGCGGTGCTAAATCACATTTTATATGGCCACAAATGACACAAATTTTCACAAATCAAGGCAAAAACTTGCGTTTTTGCTCCCATCACGAACGATAACAACGAGCGTTAAGAAATAATAATGATAATTTTTTACCCTCGATTTAATTCAACCAAAGCGGCATGATGGAAAACGGATGAAACGGACTAAACGGATAAAAACGGATTTTTTCCGCCGCAGGCGGAAAAGGACGAGCCGAAGGTGAGTCAAAATCCGTTCTCATCCGTTCAATCCGTTTCATCCGTTTTGCCATCCTGTCGCTTTTAGCAAAGAGAGGCGAAGCCTCAAAAGCACGAAGCCCATAAACGTTGTCGTGGTTAAATTAAAGCAGCGAAGCTGCAAAAATGCTTGGTATTACTTTTTACCGCTCATAACTAAAGGTGGGGTGCTAAATTTTTACGATAGAGCTTAGTTTTGAATTAGGTTTAAGGTGAAATCCAAAACCTCATCCTGGCCTTTGGCCAATTCCTGAATTGTGGGCCGAACGATAAAATCCGGAATCACCCCGTGGCCGTCATTGGTTACCCTATCCCGGATCAGGAATTGCCGGGTGGGGATGTGTACTGAAATTTTGGAGGAAGGTAGGGTAACGGCTTCTTCCCAGCCACAAATCACACTTTTGTTGCCGCCCGTTTCTTCTCCAATAATCTTGCCTCGTTGGTAATGCCGGAAAGCCGAACTGACAATGCCGGAATTGGAAAAACTACCGCCATTCACCAGAAGGTACGTGGGGCCGAGGAAGGGTTTGGCTTGTGGTGGATTGAGTTGGGTTCCCCGGCCTTTTTTCAGGACGTTTCGTTCTTGTTCAGTAGCTGCTTCAGGATTTTTGACCACATTAAATTGTTCCACTACTCTGAATTTTTCTGGCAAAAGTTGGGACAGCAAAAACGTGCCATTTTCAAGGTTGCCGCCCTGATTGCCGCGCAGGTCGATGATCAAGTGTTTGATTTGTGCCTGTTTGATTTGGGTAAATAAGTAGCCAATGGTTTTTTTAAAATCCTGTTGGTACACCGTTTTTAAAATATCACTGTCAAAATCGCGGATAGAAAGGGTGGCGATGCTTCGCAGGATGTCAATTTTTAGCAAAATTCCTGTGCCAGGTTCTTGGTTCAAACCCCGCGCAGTTAGACGATTGGGAAAACGTGCAGCGCGAATTTCCCTGATTTTCACCTTGGGCAATGCCGCGACAGTGACACTACGTTTTTCGCCTTCACTCGTTTTAAGCTCAAGTAAAAACTCGGGAGGATACCCGTAAAAATAGCTGTAGTATTCCGTAAAATATTGGTTCAAAATCCAGATCGGGTAATTCAAATTGTGCCCATCCCGCATCATTCGGTCCAGACAAAATTGGATGATTTGCTCCGCAGGCAGGCCGTTGATGCTCAAAATTTCAGTTCCGTTGAAAACTTCATCACTCAAGGAACAATTCAACTCTACATACAATTTGCCACTTTGGTAAAACACTTTAAAAGGAAAAAACAAGGATTGATTGTTGTGGTGTTCCAGGGAGGTAGCGCTTGGGAAAAAAAGGGTATGGCCATCCTTGATGATTGCCGACAAGCGGGTTAGGTGGGCATATAGCTCCTGCTCACTCATGGGATGATCTGCCTCTTTTATCAATGCGGCTAAGGCAGAATCAAGCTGGGCCCTGCTGGCATATACGTACAAGTTGGGGTGGTGTTTTTTCAATTGTTGATGGAGGTATTGAATATCCTCCTGGACTTGAGCAGCAGAATATTTTGTGGTTTGGCCAAAACAAACACTAGCATAAATCAGCAGGAATAGGAGGAGTGTTTTTTTCATTTTATGGGTAGTGAGCGCGCTTTTAGCAATAAACGAATAATTGATTTTTGTTATTTCGTGACTGCCGGCAAAATGTACTCCGATAATATTTTTGCCACCTGCGGATGCGCATAAGGCATGCCATAAGCAGTAGCGGTAACGACAATCACCAGTGGTAAATCCTTAAAAACCAGGATGTAATTGCCACCGTTGCCCGCGCAATAAAAAGCTTCGTAAGCTTTGCCATTTACCTGGAAGCTTTTATTCCAGAATAAATAGCCATAAAATTCTTGGTCTCTTTCGGGGATTTGTTTCTGCTTGCTGAAAGACTTCTCTACCCATGCTTTGGGGATGATCTGTTGTTTGTTCCAACGCCCGCCATTTTTATACAGCTGCCCATATTTTGCAAAATCCAGTGCACTCATCTGAATGCCGCCAGCGGTGTTTGGTACCTGTTGGGGGGTATATTGCCATTGGTAATTGGTAATCCCGAGGGGTTTAAACAATCGTTCAGTGGCATAGGCTTCCAGCCCACCTTTGACTTGTTTGTTTAAAATATCACCCAAGAGCACCACCCCAGCGGTAAAATAACTCCACTCACCTTGGGGTTTGTTGGGGTCAAAAGGTAAATCCAGGGCGAATTTTACCCAATCTGGACTTGGGTACATATTCTCCTCATTCCCGGGTGATTGATCGTCGTTGTCATTGCCAGCAAAGCCCGAGCTCATCGTAAGTAATTCCCGAATGCTGGTATTTTCTTTGGGTAAGCCGAAATTGGCGAAAGATTTAAGCTGGTAAAAATCCTTCAGGGTTTGGTTCTCATCCTTAAGGTAGCCGTCGCGGATGGCGATTCCACACATTGTGGAGGCAAAGGACTTGCCTACCGAACGGGTATCGTGCAGGGAGTTGCGGTTTTTTCCATTGAAATACTCCTCAATCAAGAGTTGGCCATTTTTGATCACGACCACACTGCTGATTTTTTTAAAAACGCCTTCATCAATGTTTCCTTTGAGTTCCTTGATTTTGTTTTGATCAAAAGACGCGTTGGAAACCGGAAGGCCATTGTAAGGCATTACTTTGGTCAGGTTGACGGTAGACACATCAATTTTTGGATGCCGAAGTACTTCTAGCGCCAAATCTCCCGCCGCGATGATGTCGCCAATTTTTAACTCAACAGATTTTAGATAAGGCCGAATTTCCATTCTGAGCAAATGTTTTCCGTCACTCAGGGCCGCATCGCCACCGTTGTACAAGAATCGGTTCCAGAATGACTCACTCCATGATCCACTGCCTTTTTCATTGTCGATCAGTGGCCGGTTGATGACCATTGCGGTGTCTTGCATCCTGGCTTGCGGCGCTCCGGGCCAAAGGTTGCTTTGGTAGATTTGTTTGCCGTCTATGAAGAAGGTAAACTGGTAATTGCCAATTTTAACGAGTGAATCAGCAGTCAAATCGGGGTGCAGACGGTGGAGGTAATTGGTCAAAGAATTGCCAAAAAACGCGGTAAAAAAGAGATTGCTTTTATTGGTAAGGGTATAGGATTGGAGGAAATCGGCTTCCTTTAACGCTGCGACAGGAATGTATTTTTGGGTAAAAAAGACCTGACCCAGCTTGTTTTGGTGCAAGGGCGTTTTTATGCCTTCGGGCTTTACCAGATCGGCGACTTGCCCAAATAAACCCAGAGGCAAAAGAACACTGGCCAAAAAGAATAAACAAACAGCCTTCATTTTTTTAGATTTTGGTGATTTATAACCAAAGGTATTTGAATGCTGATTGGGAAAATAGAATGAAATTAACGTCAGAGTTTGTTTATGTTTTGTCAATAATGGGGCGTTTGTAGCCAGAACAAAAAAATTAAACAAGCTCCCGGGAAAGCAGCATTTTGCGGTAGGCCAGGGGACTGATGCCCATTACCTTCTTAAAGCAACGAATAAAATGGCTCTGATCGGCGAAGCCGCACGCAAAAGCAATTTCCGTTAACGTCTGCTTTTGATTGGAAATGAGGGTCAAGGATTGTTCAACCTTTATTTTTCGAATGTATTCACCAAAGCTACAATAAAAATACCGAGAAAAATCCCTGGAAAGGTGCCCCGGATGGATGCCTGCTGCCTGGGCCAGCTGAGTGAGGGAAATACTTTCGCTGCTTTGATCGTGTAAAAACTCCCTTACTTTTTTTACCCAGGAAGGATTGTTTTTTAAAGCGTTTTCCTCCTTGTGATGGATGCCGGCCAGGGCTTCCAGTAACAATCCCTGGATAGACAACTCGCTGACATGGTCCTGGAGTTTTGATTCCACAAAAATTTTGTACAGCAGCAATTTGTGCTTAGGGTTGGATACGAGGATGTTTCCTTGTAAAGCGTTTAAGTCAACCGAAAAAGCATCTACCCATTTTTGCTCCAATTCGATGTGGAATCCTCGGGTGTAACCCTTTGGTTTAATGTTGTAATGAGGCTCTTGCCAGTTGTGAAACAAGATGGTTCCCGCAGGGCAATGATGCACTTCTTTTTTGTTGCCTTCAATCAGGTTTCCTTGCAGAATAAAGGTGAAATAGGGGTTTTCGTGGTAATGCCAATCCACTTTATCATGGGTGTAGGCTGTGTCGGTCAGGGTGATGCCGTCCAGGTAGACCGTTTCGGTGGTCTGGCCATAAAATTGTCCCTTGGGCAAATGGATCATGGATGGTCGTGTTGGGTTGAAAATGGAATTTATTTTGTTTTTTTTATTCCTTCTCCACCAGCTTCAACCAATCCAGAATGATGTTTTGCAGCACCCCTTGTTTTGCTAGTACATCCTCCAAGTCTTTAAAAATGGCAATCCGCCTTCCGTCTTTGTAATCCCCTTCAAGTAGCCCGGATTGATCATTTACTTTGGCTCCACTTGGAAACACCAACATGATTCGGCCCTTATGCAGGTTCATCACAATCATGTCCCTTTTGTATTCTTTGGGATCAAATTCTACCATCTCGCCGGTGTAGTAAAAACTGGGATTGTTCCATTTTATTCTTTCACCAATTTCAAGATCGGTGCTCAGGATAATCCGGCGCAAGGTTTCAACCACCTGAGCCACTTCTGGCTCCAGCTTTTGGATGTGTTCAGTAACTTGTTCCTGCTCGCTGAGTTTGGCTTTCATGGTTGTCTGGCATTTAATTAAAAAAGTTGTCAGTGTAAAATTATTAAAAACCTTTCATTTTACAGCCAGCTCTTTACCTGGACTGTGACTTACCTGGCCTGTGACACCACCGGGTAACTATACGCAATGCCCGTCGCGACACTATTGAAATTATCCCCGGATTTGATTTTTTCTGGTCCAAACAACCTGCTGAAAATGTTGCTGAGCGGCCGGACGTAAGAAGTTCCACCCGTCATAAAAACCGTATCGATGTCTGCAAAATCAATGTTCTGGCTTTTCAAAAAAGCGTGCAGGTAAGCCTCGATTTTAGCCACATTTTTGTGGATGATCACACTTTCAAAATCTTCAATCGTGATGGACTCATCGATCTGAACATCCAATTCATGAAAAGTAAAGTTGGAAACATCCTGATCGGTTAGGCCGAATTTTGCTTTTTCAATTTGTTTGAAGAGGATATAACCCAGGTTTTTTTCAATCAAGGTCAACAGATTTTTTACCCGGTAATCCCGCCCTGTGGCAAAGTAGGATTTGTTGATCGTGTTGCGCCATTTGTAGGTATCCAGGAAGTTCATTTTTTCCCAGGAACAAATGTTGGTAAAATAGGAGAGGGGCAGGTCAATCCATTTCCCTTCCCCCAATTTCTCCTTCACCCCTCGGCCAAAATGGGGAGTGCCCCGATGCCACATGATGTCCGAATCAAAACTGTCCCCACCGATGTAGATGCCTCCTTTGGCGATCATGTCGCCGCTGCGGTCGGGGTTGAGGATGGCGTCAGGTTTGAGTTTCATGATGGAAAAATCCGAGGTGCCACCACCGAAATCGGCTACTAGTACCAGTTCTTCTTTATTGATTTGCCGCTCGTAGGTGAATGCTGCTCCGATGGGCTCCATCTGGAAATAAAAGGTATCGAAGCCAGCAATCTGCACCGCTTTAGCCAGGCGCTCCTGAGCAAGTTGGTCTTTTTCGGGGTTTTCATCAAAAACCACTGGACGACCAATCACGGCTGTGGTGACATTGGCGCCCAGAAAATCATCGGCTTGTTTTTTTAAGTGGAGCAAAATCAAAGCAACCAGATCCTCGGCTTTGTAGAGTTTGTTGAAAATCCTGGTCCCCAAAAAGCTTTTATTCGGCAGCACTCGTTTGATTGATTTCATGAAGCGGCCTTGCATTCTACTTTCCACATAGGCTTCCACAGCTGTTTCTCCTATGGAATAGGTCACTGGAGCATGGGGGACCTGCGCATCTGGGAAAAACAGCAGGGAAGGTGTGGTGAAAATTTTCACCACACTGTTCGTTCTGGTGTCCAAAATGGCTAAGGCCGAGTTGGTGGTGCCAAAGTCGATGCCGTAGATAAAATCAGTCATTTAAAAGCCTTTCGTGGTTACCGCTTTGTGGAACAAACATTATCTCCTTTTCGTTCCTAGGATTGATCATCCAAAAGATAAAATCAATTTCTTTGCCTCAACACCACCGGGCCCAGCAAGCCTGAAGGCAACAAAGTCCCATTCGCCTGATAAAACGGCATCGTCGTAAAGGTCGTCTTCGCGGCACCGGGTTGTGCATCACCGATCAAGCGGTTGACCCACAAGTTGGTGACTTTGATCTCGACGGTATTCACCCCCGCTTTCAAGGCGGCGCTGATGTCGGTTTTGAAGGGTTTTTTCCACACAATGCCCAGGTTCTGGCCATTTACAATCACTTCAGCCAGGTTTTTTACATCGCCCAAATCGAGTTCATATTTGGCACCTTTTACCAAGGTGGGAATGGTAAACGTGTTTTGGTAGCTCGCCGTGCCGGAGAAGTACTTGATGCCTGCCTCAGCGTGGCTTGGCCAGGAGATCAATTTGTCAAATGTAGCCGTGGCAGGAGCACCGCGATCGGCCTGGAAGTTCACTTTCCAGGGCGTGGTGATGCTCAATACCGGTTTTGAAAGTGAAGTAGGCTTGGTATAGACTGAAGCAGTAGCTTTGCCGCTGAACACGATGAAGTAGGCATCCCAGGATTCAAAGCTCAGGGTTAAAATGGTGCGGCCATCTTTGATTTCGTAAGACACCTTTTCCGTTTTGCCCGTTTGGGGGTTCCACAATTCAGGGATTTTTCCGTTTACCCGGAAGCTAGAGATGCCGCCATTGCTGTTTTCGCTGCGGTTGTTAAGCCAGTAGATGTCTTGTGTGGGCGTTTGGCGGTGCACGTACAGGATTTTGTCGGTATTGCCGGTGATGCTCAGATCTTCTTTCAGGCTCAAGGCCTTCAAGGCTTCTTTGATGCTGCCTTTCAGCACGTTGGGGCTACTCCAGATTTCTGCCACAATGCTTTGAAACTCCTCGGGGATATCAGACAAGCTGGGCGACTTCTCCGGTTTCACTCCTGCTACCTTTGCCCCTGCTTTAACCAGGTCGCGCAGTTTTTTCAAAACGGGAAGGGTCATTGATTTGGCGCTTTCATCCAGTACCAGTAGGCGGTAGGTATTGCCACTCGGCGCAACCAAACGGCCATCTTTGACCTGAATCACATTGATCAAAGCGCTGGAGTTGACAAAGTCGTACTCGTATCCAGCCGGAACAGCGGGCAGTTTTTGGTTGAAAGTAGAGGTGATGTTGTTGTTCTCGCCATAGTAATACAGCACATCTGCTACAAATTTGCCTTGTTGCAGCAGGTAACAACTGCGCCCCAGGTAGCCCATCCAGGCTGTTGCTTGCTCTGCCCAGGTTTCCTGGCGGGTAAACCACTGTCCGAATGGCCCGAGAGAAAAGCCTGGCTTCTTGTCGTCCAATGGCTGGTGCACCGAGGTATGGATCACGAAGCGGTTCAAACCCGAAGCCATTTCCAGGTCGGCGGTGCGTTTGAGTTGTTCGGGAGCATAGACAAAAGCCCTTCCGACGGCGGTCATAGACTCCCCGGCAACGATGTTTTGGCCGTAAATATGGGCAACAGATGCCGACTCGCGGATGTCTGCTTCGCTGCGTACTTCCTCGTCGGTACCACCTGCCAAACTGCCGGGCGTCCACATTGCCGACATGGGTACATCTGCATAACGCTTGACATCCATGCCATCGGCCAGGTAAATGCGTTGGTTTTCGTGCGATTCGGTGTAGCGCTTCATGCCGCGTTTGTGCAGCTCTTCGCCAATCACGTCGTAATGGCTCTCGGCAATGAGTTCACCGATGGTTTTGCGGAAATCCCACAGGAATTGTTCGCTGCTCTCCAGGCTTTTGACCACCCGGCCAGTCAGGACCGGAATCCAGGTGGTGATCTCGTAGCCGCGTCTTTGGGCAAATTCTTCGGGAAAACTTTTCGTCCAGGTCATGTGGCCTGCTTCGTAACTGTCCAGGATCATGTGGGTCAGTCCTTTGGCACCCATCAAACCGCCAGTGGCGTCTTTGTACATGTCCAGGTAGGTGTTGATGTACTTGCGTACTGCTTCTTTGTCTAGTTTATCTACCTCCAGTCCCGTGGCTTCTGGCGAGGCAGGGTGGTTTTGGCGGCCAGTGAGAGAATAGCCGAGCCGAATTACGTTCCAGTTTCCGGCAGGTGCATCCCATTCCAGGGTACCGTCCGGCTTTAACTTGGAAGTCAGGTCGATTACGTCCTTGTTTGCAATGGCATCAGGGTTGGAATTTCCGGGAAGAAAGGGGCTTTCTTTCCAGGGCGTAAATCCGGCTTTGTCTTCGAATTGGTCGATGCGGTCGGTGCTGTACAACACGAATTCGGCCACATTTACACCTTCCGGTTTGGGTGTACCTCCTGCGCCAAACATGGCCGCAATGGGGTTAACCGGAGGTACAAATGATTTGAACGCCATGCGGAAGAAGCGAGCGGTGGTGGCTGGAATACTCACCGTGTTTTGAGGCACAATACTGCCTGATACGGGTGCAATTTCTCGAAAGATGACGCCATCGTCGCTTACCTTCAAGCTACGGTTGAGTGGGCCGCCGTCAAAGTCTTCGAGCATGGTATGGTTGGCTCCAGCGATGGAAAAAGCTTTGATCGTTTGGGGTCGGGCAAATTCGTATTGGATCCACATGTCTTCTCCTGCGCCTACCGGGGGCAGGAAAGTGCCTTTTGCCAGATCGCCATCACTCAGTTCCTGGAGGGAGAAAGTGCCCCCACTGGAACTTACTTGAGGATTCCAGGTGGTGAAAACTTGTTCATTTTGAGGAACGCGGTAGGCAATGACCAGGGCGTCTTGGTAATAGTTGGGGGCTTTGGGCATTGGGTCGCCAAAAGCATTGGCTTGCGCCAAGCCTACATTCTGAAACTTCCCGGTGGCCTCAGCGGGTTGAGGGAGTTTGCCACTGAAGGTTTTGCCCCCATATACGCGGGTTTCCGTCCAGACGTATTTTTTCATGGCGTCCTTGGGTTCTACCCAGGGGCCGCCCGTTACACTCCAGCCAGGTGAGCCCGCGATGGCAGCTTCCAGGCCTTTTTTGTCGGCGGTTGTTATGGCGAATTTGAAGGCGTCTTTCCACTCGGGAGTCATAAAGACCAGTTTCTTGGGCACAACCACGGGAGTGAGCAAGTTGGCATCAAAGTTTTGAAAACCGCCAATGCCGACCCGGCTCATCCAGTCGAGGTCTTTTTGGATGCCTTCTTTGGTGATGTTGCCGTTCATCCAATGCCACCAGACGCGGGGCTTGGCGGCTTGGGGAGGCGTTTGGAAAGAGGGAAGGAGGGGATTCTGGGCTTGTAGGGTACAGGCTAAAAAGCTGATGAGTAGTGCGATGGATGTTTTCACCTTCATGGAATGACTGATTTGGTTGAACTGCAAAAAGACAAGGTTAACATGGAAAGAAAAAAATCAGGTGATTATTTGCCTAATCCCTTCTCCCGGCATGTTTTTTTTGTTTTTCTCAGCGTGAAATTAGGTAAAATTTGGCAAAAGCTCTCCTGTACACTGCTGTTTGAATGGAAGGTAATTGTGGTTGAAATCAATCTGAAAGCATGCAAAATCAATCCGAAATTCTAGGTATACTGTGTTGTTTAGTTTCTTCAATCCCCCTGAAACCCATGCTGCATCGCATAACGCACCAACTCCGCGCTGCTATTGGCATTCGTCTTATCCCGTAAATTTTTGAGGTGAAAATCCACCGTTTTAATGGACAAAAACAGTTTGTCGGCCATTTCCTGTCTACCGTATTTCCCCACAATGGCCAGGATCTCCTGCTCGCGCTCCGAGAAGCTGGTTTCTTTTGTCAGAGGTACACTGCGCCGTGGTTTTTGGCTCTGAATTTTGAGCTGTTTCAACAAGGCTTTGGACACATAATCCGGGAAGTACTGACCACTTTCCATCACCTGAACAATTGCATTTTTTACTGTGACAGAATTTTCGTCTTTGAGCAGATAACCATTGGCACCGTTTTGCATCATAAATGCCATCAAAGCTTCGTCGTAGTGCATGCTGAGGATGACCACTCTGATGGCGGGGTAGGCGGCATTTATTTTTTGCATGGTTTCAAAACCGTCCATTTCGGGCATGGTGTAATCCAGCAGGATGACATCGGGTTGTTGGTTTTCCAATTGTGTCAATACACTGGGGCCACTATCCGCTTCGAGAGTAACCTCCAATTCGGCGAAGGTACTCAGGATGAGTTTCATGCCTTCCCGAAACAGGTTTTGGTCATCTACCAGGCCTACCTTAATAGGTGTTTCCATGGGGTTCTATTTGTTTTACTGTATTTAAAGGGAGGTTTAAATTCACCTCCACGCCATTTCCGGGCGAGGTTTTATAGTTCAGTTCACCGTTCAAAAAAGCCATGTGGCGCTCCATATTTTTCAGGCCGAAACTCTTTCTTCCCGGCCTTTGCTCGTAAGCTGCTCGATCAAAGCCTTTTCCATCGTCCTGGTACTGCACCATGAGTTGGGTGTCGCTGAACTGAAAGTGGATGGCTACATTTTTGGCTTCGGAATATTTGAGTGCATTGTGGACCAATTCCTGCAAAATCCTGAAGAGCGCTTTTTCCCGGTCTCCTTCAAATCGCTCCTCGGCATTGGCCTGCAAATCGACCTTGATTTGTTTCAATTCTTGGAGTTTTTCCAGCAGGCCGCGGGTAGCGCTCACGATGCCCAGGCGCTCCAGGCTTTGGGGCAACAGGTCATTGGTGATGGTGCGTACTTCCTGGATGTTTTCGTTGAGGGCTTGCAAGGCTTTTTCTTTGAAAAGTGAAAATTGAGGTGCAGCCAGCTCTTGGCTCACATTGGATACATAAATCTTAGCAGCCGACAACAAACCGCCAATGCTGTCGTGCAGCTCTATGGCCATCCGTTTGCGCTCGGCTTCCTGGGCCAGGATACCAGCGGTCAATAACTCTTTTTGATAGGATACTTCCATCTGTTGGGAGCTCAGTTGCTGCTGGAGTAACCGCCTTTGGTAGACGATAAAAAACACGATGATGAAAGAGACTAGGAGCACCATTCCGGTGATCCCAAAAGTGAGCTGAAAGGACAAATTGTTTATTGCTTCGGTTGAACCCATAATGCGATGGTGTAACAAATGTACAAGAGAATGGTGAAGATAGCGTGAATTCCAAAATAGGTGAACCACAAATTATGAATGGGCGTGAGGTAATGGCTAAACAAAAAGATAAAAAAGCTCGCCGCGTTGTAAAACAAAACGCCTATGCTGATCCAGAATAATGGCTCTTTTTCTAGATTCAGGATTTTCATTTCTCGGAGGGTTTTGGTGAAAAAACTGAGCGCGTAAAACATCAAAATGAGCGCACTGAGCGTACGGTTCAGGACATTTTCGGTTTTGAGTTGCTCAAAAAAGACACTGTTGATGGTGGCAAAGAGAGGATAACCAAATAGTAACAGCCTGCTTAAAAGCTGTGGCAGAACTGGCTTGAAAATGAGACTCAGCAATATAAAATCAACAATGGTGTATATGTGAAGGAGGAACAAGTTTGGTTGGTGGAGGTAGGTTGCAATAAACATGGCAAAGAGGCCAATTAAAGTACCCCACCAAACAAGATATGGTATTAAGCTACTTTTATCTGTTATTTTTTTTATTTTAAAAAACGCCAAAATACTGGGTATCAGTCCTATGTACGCAGCAAAGCTATTTAAAATGCGGACTAATTCCTCGCTCATATTCAATGATTTAAATTCCTTGCATTAATTTTCATATTTGTTTCAAAAAATTCAGGCAAGCACTTGGGAAAGCTAATATAGCTGTTTATTCTTATTGACAATGATTAGGACACTGGACAGAAAATTCAAAATTTTCATCATATGCAACTTCTTTATTGTTAACAGGAGGCAAAGTAAGTCCATTTCTGGTAAGTCGAATCACTATGCGCAAGGGTACTTCATTGGACTGATCTAATTTGCCCAGATAAACATAAAAACCACAATTAGGATATTTCTTTTGGAAGTCATAGATTTCTCGAGTATCCTTTGCAATAAAGGAATAATGCCGAATTCGATTGGCCTTACTCTGGGCACCACTATCCTGCAAGTATAGCTGTTTATTGATGTCCTTATTTGAGCTTTTTTTCCAATTATTGACTAAGGTATCGGCCAAGGGATTTGGAATTTTGGTAAGGTTTATTTCACTTTTAGCATGCTGATTTGGCAAAAAAACTTTTAGCGGATAACGCTTGCGAGGAGAAGCAGAATCGGCCTTTGTATCAGAAACAGACATTAGTAGAGTTAAATTTGGACTGCCTTTTTGTTTTGTTCCAGCTTTGCTTTGAAGCCCAGGAAAAACACGAATCCACACAGAATCTCCATCTGCCGATTTTTTTTTCATTTTCCGCTCTAGTTCCTTAAAAAAAGCACTGGCCTGGTTTTTATTCAACCTGAAATAAGTAGCCTTATCCTGGCCGTCATCAAAAAGAAAATCCTGGCTTAAATCCCCTCTTGCCGTATCAAAGTAAGTCATCATGGTAACACCTTGGGTAGTTACCGAATCAGGAAGAGTGTCTACTTTAGATAAGCGCTCCTCATTGGAAGGTTTATTACTGACGTTGTCACAGGATTCATAAAATAGGCTGAAGCCAATAAGAGTGAAAAGGACAAATCCGGAGCTTTGAAATAAGCGAATTCTTGAGTACATAAATTGAGATTTTAAATGAATTTAAATCGGATTAAAAATAGCGCACAGATCTCGTTTAAAAAAGCCAGAAGCACAGTTCTGTTAAAAATCCTAGTTGCAGCTAGGGTTTTTCCTAGTTCGGAGAACCAGAAGACATTTTGAGTAAAAAGGCATACTAAAGACCGATCAATAAAGGCTAATGTCCTGTAAAAGAGTTCCATTTTGAGCATTTCAGCAATAGTAAAAGTTCTTGACTTTTTTGAACTAGGGTATCATTTCTTGCTACTCATCCCAAATGCTCCCAATTTTACCATCAGAAACAGACACTAAAGCTACTGATCACAACTGCCTTGGAAAGTTACGGCAAATCTTGGCGGATTCGAAAGGTAGTTAAATCAGATTTTAATAAGTTTTTTAACATCTAAAACCTTTAACAATGAATTACAATTTGGTTTTTGTCAACAACTCAACTCTATCTGGAGCAGCTTGTGTTTATCAAGATGACCCAAATTTGGCCAATCAGGGCTTTATGAAGCTGGCCTGGTTTGCCAAGGAAACTCACCCAAGTACGCATGTGCTTTTTCAATGGAGTATTGACTACTGTTTTGTTTGGGCGGAAACAGGCACATTGACTCCTGGAGTCAAATTTTTGGCCTCTGAAACTAAACCTGCTGATTTAAACACCAGCAATAAGATTACCTTGGATTATGTTGCTGGAGCATTCGAATTTACCAATCAAGTGCAAGGGCCAAATCCAGGGAATCTCTATATCTCTGAATCGGCAAGTATTCCACCAACCAATCGAGCTGCTGTTGGGGTAGGTATGTCTGGTTTTGGTACCTTTGCTGCACAAGCTGGACCAAACCTACAAGCAGTTTATACTCCGCATCCTAAGTATTACATCACTTTTGGAAATTACAATCAAGGTGATGTAATGGATAGTACCATTTCTACAACATCGGCAGAGATCGATTTTCCACCCAATACTTACTCCATGACTGCTATTCTTAATCAGGATAACACATGGACCATTTTGCCTACTCCTCAGGTCAATGCAATGCATGTAGAGGCTAAGAAGAGTAGCAACAAGGCAGCTTGGGGAGTATTCTAATTTTCATTTGGAAGGTATTGGATAAAAGAGACTTGTACTCTTTTATCAGGTACCTTCTATTTTAAAAAATTAAAACCATGATCTTAATTGTTTGCACTGATGATCCATCTTTGGTCAATGTGGCACGTCATTCTTCCAATGGGCATTTGCCTATTTTTGGCGACTATTTTCAAATTTACAGTCAGCAAATCCCACGTTTACATGCTGATGAAAATTTGTTCATTATTGCTCATGGCGCATATCAAGGAGATGATGGCAATCCAGTTATTGGGGATCAACGAAATGCATTTTATGTCAATGCAGCTGACTTAAAACTTAATCTTGATTCTTTATTTCCTGAGAAATACCGAGCCAATGTCTTTGTTGATGCCTGTGAATCGGCGGATAACAATGGGGACACAGTGAGTTTTATCGAAATGCTTAGTGCCGTTCTACATGATAGTTATCCTGGAGTGGAAGTATACGGCCGCAACGGTATAGCTAACGGCCTTATTCCATTGCCAGGGAACCCAAGCTGGATCAGAGCCTAAAACCCAATTTTTTAAAACCCATTCAGTTTTACCGGGGGCGTGGATATGTGCCCCTGGTTAACATTAATACACATACAACTCCACCCGCTGCACCCCATACTGCCCATACGGAATCCGCACATGCCTACCTTGATGCGTTTGATCGCCATTCAAATGCCGCAGCACTTTCCATTGTTTTTGCTCAAAAGCCCCTTCATCTACTTTTAAGATACCGATGTTGAGGGCAGGATCAGAAACGGGTTTGAAGGTGACCACTACTCCAGTTCCTGCCAGATAAAACTCATCTTCCCCAGTCTGGATCAGCATCGCGCCGGCCATTGGCCATTCCGCGGCGGAAGCACCGGGCGACCAGCCCAGGGTAAACTCGTGTTTGAACGTAAACTCGTATTTGCCCATGCGCACAATCGTTTCAACGTTGGTTTTGTCCAAAAGTACCCCTTCAATTTTGCCTTTGCCCTGGTTACTAGTGATCAGCGGGCTGAGTGTTTCGATCAATTGGTACATTTTGCCCAAACCTTCTTCACTGGGCTTTTCGGTAGACTCAATGGAAAAAGGTGAGAAGCCCAGCGCGTTGTAATGTCCAATCGCGTAGATGGCCTTGGCCGCCACGGTTGGGTCAAAGCGGTGCTCTGGGACGAACAAAGGGTCACCCTGACGGGTATACAGGTCGTTCCAATGTTTGAAGTCAGGATTGTAAAAGTCGGGAGCCAGGAAATCAATGGCCGGGCCTGCGGCTTTCCACACGTCCATCAAATGGGGTAGAGGACCCGCGCTGGGGTAGTTGCCAGGCTCTCGGCCTGGGCGGTTCAGTGCCGCATTGACAAACATGGGCAAGGGGTAAATCTTTTTGCCTGCTGCGGTGATGGCATTGGCGAATTTGGAGTAATACCAGGCCATGAAAATCTCGTCGGTGTGTAGTCCTTTGCCAAATACTGCTTCCCAGTTGCCGGAAGTTTTGTAGCCCTGGTTTTTCCAAATTTGCAAGAATTCAGGAACGAGTTTTTCCTTGTTTTGCTGCAGGTATTGGATCAATTCGGCGGGGACTGGTTTTTGGAAAGCTGCTGTTGCCAGCGTCTGGTAATCCCGTGCGGAAGGCAACATGCCGATCTCATTCTCCACTTGCACCATGATGACGGTATGCTGTGTTCCATCGAATTCCTTGATGAAGCCCATCAATTTTTCAAAGGCACGCAGGTCGGCTTGCAGGTTGTTTTCGCTAAAGGAACTCAGGATTTCCTGACTGCGGCCAGTATTGTCCTTTACCCGGGGGTACTTGTCTTGGTTGAGTTTGACCCAAGCGGGAGCATGGCTCGACATGCTGTTTTTCCAGGAACCAAACCAGAGGAAAACGATTTTGATTTCCTGTTTGCGGGCCTCGCTGATCAGGTCGCGGATGAGGCTGAAATCGAATTTTCCTTCCTGGGGTTCGAGCAGTTCCCAATACACGGGTACCAGCACGGTATTGAGGTGCATGGCCTTCAGTTTTGGCCAAATGGCTTGCATGTTTTGAATGGTGGAGGCGGAGGAATTGCCGAGTTCGCCTCCTAACATGATGAAGGGTTTACCGTCAACGATGAATTGGGTGACATCCCCTTGTTTGCGGAGGGCGGGAAGGGAATTTTGTGCAAAACTCAATTGAAATTGGGCTACTGTGCTGAGCAGCAGCAAGAGACAAGCGATCTGTTTCATTGTTTGTTTATGTTGGTTATAGGCATCAAACTAGTGCATTAATTCACAAGTTTGAGTGTAGCTCAACTTATGAGTTAATGCACCAGGTATACCTACTGACTATTTATCGATTTCAACAGTGACTACTTCGGCAGCGCCTTATTGAACTCCCCGGTAATGCGCAGTTGAATCTCATCGCTGACAAAAGCCGTGGTCAGGTTTTGGCCCACCGTGAACTCGCTTCTTTTGATGGTTCCCACAGCCTTGATGCCCACTTGCATGTTCTTGGCATTTTTATTCGGGTTTTCTACCGGGCCATTCATGGTTACCGCCAAAGTCAGGGGTTTGGTGATGCCCTTGATGGTGAGATTTCCGGTCATGGTATACAAGTTCTTCTTCTTTTTCTTGAAGGAAGTACTTTTGAAGGCAATGGTTGGAAACTTTTGCACATCAAAAATGTCTGGACTGCGCAGGTGGTTGTCGCGCATTTCCAATTCGGTATTGAGGCTGGCCGCCTCGATGGTCACCTCAAAAGCGGCATCGGATAGATCGTCTTTGGTTGCGCTCAAAGTGGCTTCGTACTTTTTGAAAAAGCCATCCACTTCTGAAATGCCGTGGTGCTGTACGATAAAGGCTACTCTGGAGTGACCTTTGTCGTTGGTCCATTGGCCAAAAGCCAAAGCGCTAAACAAGCAAAATAAGGGAATTAAAGCAAAAATCTTTTTCATGTGTGTGTGATGTTTGTACCTGGCGATTTTTCCATAACTGCACAGGAGTATTGAATAATTGACTAATAATCTGTTGTGTCGCGTCGCAGAAGGCGAGGCACTATATTATTACTTACGCAGTTGAAAGATAAGTCCTGCCAATGAAAATTAACGATTTTTTTATTATTAAACACACATTACGCAGTTTAACCGCAGTAACGGTATGTAATGAACCAGCACTTATATTTCAAAGTCTACTTTGCATCCAGCGTCTTTTTCCAATCCAAATACCCAAAAATCGCGACTACGAATAAAATCAAGCTCAAAAGGGAAAACACAAGCAACCCCTTGTACGCCAACAACGGAATCGCCACCAGATTGGAGACATTTAGCCAGATCCAGTTTTCCAATTTGCGTTTGGCCAGCAGCCACATACCCGCCCAGGCGGTGGAGGTGACGAATGCATCCACGAGCGGGACGTCTGAATTGGTGAAGACACGGAGTACCCAATAGAGCAAAACCCAGCCCAAGCCAGCGATGCCCCAGGTGATCCATTTTTCGCGAGAGCTGCTGCGGGAGATGCGGGAAGCACCGGAAGAAGAGCGATTCCCCCAGTTCGCCCATCCGTAAATGCTCATCACCAGGTAGTACCCTTGCAGCAAGGTTTCGGCATAAAGCCGGGATTGATACAACAAAATGGAAGAGCAAAGGATACCAATGATTCCAGTTGGGTACAGCCAAATGTTGTTTTTGCGCGCCAGCAGCACTTCACTTACGCCAAAAACCACTGCGGTCCATTCCAGGGGGCTGGTTTGTCGAATCTGCTGCATCAGCTGTCCCCCAATTTCAGTTAACTCCATTTGTTTTTTGCTCCAATTGATTGATGGATTTGCAATTCCCTGATCCAGCATTTTTTTCTGGATCAGGGATTCAGTTGTATACGCAGATCGATGACCTACTGTTCAGTGTACTTTTTGAAATTATCCAAAATGGCCTGCCAGCCCCCCTGTTGCAACTCCAAGCTATTTTCACTTTCGGCTTCAAAGGTCTCCATAATTTTGGTCTGGTTATCGATTGCCTCAAAGGTGATGACTACTTTTCGGTCATCGTCGGTTGTGTACGCAATGCGCTGGTGCTCGATGACTTCGTCATAGCTTCCACAAAAATCAAAGCTGAAACTGCCATCTTTGGCCGCCATGGTGTACACAAAACGGCCACCGGGTTGCAAGTCATTGCTTGCCTTGGGGGTATGCCAATCGTCGGAGGCATGGTTCCAGTTGATGATGTGGGTGGGGGCTGTCCAATGGTTCCACACCATTGCTATGGGGGCATTCACGGTGGTCTGTACGGTGATGGCCGGTTTTGCTGCCGCTGGACTCAGTTTGGCAATCTCGATCTTTTTCATTTGCAGCAAGGCGTTCATGGCGTATTGCGCTGCTGCTGGATCAGGATTGCTGAGCGCTTGCATCAATTGGCGCGGCACAATCTGCCAGGATACGCCAAACGGGTCTTTCAGCCAGCCGCATTGGCCTTCTTCGCCCTCTGCTGTGAGGCCATCCCAAAAATGATCAACCTCTGCCTGATTCAGGCAATCGACCACCAGTGAAACGCCTTCGGAAAAATCAAATTTGTGCACCCCTGGGGCATCCATGGCCATAAAAAGCTGCTCGTTGAGGAAAAACTGGCTGTGTTTGATCTTGCCCGGAATCGGTTCGTTTTCTTCAAAACGGGCAATCATGCGGATGGAAGCATCCTCAAATAAGCTGGAATAATGGGCAATGGCCGTTTCTGCGTGGCCCTGTTGTGCATTGGCAAACATCAACAGCGGAGTAATTTTTTGACCTACTTCTTCCAGGTTGCCCAGTACCAATTGCCAGGAAACCCCAAAGCGATCGGACAACCAACCGTATTTTTCACTCCAGGGATATTTATTCAGCGGCATCAAGGTTGAGCCGCCGTCACTGAGTTGCTGCCAGGCTGCATCAATCTCTGCTTCGGTTTCAAAAATGGCGTAAAAGGAAAGGGTAGGATTGGGCTGGTATTGCGGTCCGCCGTTGAGCCCCATAAACTTTTGGCCGTGCAGCTCAAAATTTACCACCATGGAGGTATCGACAGTGATGGTTCCTTTGCCAAAAACGGCGCAATACAATTCGGCTGCTGCTTTGGCTTGGCCATCAAACCAAAGACAAGGGAATATTTTGTTTTTCATTTAAAAAGTTTTATAATGCAAATATAAATGATTTTTTAAAATAAAATGTGGTGTGATTGTGACTTATTTGGATGTGATTGCGACAATTTTTTTGGCTACCCAGTTGCAGGGGGAGATAAAATTAATAATTTGGGGTGATCTAAAAGTGAAAAAAGTGCCCCTACATTTTACTTACCATCTATTTCAACTTTCGTAAATGAGAATTGCTACAACCTTTGTGTTGAGTTTGATTCTTTCTTCAAGCTTCGGTCAAAGTTTGAAAAAAGAAAAGATACAAAAACTGGCAGATGAATACTTTATTGAGGGCGTCAATACGCTCAGGGATTTTTTAACCCTGCCCAATTTTGGCCGAAAGGCCGCTGATATTGATCGAAATCTAAGCTGGTGCGAGCGGGAATTTAAAGCATTGGATTTCGAAACTACCGTGCTGGTTTCGGATGGTGTCAAACATCTGCTTGCAGAAAGAACCTTCGACAAGTCGGCCCCCACCGTTTTGGTTTACCTGCAAATCGATGGTCAACCTGTAGATTCTACGGAATGGTTTCAGGCCAGTCCATTTCTTCCGGTGCTCAAAGAATGCAACAAAGCAGATTGTCAGGAGATAAACTGGAATAAACTACAACCGACCTGGAATCCAGACTGGAAGATCTTCGCACGATCTGCTTCTGATTCAAAAGGCCCGGCAATTGCGTTTTTGCAGGCACTCAAGATTCTTCAACGGGAAAAAATTCAACCCGCCTACAACCTGAAAGTGATCATGGATTTCCAGGAAGAGCTGGGTTCTCCAAGCCTTCCGATGCTGGTAGAGGTAAATCGGGACCGGTTTTCTGCTAAGGTCATGCTGATCATGGATGGCACTCGTCCGCCCGGCAATGTGCCCAATCTCACGTTCGGTGCACGAGGAATCGCCACCTTGAAACTTACCGTTTTTGGTGCACGAAACGACTTGCACAGTGGTCAGTACGGAAACTATGCTCCCAATCCTGTCTTTGCCCTTTCCCGGCTGCTGGCAAGCATGAAGGATGAAAACGGCCGGGTGTTGATTCCAGGCTTCTATGACGGCGTAAACCTCAGTAAGCAGCAAAAGGAGCTGATCAACCAGTCGCCAGAGGATCGCACTGAACTACTGGAAACAATAGGGATTTCTCAACCCGAAATGATTGGAGACAGCTATCAGGAAGCACTGCAATATCCCTCATTTAATGTCAGAGGTTTGCAAGCTGGAGGGGTGGGAGATGAGGTTCAAACGATCATTCCATCGAAAGCTTTGGCTGAAATTGATATGCGACTGGTTGCGGAAACACCAGCCGAGCGGCAAATTCAATTGGTGAAAAAACACATCGAAGCGCAGGGTTTTAAAGTGCTGGACTCTTTACCAAGCGATGCGCAAAGAAAGCAGTTTCCCAAGCTTGTCTTGATGGAGTCGAAAATTGGCTCCAAGCCTTTTAAGACTGCACTGGACTCACCGATCGGGAATTGGTTAGGCTTGGCCATGGACAGGACCTTGGGGAAGGGAGCATACGTTCGCATTCAGGCTACCGGAGGATCTCAACCCATTGAACCCTTTATTTCAACCTTGGGCATACCTGCGGTCTCCGTTAGAATACCCAATCCCGACAGCAACATACATGCGCCCAACGAGAATTTGAGGCTTGGTAATTTCCACGAGGGATTGAGAATATGCCTCGGAATTTTAACCCAGCAACTATGAGTGATCAACAACTGCTCATCACCTCAACTGTACTGGTTTTGGTCACCGTTGGTTTTGTACTGTTGATCGGGAATGTCAAGTCCAGGTGGATCAAAATACTGCTTGATTGGTTTCCTGCGATCTTGTTTGCTTATGTGATTCCGGCGGCATTCACGCATGCGTTTGGCCTTGATCTTTCCAAAGTGGTGCTCCATGATTGGAGCAAAAAATGGATCATTCCGTTCACCATCCTGACGGTCATGAGTGCACTGTCATTCAAACAACTGAAGATTGTTGGATTAAAGCCCATCATTGTTTTTGTTTCCGGTTCGTTTGTGATCGCCACTTTGCCGGTAGTACTTGTCGCCCTTTTTGGTTGCTTAGACCCTCAGAACAATGCCATCTTTCTCGATCAGGGCTACTGGAAAGGACTTCCCCCCATCGTAGGGAGCTGGATAGGAGGAAGTACCAGCCAGCTGGTGTTGAAGGAATTGGCCAACACACCGGAAGCCTTGTTTTTGTCCATTTTGGTATTGGACAATGTCCTGGTCAATATCTGGACCATTCTGATGTTTCAATTCATCAAGCGGAGTGACCGGATTAATCTGGCCTGGGGAATTGATGGCGCGATTCCATTGATCGAAGCACCAGAAAGCACTACCCGTATTGGGTTGTTCCGCATCAACCTGTTGACCGTAGGGTGTGTTTTGGGGACAATGGTACTCAGTTATTTTCTGCAAATGAGTTTTCTCCTGAGCATTGTCACGCTATCCATTGTAGGGATGCTCCTGGGCAATCTGATTCCGGCCTGGAACCACAAGCTGGTATTGAAACTGGCTGGTTTTTCCATTGTCTTGATCATGGCAATTCTGGGACTCAAGTTGGATTTTGCCCATCTTACTTTGCCGCTTAATCTGGTGGTGCTGGCATTGATTTGGCTGATCCTTCACTTTGGCTTTATGCTCCTGGTGGCCCGCCTCCTTAAAACGAACATTGCCTGGGTAGCCATTGGCAGCATGGCCAATGTGGGCGGAATTTCAACCGCGCCAGCCGTAACCGCTGCGTTTAAGGCAGAATTGATGCCCCATGCCATCGTTTTGGCCATTTTGAGTATGGTCACTGGCACCAGTTGGGGAATGCTGACGATCTATTTGTTTGGATTGTTGGGGTATGCCTAGGGACAGAATGCAACTGTATTCAATCCCCGTTCCTAACCAAGAAATTAGTGTGAAAAAACAAAGGCCGTTTTCCAGGTTTCTGGGGAACGGCCTTCGTTGGGCAGCTTCGCTGCTTTAGTTTTCCACCACCTAAGAACTGTCGATTACCCACAAAACCGTACATTGAATGTGAATTGCTTTCCTATCCTGATCTACAGGTAAAGGTGATTGGATCAAATTACCAATGTCAACCTGCAACGACCAATCGCGTAGCGATGACACAGTTGTAGCGGCGGGTGTAAACCCGCCGTTTATAGCGCAATGTGAATATTGGAGTGCCGTAGGTACGACATTTTTTGGTTCTAAATGGGTCGTACCTACGGCACTCCAACCACCACGTTACACCAATGACGGCGGGCTTACACCCGCCGCTACAATTGCACCGTCGCTAAGCGACTATATTTTCGGAAGCTGAAAAT
>Ga0247831_1000654_pt1 | contig 75106 bp, 55 predicted proteins | sample LaCruzMarch2015__9_FD_192406 | JGI IMG/M metagenome (GOLD analysis project Ga0247831, IMG submission 192406) | Freshwater microbial communities from meromictic Lake La Cruz, Castile-La Mancha, Spain - LaCruzMarch2015_1m | ecosystem: Environmental > Aquatic > Freshwater > Lake | place: Spain...
ACCAAGCGGTAGACTCCCGATTTGTTAGCCCCAGCCATCAAATTCAAGACGGTCCAAACCCGAGTGCCATCTTGGGCATAATCAGCGGAATCCAATGTGCCGTCCCCCATGGTGTAGGTGTCGCCCGCATAGTTGGTCTGCGAGACACTCGCTGGGTTGACGGGCAAGGAGCTTGCCGCAAAACTGTTTCCTGCGAACAAGTAATTGGTCTCCGATAGCGGGGGTATTGCAGGTTCCCCGTTACCGTCGACGATATAGCTGACGGCTTGATCGTCCCCGCTGATCTTCGCCAATACCAACCCTGTAATCAGATAGTTAAGCGATTGAGTCGAAGTCCATCGAACGAATACTTGACCACTCCCGCCGGCTTGGATCGTCACATTATCGGCCGTCGTGAGAAAGCCCGCCGAAGCGACTAATGGGCAGCCAGCACCCATCACCAAAAAAGCCAAGATCGCGATCCACCGACCAACGCCTACGCTGCGACACATAAGTACCTCACCCTATAACTAGATAACTAGATTTACTGCGCTTTGCATCCTTGCCTGAAAAAACGGACAACCCGACCCTCAGGTTCCTTGATGGTTCGCGAACCGTTGGAGTCGCCGTCCTCCCTTCCGCAAGCGCAGATAGCCAGCAAAACGGAAAATCCGTCACAAAAGGGAAACTTCATTTTTCCCTGGTGCGTAGATCCAAAAACGCTGTCACGGCGGTGAATGCGACTGTAAACGCACCTAGCAGGCACCTAACGGCGGTACCATACGCCTAAGGCACCTAACGAGGCCACCCACCTACTATTCCAATCACCGTAGCATGGGCCTCCGAGCCCGTGCGTTATTTGCTAAGTTAGCCTCGCACGGGCTCAGAGGCCCATGCTACCAAGCACATAACGGGGCCATCCCTCAAATTGGTCGACGAGCATTGATGGGTGGCGCCACGGAGCCCCCCCACAAGTCGTTCCCGCGCAGGCGGGAATCCAGTGCACAAGTCGTTCCCGCGCAGGCGGGAATCCAGTGGAGTGCGAGTGATGACTGGGTTCCCGCCTGCGCGGGAATGACGAACTAATGGGAAGCTCATCCGCAGCCCCAAGGGGGCGAACTGGGATAGCCCAGGGCAACGACCTGGGTTCGATGTTCAAGATCCTCGCGAGCCCTGAAAGGGCGGGACCATGTTTGTGCCGCCCCTTCAGGGCTTGATGAGATGACGACGCGATCCCAGGGCGTTGCCCTCATCTTTACCCACATTTCGCCGCACGCCAGACTCGAAATCCCAATGGATTTGCGTGACCCCCAACGCGTTTTCTCCCCCTCTCCCCGCTTCGGGGAGAGGCTCTCCCCGAGACCAGGGCGAGGGGAGCAAGATCAAAAGATGTGGGTAAACATGAGGCGCGATCGCCCATGGATTCACGAGCGAGCTCGTGCCACGCGATAGTAACCCGTGCCCGTAAGTGAGGAACCTGCGAAATTGTCCCTCGCTTACGCGTCGAGTTATGAATTCACGGCCTAGGAGCGAAAGACGACGAATCTAAGTCATGCGAAAGACCCTGGCCAGCGCCAAGGTTGGAATCGCTAGGCCACACACGATCATTCCCGGTGTGCTACCCGCAAACTGCAACGCAATCGCAGCATCCAAGAAGATGATACTCAAAATCGCTTGTTTTATCGCCGGAATCAAGGTCCTGACTCCAGGATCTCGAACCGAAAGGACGGCACGTCGAAGCCACGGAACCATGAGCAAGCCAATCAAGATAGGGTAGAGGCTCCTCGGATCAAGTCGCAGCGCTCGGTCCCTAGCCCACAACGGACCCCTAGCCCACAACGGACAGACAGAAATAGCCACAATTCCTAGAACGCTGATCATCCATGCGATGGCCAATCGCGTTGACGACTGGTCTACTAGCGATTCTCTACGGGCGGCAAGCGTAATTCCCATCACGAATCCGACGTGCCCAAATACCGCAACGGCGATGACGATCCAATCCGAGTCACTCGGCCAAACAAGGCACCAGCCGAGCGAAATTCCAAGAAGCAAATTGAGTCCTCGACACATCCCCATCAGCAGCGGTCCAAAAATGGTTGCCTTTAATCTGCTGTCGTAGGCGGCAATCACCATCGCCAATAGCGAACCGATTCCAACCACCAACCATTTGCTTGGGTTGCGAGTGGACGCATTGCTCGGGTCAGGCAACAAATACGAGGACACACCAGCGAGGAGTATTCCCGTGAACAAGAGCATCCATCCTGCGATCGCCGCAGTTTGAATGTCGATGCGACCATCTACGAGGGGTCCCTTGCGACGCTGAATTCGGTCTGCTTCGATATCGTGGACATCGTTTAGCACCATTCCGGCCCAGTAGAAGCAAACCGACGCCGAGCACATCAACAGAAGCGATACTGCGATTCCATCGCTTGCAAACCAAGGGCCTACGGCAATCGAAAAGCCTGCGAGCACATCGGCACAAGCGGTTAGTGTATTTGGAACACGAACCAGTTGAGCCCACGCGCGAATGCGAGTGTGCATGATATTCAGCTTATTTCTTGCGTTGGAATTCCTTGACCAACTCTGGAACCGAAATTCCTTGTGCTCCGCGCCCCTCGTTCAACCGAGCATTGACGTCTTCGCGAATCGTTTCCACATCGATTTCCCAGAATTTGGTTAGCATTTCTTTCGAGAGAGGCGTGGCAGACCGAACAAGTCTCATTCCAACCATGCGAGCGGGATCAGAAGTGTACCACCATGGACTCAATGGAACGTTTGGATCTTCGATCTTCCATTCGACATCAACGGAACCCATTCGAACAGCGGATCGAACCCGTTCTGCCGAGTCTTGCCAGCCCCCGCCCCGCACGCAGCGCGAGTCCGCTTCGGTGGGCCAGTGTGTGCCGGCTAGACCCACGAAGGATTTGCCCCCTAGATCCCCAAAGCCCTTTGAGGAGAACTGGTCTATGGTCCATTCCCAAACATTACCGTGCATGTCGTGCAAGCCAAATGCGTTGGGGGCTTTGCTACCAACTTTGGCGGAACCCATTCCAGCGTTTTCCGAGTAGACCGCATACTTATCCAATTCTTCTACTTTATCTCCGAAGCAGTAGGCGGACTTGGAACCGCCGCGAGCAGCGTACTCCCATTCCGCTTCGGTTGGGAGTCGATACTGAACCCCTGTCAGGCCGCTCAACCATTTTGTGTATTGTTTGGCCGCGTATTGAGTCATTGTCACGGCGGGCTGTTGCGGGTCGTCACCATGCTCATAGGTATGACTAGGATCGTAAAGCGGTGTTGGTACGGTCACCGCATCGACTCCATTCGATTCCGTTACTTGTCGAATGCCGGAAGAAGAGAGGTCTTTAAACACTCGATAGCAACGCATGAACGTTTGGTACTCGGCCCAGGTCAACTCGGTTTTGGCCATCCAAAATGGTTCGAGTTGGACTTTGAATTGGGGGCCCTCGTCTTCGCTGTGCCCCGCCTCGCTTGCTGGTGAACCTATCTCGACACTCCCGCCAGGAACAGGAATCATTTCGAATTTAATGTTGGTACGTTCTAATGATTCTGTGTAGGGAACCATGTATCCCCCTTTGCCATCGAGGAGAGGGACGAAGGGGCCGCTCTCCGGCTTGGTTCGGCTTATTCCAGGCAACTCCTTAGCTGTCGCCTCTTGCGCCTCGGTTGGTGCAGTGAGCGTCGAGACCCAAAGCAAGCTGTAGCATAGACAATACAGCGAAGATATGCGGGATTTCATACTTTAATCGTTAAGAGTAAGTGGAACCAATTCAAGTCCATTTAGAGTAACCGGAAACTGTCAGAAAGCAAAATGGGGAATCCGAGCGAATGAGTGTCTAGGTAAAGAACTTAAGTCCAAACCAGTCAGTACAATGGGTTCCACTATGGCGTTTTGACGGTTTTTTTCGTTGTGGAGTCAACGCGTATCATGATGATCGTTCGAGAAGTGGGGACCGAAGACCTCGATGCGTTGTGGGATTTGATTGGCCAAGCCAATTTGGGGATGACCTCCCTCAAAATCGATAAGGAGCAGTTGGCTGACCGGATCGAGCGTTCGCATTTCGCATTCCGACGCACAAATCGCAAACGATTGCGTGATGATCGATCCGATATGCGTCGAGGCCCTTGGATGCAAACCAGGTGTCACGGTTTGGGTCACGTAAGAATGACAACATGACTACGTACCTCTGAGGTTTGGTACAAAAAAAGCCATAGGTAGACCATGCGATTGTTTGAAGGTACTCCGTTTGACATTCCACCCAAGTGCCATCTTTGCGGCCGACTTGATAGCGAATGCACTTGTTCGGCCGAGATGAAAGCAAGAGTTGCTCCCGAAAAGCAGATTGCTACATTGCGACTCGAAAAACGCAAAAAAGGTAAAATCGTAACAGTCATTTGCGGGTTGACCGAAGTGGCAAACGACTTACCCGATGTGCTGACCAAGTTGAAAAACGCATGCGGTGCTGGTGGAACGATCGAAGGGGATTTGCTAGAAATCCAAGGGGATCACCTTAGGAGAATTCGCGACCATCTCACCCAAATGGGCTACAGGGTCAAATAGTCCACTGCGAGCGAGAGTATTGCTACGACTGATTTTGCCAAGGCTCCAGCAATTGTTTCCAAGCAAAGATCCTTTTGAACGAATGAAACGGTGCCCGCGTACCTGTTCACGCGGTCTCGATGGAATGTTAACCGAACTCGTTCGAGTTTGGAGATATTCCACCGTGTCCTCCGAAGTCGCACGACTTCGGCTACAGATAGTGTGAGTCGCTTGTTCGACTCGACATTTTTATGCTTCAAAAGGCAAGTGACAAACGATGAAAAGAAATCTGCGAAAGTGGTTACCAACGGCACTGTTGTCTGGACTTCTCGTTGGTGTGGCAATTGCCAGCAATTTGCGAATGTCATCACCATCGAGTTCGCCAAATACGCAAGACGATGTTATGCTTGGGGCAGGGCAAGCGGAATCGATAGCATTGCCAGAAAGACGAACGGTTAGAAGACCGCCTCGGCCGTCGGAAGCTCCCGTCGATCAATCATTTTCCGCATTGCCAATCCCCGTAGAAATAGAATCGAATGCCGCGCTCGACGAACGACAAGCAATACTGGATGAACAACTTCGCACGCGTGAATCGGAAAGACGTGAGCGACTAAAGCCCAAGGCAAGGAACACGGAACGAATACCTTCAACCTTGCTTGATGGTTGAACACTGCTTGATGGTTGAACACTGGGGACAACCAAAGCCGGACGCCCTCAACCGAGTCCAACACTTTAATTGATCGAAGTGTGTTACAGTCCATTGCATTGGAATGGGATTACGTCCATTCTCTGGTAGCCCCCCCACTAAGACGTGAAGCTAGATTCACGTACGCGGAAGATATTGCAATGCGATCACACGATCCGTCGGACAAGCGATCACCACGGAAGCCGCTCCCTCGCTCCGTTTGGATATTGAGTCTCGTATCATTCTTTGCTGACGTATCAAGCGAGATGATGTATCCATTGCTACCGCTCTTCCTTATGTCCGTCCTCAATTCCTCTAAGACGCAATTAGGTGCGATGGAGGGTGGGGCGGTGCTGATTGTGGCACTGATGTCGGCAGTTGCGGGATTTCGCAGCGACCGCAAGGGGAAACGCGGAGGGCGAGTACCTTGGATTCGTTGGGGATATGGACTGCCGGTTGCTGGCAAAACCCTGATTGCCCTAGCCTCTGCGTGGCCGCTGGTGCTCTGCGGAAGATTGCTCGATCGATTTGGCAAAGGCCTTCGCGGAGCGCCTCGCGATGCTTTGATCGCAGATGCGGTTAGTGAGGATCAGCGGGGGCGGGCATTTGGGTTGCACCGAGCTTTTGACACGGGAGGGGCACTCTTGGGTGTGTTGCTTTCTGCCTTCCTTTTATGGTGGCTTACCGGCTCACCGCAAACAACCAATGCCAGCGATGCGTTGAGCCGAGCGGCCGAGACGCCAGTCTGGGTTTATCGCGCCATATTTGGCGTAGCTGCGATACTGGGGCTTGCATCCTGGTTGTTGACTTTTGTCGTGCAAGAGTCGCCTCCAATACCGGCGGAGGGGTCACAAGGCGGTACAACGGACCAAACGGGCAGCAAGCCGGACGCGACGTTAGCAAAGAAGGGACAAACTTGGTTCAATCTGCCCTATTCGTATTGGGTTGTTCTTGCATCGTTGGTTTTGTTCTCGCTCGCCAACAGCAGTGATACTTTTCTTCTACTCAGAGCTCGTGATTTGGGGTACTCGCCCTGGGCGATCGTCTTGGTGTATGCACTATACAATGTGACTTACTCCGCGATCTCGTACCCAATCGGCGTCTTAAGCGACAGGATAGGTCGATGGCGAATCATTGCAATCGGTTGGCTAATCTATGCGATGGTCTACGCTGGCATTGCTTGGCTACCCATCTCGTATGCTTGGGGAATGTGGCCACTCATGGCGATCTATGGCGTCTACATGGCGTTAACGGATGGAGTCGGCAAAGCCTTGATTGCTGACCATGCACCTCGTGAATTACGCGGGAGGGCGATGGGGCTTTTCTACGCATTGACGGGATTGACCACGTTCATCGCCAGTCTTTTGGTCGGCGTCGTATGGGATTACTATGGCTCGACCGCTGCGTTGATGATTGGCGCAGGCTTTGCAATCCTAGCTCTATTGGGACTCGCGATCACGCATCGGTTTGTCGCTGTTAGTGACTGACGTGAACTTGATTGGTGCCAATGTATCCTGGACTGCCACCCTCGCTGGCAAAAAACTCGCCCCAGACCGGCATATGAGTACTGATTTGAAAAGCCTGATCAATGGACAGATTGCCATTTCGAAGAAAGTCAATAACGCCCGATTTGCCGGTAAACTCATCGGTTGCTCTGGTAGGAAAGACAATGTTGTCGAGCATGGCTTCTCCCGTCACGGTTGTCGGTGTTCCTTCAAGAGCGAATACCATTCCGATGTTCTTTAGTGACACGAGTTCGCGATCCGAACAGCCAAAATCTCCAAGCAATAGGATGTCGTCTTCCGATCGGCCATCCTGGCGGACGCTGCGAATCAGGTCTGGCAGCAGCTTCCACTCTCGCTCGCTGTTGAGAGGGTCAACCAGAAGGTTCACCAGAGAAAAGGTAAATGCATGCTCGGCAGGGACTAACCGCGAGCGAAACCAACCTACTAGCGGTTCATATGCCATCAATTGTTGTGGATCATCGGCGGTATAGAGCATTTGGCGATCGGTTTCAATTCGGTCGGTGTCGAATACGAACGCGAACTGCTGTTGGCTTGCTTCGGGACCGACACGAGGCCCGATGCAGTAGTCAAACCGTCGATCGCCTTGATTCACTTTGTCAATCAATTCCGGCAAGATGTTTTGTTGCCGCGATTGGATATGTTGCAAAGCGATCACATCAAACTGGCGAATCATCTTCGCCACCGTTTCCAGTACGATCGACTTCTTGAGCTTGGACTCACCGAATGCGTGCATGTCGAAAGAAGCGATTCGTACCGTTGGATTCGTATTCGCATTTCGCGATTGAGAAACATTTTTGTTGGTCGAAACCATTGCGCTCGGTTTTCCTTCGCGAATCGCATCGAAGTTGGCATTGTGGGTGTGAAAATGCTCTCCCAAGGATGAGTTTGTCTGCAACCGATCATTCGGCTGGAGAGACGTCTCTTGCGGATTTGGGTCAACATTCAAATACGAAATGCGCTGTAATTTCTGCCAACCAGAGCTCAGTTGTTCGCGATAGGCGATCGCGAACCCTATCAGGATTCCGGCGATCACGACATAACGTTTTTTATTCGAAAACATAATGTCCTAGATATCGGCAGCCAGATCGATCAAATTCGAACGGATACATTCAAGATTGGGTTTTGACGATTCGTTTCTTCACGTTGTATGGTCGGTTTTGGTGGCAGCGATTGTTTTGGCTATCGATTTCATGGCCAACGAGACAATCAAGATTGCATTAATGGTTGAACTTTTCGTTAAGGGATCGAAAAACGTCCTTTTCAGCGACATTAAACGACCTAATTCGCCAGATTCCCCTCAAATCACGGAAGTTGGGATTGGAGGTTTTGGAATTCATCCACTATCCTATGCGGTGTAATCGTACCCGTCACCCCTTGAGCAATACATGCGAAATCAAAAAGAGCTATTGGTCGCTTCAAAAGCCTTTACGTCCGAGACGAAATGGCTCAGTTGGTGGCATTTGTTGTTCGCAATTGGCTTGTACTTGATTTCCTTGCTCATTGCATGCTCCAGCTTGCCTCTGGTGATTCGAATCGCCAGTAGTTGCATCAGCGGATTGATTGTGGTTCGGCTTTTCATTATCTACCACGACTACTGCCATGGCACGATTCTAAGAAAGTCGTGGTTGGCTGCCGCGATCCTGAAGTTCTATGGCTTGTTAGTTTTGAGCCCGCCAAGTGTTTGGTCCCATACGCACGACCATCACCACAAACACAATTCGAGATCCTCTGGCAGTAACTCCGGTTCTTACCCCTTGATGACTCGCGACGAGTATGTGAAAGCAGGATCCTGGACACGCTTTGCCTACGCCCTGTCCCGACACCCGATCACGGTTTTCTCTGGATACTTGACTGTGTTCCTGTACGGAATGAGCATCCGCTCCTTTTTCTTGCACCCATTGAGGCACTTGGATTCAGGTTTGGCAGTCGTTCTGCATGTGTCCCTTTTGACGATTTGCTGGTTTCAAGGATGGGACGTCTTGATTCTCGCAATGATTCTACCTTTGGTGATCGCGTGCGGATTGGGAGCTTACCTATTCTACGCTCAACATAATTTCCCATCATGCCAGTTGCACAAACGAGAAGACTGGCACTATGTCTTGGCGGCCTTAAAGTCGTCGAGTTACATCCGAATGAGCAAACTGATGCATTGGTTCACCGGGAACGTGGGATACCATCATGTGCATCACTTGAATGCGAAAATCCCCTTCTACCGTTTGCCCGAAGCGATGAACGCCTTGGAAGAACTTCAATCGCCGGGAACGACGTCGTTGCATCCGCGCGACGTGTTTGCTTGTTTTCGGCTTAAGGTTTGGGATGTAGATCGCGGTCATTTCATCTCGTTTCGAGAAGCGGCTCGCGGGTAGACACCCTGCTTGCGAAATTGGGCTTCGATGAACGCCATTGCGTTCCATCGCCAACTTCTCAACTACGGTTTGTCGACCGGTTCAAAATCGATTAAACTTGAATTAAGGCGTTCGGCAGACTGAAAACTCCAATCATAACCCGATACGTAAGTGAGGGACCTGCGAAATTGTCCCTCGCTTACGCTTCGGGTTGGGTTATTGCAATCTGCCGCCCGCATAATGGGACCGTAGCTCAACGGTTAGAGCAGGGGACTTAAACGGAAAAGCCTAAGGTGCAACGGGACAAAGGGTCTCGCTGTTCTATGGCCAATTCGATTGGGTTGCATGAGTCTTGCTGGGCTGATTATTCGGCCTTGAGGGCGCTTGTAGAATCTGTCAAATTCGGGGAAGGCTAATCCGGTTGCATTCGCGTGCGATTGGGATGCTAATCCCGAGCCAAGCTCAGTCGGTCGACTTCATTGTCGTCGATTGCAGAAGGTGTAGAGACCAGACGGCAGACACGTAAAGTGAAGGTATGGTCCAGACCCCAAACTCGAAAGAGGCGGCGAAAGCCGTGGTTGGTAAGCATAATCCCTTGGTTGCAGGTTCGAATCCTGCCGGTCCTATTTTTTCCTTCGAAAAGTTCTCGGATAATGAAACCTTTTTTGCCACTCCGATAGACCCACCTTGCCACTCCGGTAGACCCACTTCGTGTCCCACTCCGCTGAAAATCTCGCGTCGTATCTAGAGCCTTATTCGATTCAAATCCAAGGATTGAGGAGCGTTGGCTACCAACTTTGGAATCGCGGTTGGTCGCTTGGTACCTCCAGCAATTACAGTGTTGTGCTGGATCGAGATCCAATGCGAATCTTGATTACGGCAAGCGGCAAAGACAAAGGCCATCTCGGTCCGAACGACTTCGTGATCGTGGACGCGAATGGCCGGGCAACGTCGTCTGACCAACCCAAGAGCAGTGCCGAGACTTTGTTGCACTGCACCGCAGCAGCTCACTGTGGAGCGGGTGCTGTACTCCATACTCACAGCATCTGGAGCACACTCTTGTCGCAGCACTTTTTTGCGCTGGGGGGAATCCGGATTGAAGGATTCGAAATGCTCAAGGGCTTAGAGGGAATCACAACGCATGAATCATCCTGTTGGTTGCCGATTTTCGACAACACTCAGGATATTCCCGCTCTGCAAAAGCAAGTCGTCGAGTACTTTAAAGAACAGCCGGATGAAAAGTGTTGGGGGTATTTGATCCGCCGCCACGGATTGTATACCTGGGGAAAAGATCTGGCCGAGGCAACCCGTCATATCGAGGTAATCGAATTCTTGCTTGAGTGCTTGGGACGTACGATCCATCGCTGAGGGACATAGCAGACAAAGGTAGCAGGCACGCTCCGCCGTGCCGTTCGCCGTCAAGCTTTTGCCAAGATTCTAGGTGGACGGCACATGGAATGTGCCTACTACTTTATCACCACTTCTGTCCGGTTATCCTTTCGAACGCATTGATGTAACGTTCTCTCGTTTTTTCAACGATGGATTCGGGCAAGTTCGGGGGCGGGCTATTCTTGTCCCAGGTCGTGGTCGAGAGATATTCTCGAACAAATTGCTTGTCGAACGAAGACTGAGCACGGCCAGGTTGCCACTGATCGGCTGGCCAGAATCGCGAACTGTCGGGCGTTAATACTTCGTCGATCAAAATAACGCGATCATTCCACCAACCCCATTCGAGCTTGGTGTCTGCGATGATGACACCTTGTTTTCTGGCCAAATCGACTCCTCGCTGATAAACATCGAGCGTCTTTTGTCGAAGCTCACGTGCAAGGGGATCGCCGATCGATTGACTCATCGTTTCAAAGGAGACATTTTCATCGTGTCCCGATTCCGCCTTGGTCGCCGGAGTAAAAATCGGGCTTGGCAACTGATCACACTGCTTTAGGTTCTTGGGCAAATCGATGCCGCAAACTTTCCCAGTGCTTTGGTAGTCTTTCCAGCCACTACCCTCCAAATATCCTCGAACCACGCATTCAAACGGGATCACGGTCGCCTTTCGAACGACCATGCATCGACCTTCAAGAAGTCCGTTTGGGTCGTGAGGGCGAACTTCATTCGGAACCGCATCGCTCAAAAGGTGATTTTCAATGCCAAGCACTTCAAACCAAAATAGGCTTAGACGAGTCAACACGCGCCCCTTGTCCGGAATCCCATTCGGCATAACCCAGTCAAAGGCGCTGATGCGGTCTGTGCTAACAATGAAGAGACGATCCCCAAGATCGTATACATCTCGAACTTTGCCCTGGCGTCGGGGAAAAGGCAGATTGGACTCTAGCAAGGGCGAACTAGTCATTTAACCTCGTCGGCAGTCATTTTGAAAATGGCATATCCATCTGTGTTCTTGAACGTTTCCTCATCGATCGCGAACTTGCCTTTGACCGTTACGACTTGCGTGGAAAACGCGGCGGTTTTGCCAGCCGCCATCTCCACCCAAACGCAATCATAAATCGCGGCACCTGGACCAAAACAGCATTCGCGGTTGTCGCGAACCAGAACAAATTGCTTGATTCCGTTGGTCTGAAAGACTGAGTTCGGCAAGATAAAGCCGCGTATTTTGAGGGTTTTCTTTTCCAGATCTTTGATTGCGGGAGTAATCATTTCTGGTTTGTACTCGCCACCCTTCTCAATGTCGAATTTCAGATCATCGAACGTGATTTCGCCTCGCTTCTTAGCGGCATCCCGTGCTTTGCGTTCTTCGGCAAGTTGACGCTCTGTTTTCGGCGGGCCGGGGATATCTTGAGGCGGAAGCCCGCGGCTGCTTTGAGCGGTTTTCGGCTTACTATTCTCAGGTTCCGAAGCGGTTTTAGTGTCGTCCGAGGGAGTCGCGGTGGGATTCGCGCTGGGGCTGTTCGTCGCTTTTTCCTGAGTCGCCAGATTTTCCTGAGACTCCGGACCCTCCTGGATGGTTTCGTTGTGATCTGCGGACAGCTTGAGATCTGCGGACAACAGAGCGGGGGCCCCAATGGATCCGAACAGAGTCATTGCAACAAGGAAACCTCTGGATGAGGCGGGAAAACCCGGGGCTGAACTTTGCATATTCGTCACCTTCGTTCGAAAAAATGGAAATCCATCACATTGGTCTGCAAACCAATAGTTACTCCGCTAGGCCCGGATTGCGTTTCCGTCTTTAAGTTATCGTAACGGTTTCTACCCATGGATTCCATAGTGCCAAGTCAGGGATGTGGCTTGTGTCGAGAGGAAATGGGCAATTCGCCTAACCTTTGTTTGCGATTCCGCTAAGATATCCATAGCCTTAAGATGGCTTTGGACCCATGTCAAGCAAATAGCGACTCGACACAGCCGACCAAAGTCAAAGTAGTAGGCACATTCCATGTGCCGTCCACCTAGAATCCTGTCCGTAATTTCCTAAACGTTTTTCTCTGATCCTCGAAATAGAAAAAATCATGCGTCACACAATCTTGCTTTCGTCCATTGCTCTGTCCGTAATGTTTGTCGGCTGCGATCAGCAGGCATGCAACGTTCAAGGCCCAAATGCAGTCGTCCAATCGGAATCAACTCCTGAGACTTCGAATGCATCGGAAGTTGCGGAAACGAAATTGATTTCGGTCAAAGTCACGGGGATGATGTGCCCCCACAGTTGTTTCAAAGACATCAAGTCCTTGATCTCGAAGACGAACGACGTGGAATCGATTGAGTTGACGCCTCAAAAAGCGGCGGACGTGATCGACAATCCGGTTGTGCTCGTCCGATACCGAGGCGAGTTGCACAAAGAAGCGACAACCAAAGCCATATTGGCAGCGGGTTTTGACAACGTCGAATACACAGAATAGCCTTTGGGAAAGTGATTACTGTCTTGTTCCAGTAGCAAGAGCTGCGTTCCTTTTCGTGGCTCGGGAGTCCCGCCGATGACATGAATCGAATGCCACTGGGTTTATCCCAGGGGATCATTACCTTCATGCTAGTACTACGGCCACTGCAAAGAGTTGTTCATAACGGAATGCACAATCCAGCGGGAGATGTGGATTCGTATCCACTGGTTTTCTACAATTGGCGCAGGTAGACTCCCGGCAATTAGTATCAACGCCCGCAACGACTTCCCGCAAGTTAGCATTCGATTCATGGCCAAAAAGAAGACTGTTTCCGAGAATCCCTCAGCGACGAAGGCAGCAACCAAGAAAACTCCTGCTAAAGACGAGAAAGGCTTCGAAGAATCACTCTGGGATTCCGCCAACCGACTGCGTGGTAGCGTCGAATCGTCTGAATACAAACACGTTGTCCTCAGCCTGATCTTCCTCAAATTCGTTTCGGACAAATTCGAAGAGCGCAAAGTCACGTTGATCGCCGAAGGCAAGCAGGCCTACACCGACATTGTGGAGTTCTACACGATGCAAAATGGTGAATCTGATCGCGGAAATGATCGAGCCATACAAAGGCAAGATCTACGATCCATGCTGCGGTTCGGGCGGGATGTTTGTGCAGTCGCTGAAGTTTGTGACAGCTAAAGCACTCGACGATATCGGTGGTAAAATTGATTTCAATTCAGCACCTCGCCTTAAAACTGAAAAAGCAAACAAACATTTCACTCACTCATCTCAGGCGAACTGCGAATCCCGGACGCCGAGAAACTCGCTGAAGCCGCCTTGGCCTGATCCCAACGGGATCGCATACGGTAGCCGGGGGTTTGAGCGCAGCGAACACCCCCGAAACGATGCGTGATTGCGGCCACGATCCCAACGGGATCATATACGGTAGCCGGGGGTCGAGCGTAGCGACTACCCCCGGACATCGAACGTGCGCTAACCTCCGACCGCAACGCGGTCGCATAGATGTCTGCGATCCCTCCGGGATCGAACCGCGTTTGATCACGAATTCCGGGGGTGCGCCGCTGCGCGACGACCCCCGGCTACCCTATTCGATCCCTCCGGGATCAATCTGCAACGCTCCCAACGGGATCCTCGTGCCTCGCTCCCAACGGGATCATCAACGCACCGACCCCAAAGGGGTCGCATGTCCGTTACAATCAACGATGTTTTAATCGATTGACACTTTTCCTTTTCTCTCCTTGTCTACTTGGAAACTGCCATGTCGACTTTTCATTCTATTCATTTCCATATTGTTTTTTCCACTAAACATCGAAAGCCTTGGATCGACGACAAATGGATTGGCGACCTGCACGGATACCTTGGTGGTACCGTCAATGGTCTGGGCGCCGCCCCTTTAAAAATCGGCGGCGTGGCCGATCATGTACACATGCTGGTCGGCTGCAAAACCACGCATCGTCCAGCCGAGTTGGTGCGAGAGATAAAGAAATCAGCTACCGCTTGGGTTCACGATGCGATTGGGCTGACTTCGTTTGGTTGGCAAGACGGCTATGCAATTTTTTCGCTTAGCCCAGATGCTTGTCCAAGAGTCTCGAACTATATTAGGAACCAAGCCGAACATCACCGAAAGAAGTCATCAATCGAAGAATTGAAACAATTGCTGGCGAAAGCAGGAATCGAATATGATCCAAAATATTTGGAATAGTATCTGATCCCCTCGCATCCAGCTACTGGGCAAAGTTGGCGATCCGCATGTGATCGGTGCAGCGATCAACCGTCAGCCAGGCGAAGTCCTAATCAAGGAGGACCTGCGATTTGTCGGCACGGTATGCAGCAGACAGCATCACGCCGGGTGAAATCGAATCGGTGATTCGGAAACTGACCGCGTACTCATCCGCCGATCTATACGAGAGCAACAAAGCGATCATGAAACTGGTCGCCGATGGCTTCCTGCTCAAACGCGAAGATCGCAACCAAAAAGACTTGCAGCATATGAGGATCGAAGCGAACGGCGACGGTGTGAATCCAACGGGCGACGGCAAAGGCGGAACGTACTTTGGTGCCACCGGTTGCGGCAAAAGCTATACCATGCTGTTCCTGACGCGGTTGCTGATGAAAAGCGTTTCGAGAAGGTGCAACCCGAACGTCGTGGTGCCCAAAGTCGGAATGAGAAGCTGCCTTTTTCGAAGGACAGCTCCCATTCCATTTCGATTTTGACTTATGCGATCAACCGTTGCCGCACGACGCGGTGAAATCCCTAATCAGGATGCGGTTGGATTTCGTTAGCCAAGCGACGAAGATTCCAGTGACCGGTAAACCAAGACATCATGAATCCGTACGAAGCTCCCTCAACGCCCCTTTTGGACGGAAGGAAAACTTTTCCGACGCGAACGGTTTGTAATGCATTCATTGCTATTCTCCTCGCGGTAGGAGTGATCGTGGGTCTTGTCTCAGCGCTCAGCCCCTCCGTCGGGGCTGTTATGGGGTCAGGATTTGGCTTCGTCGACTCCCTAATGTGCCTCCATCCATTGCTTTTTCTACTGTTGTGGTTTTTTTTTCGGCGAGCAGCTTGGATGGGTCCGGAAATCTGGCAAATTGGTGGGGCGGCAATGGCGGCCTTTGCAAGCGGAGCGGGCTACGCGGTGGGACTCATTGGCGAAATCAACCTTTCAATCTCATACCCCGCAAATGTTTCACATTCATCAACGTTCTATTACTTGTACGTGTTGAAGTTGTTGTCATTCGTGGCCATTGGTGTGTACTTTTCTTGGCAAGCCCTCTCGATGACTTCGAATTCTCGTGTGGCGATCAAGGGCGAACGAAGCGCTGACCCCGAGGATCCGACCGTGGTAGCCTCCGGTTCAGATATTTGTTAACGCTTCTGAAACGCATTGAATTCACGATTAAAAACCCAATCAAAACACAGTGCAAAACCCGTCACCCCCAACCCCTCTCCCCGATACCAGCTCTCCCCGAGTACAGGGGAGTACGGGGCGAGGGGAGCCCAATCGTTTATCTGAAATGAAGTTTGTACCTGCTTCAGAAACAGTTGAGGACAACTGTTCTACACTGAACACATCGTGTCGCAGGACAGTATTGCGAGACCAGGGCGAGGGGAGCAAGATAAAAAGATGTGGGGTAAAGATGAGGGATCCGAACACGGGTTTTTGAATTGGAAGCTCGCTCGCGTAGGACCCATAGAGGGCCACTCCACTACCGAGCGTTTTGGCCGCGTACCAGAGGCGTTGGAGCGGCGATAGCGCCGGTTCTCGACGAATGTCGAGCAATTGGAAAACCGGGGCTAGCGCCCAACGGCTAATTGGGTTGAAAAACAGTTGCGGATTCGCTTAGAAGCCGCTAGCCAACAACGTCAAGAAAAGCCAGCTGCTGCAATACAAGTTGCGTACTTTGAGCGAAGCAGCTACAACGAAGAAAGCGTCTCGAAGAATAGGGCTCTGCTGAGGTGCAACCCGTGCGGCGTGGTGCCCAAAGTCGTGAACCAAGACATCCCAAGAGGGCGAGGAGAGCCATGATCGGAAATGTGTTTAACTCCCAATGAATAATTCTACGCCTCGTCCTTTTACCCATTTGCATTGCCATAGTCACTACAGCTTGCTGGATGGTGCAAGCCCGATTGGCAAGCTCCTTCAGCGGGCTAAGTCGCATGGGATGTCCGCACTTGCGATTACCGATCACGGCAATTTGCACGGTTCACTCGAGTTCTATCGCAAGGCCAAAGAACTGGGTATCAATCCCATTCTGGGCTATGAGGCCTATGTTGCGCCTGGCAGTCGATTCGAACGAGATGCTGCCTCCTCCAAGGAAGCGGCATACCATTTGACACTGCTTGCAAAAAACAGAACGGGATTCAAGAATCTGATTCGTCTTGCTTCGATCGCCAGCCTGGAAGGCTTCTACTTTAAGCCGCGTATCGACAAACAAGTTCTGGAGGCGCACAGCGAAGGAATCATCTGTCTCAGTGGATGTGTCTCGAGCGAATTCTCGCGAGCTATTCTCAAGGGCTACGACACCGACTCCGCCATCCAGGAAGCTATGGAAGTCACACAATGGTTTGAGAAAACGTTCGGTGATCGATTTTTCATCGAGATCATGAACAACAAACTCGAAATTCAACGCCAACAGATGGCCGGGGCAATCGAAGTTGCAAATCGAGTTGGCATCCCATTGGTTGCAACCAGTGACGCTCATTACGTCGATCGCGAAGATGCGGACGTTCAAGATGTTTTGCTTTGCATCAGCACGGGCAAGTTTCGAACGGACCGAAACCGCATGCAAATGGAAGGGACCGAATTCTACCTCCGTTCGCAGGAAGAAATGTATTCGCATTTTCCTGGCCACGCCGATGCCGTTGCCCGATCGCAAGAGATTGCAGACTCGGTTGATATCGATCTGGATCTTGGATCCCGCAATTTCCCATCCTACACGATCCCGGAGAAACTGACCGCAGACGAATACCTGCGGAAACTTTGCATGGAAGGGCTACTTGCTCGATACGCTAAAAATCCGGATATGCTTGTTGACGGAAAATTGGTTCAGGTGGTTCTGGATCGATTGGATCGTGAGCTTGGTGTTATTCAAAAGCTAGGTTTTTCTAACTATTTTCTCATCGTTTGGGACTTCGTCCGCTACGCTCGCGAGATCAATGTTCCCGCTACAGCTCGGGGGAGCGGGGTAGGTGCACTTGTTTGTTATGCGCTTTACTTGTCCCACGTTTGTCCGATGAAATACGATTTGCTGTTCGAACGATTTCTCGACGAAAGCCGTTTGGAAGCGCCTGATATCGATATTGATTTTTGCCAAGAGCGACGGGGCGAAATCATTCGATACGTCAAAGAAAAATATGGAGAAGCGAACGTCGCCCAAATTGGAACGTTTGGAACGCTCAAAGCCCGCGGCGCCATCAAGGACGTTGGCCGTACTCTCGGCTTGCCATTAAACCGTGTCGCCGAAGTGAGCGAAATGGTGCCAGACGATCCGAAGATCACCATCAAGGACGCGCTTGAGCAAAGCGAGGATCTTAGAAAACTTTACGAAAACGATCCGGACATTCACGAGTTGATTGACTTCGCGAGCAAATTGGAAGGGATGGCTCGCAACATCGGAACACACGCTGCCGCCGTGGTCATCGCGGACAAACCGCTGACCGAGTACGTACCTCTCATGCGTGTCTCTGGCAAAGACGACATCATCACACAATGGTCGATGGGTGACGTCGAAGCGGCAGGTCTTCTCAAGATGGACTTCTTGGGGCTTCGCAACTTGACCATTCTGTCGAAATCGGTTGATATCATCGAGCAGACGACCGGCGAGCGTATCGACCCGCTCGATTTCCCGCTCGACGATGTTGCCACATTTGATTTGCTAAAACGGGGTGAAACCAAGGGGGTGTTCCAACTCGAGAGTGGCGGTATTCGCGATTTGCTTCAACGCATGAAGCCGGACCATTTTCACGACATCATCGCGACGAACGCACTCTATCGACCTGGTCCACTCGAGGGTGGGATGGTAGACGACTACGTGGCCATCAAGCACAAGAAGAAGGTCGCCGTCTACCTGCATCCTGTCATTGAAGAGATTCTTGAAGAGACCAACGGAGTGATGGTTTACCAAGAGCAGGTGATGCGGATCCTGAACCGACTAGGGGGCATCGAGCTTGCCAAAGCGTATACATGCATTAAGGCGATCAGTAAAAAGAAAGAGTCCTTGATCGCGGCCAACGCCGAAAAGTTCTTGGGAGGCTGTCAAGAGAAGGGGCTTAGCAAGAAAGAAGCCGAAGACTTTTGGAATATGATCCTTAAGTTCGCAGGATATGGATTCAACAAGAGCCACTCGACCGCCTACGCGCTGCTTGCATATCAGACTGCGTACCTCAAAGCGCACTACAAAGTCGAGTTCATGGCGGCGCTGCTGACCGGCGATATTCCAAATCGCAACTTTAAGCGCAAAGATGGATTGGTCGAGCACTTAGAGGATTGTCAACGGATGAACATCCCGGTCGAATCACCCAACGTGAACACTTGTCGATCTGATTTTAGTGTCGCCGATGGCAAGATCTTTTTCGGGCTCTCCGCCATCAAGGGGTGTGGCGGTTCAGCAGCGGAAGCGATTGCGGCCCAACGGATGAAAAACGGGCCCTTCAGAGACATCTTTGATTTTTGCGAACGAGTGGATGTCAGTCAATGCGGTCGAGCCACGATCGAGGCATTGATTCGCGGTGGGGGAATGGATTGTTTTGGGGCTCGTCGATCGCAATTGCTGGCGGTCGTGGAGAAAGCACTTCAAGGCGGCGCTTCAAAACTCAAAGATCGCAAAAGTGGTCAAATGAGCCTATTCGACGACTTTGAGGAAGTCATTGAGGACACCAAAATCGCCCTGCCAGATATTCCAGAACTTCCAGAAAAGGAACTCCTGAGCATGGAAAAAGAGGTATTGGGCTACTACCTGACAGCCCACCCTTTGTCCGCGTACGAGAAGTCGCTCAAGGCATTTTGTTCCCACACTTCGTCGACCATTAAACTATGCAAGAACCGCGACGAAGTGCTGATGGGCGGAATGATCTCCTCGATCAAGATAGCACACACCAAAAACCCAAAGCCTGGGCAATCCTCGAAGTACGCGAATTTCGATTTGGAGGATATGGACGGCTTTGTTCGAAGTATATGTTGGCCTGACGGGATGGAGAAATTTGGCGATATGATCCAGCCAGATGCCGTGGTGTTGGTTCGAGGCAAAGTCGACAAACGCGGAGAAGACGAAGTCAACTTCATCGTGGACGAAATGATACCGATCGCGGAGGCGGACACCAAATTTACGACCGGTATCCATATCATGTATGACCAGGAGAAACACAAACCGGAGCTCATCAACAAGATTCGCGAAGTGTTGCGTGGATATCCAGGTCCTCGCGATGTATTGTTTGCCATCCGACTAGAAACAGGTGAGACCGTGCACGTCAAGTCGTCCAAGCAGCGTGTCGTAATCAGTCCAGAACTGAGAGCGCGTCTGGACGATTTGCTGGGCGAAGACAGTCATAAACTGTTAATGACGAAACCGAAGATGAAGAGCGGTGGCAGTGGTGACAAGTACCCCGTCCGGGCAAAGCGAGATTGATTCAAGCTTGAGATCTAGCCCTCATCTTTACCCACAATTCGCAGCACGCCAGACTCGAAATCCCGATGAATTTGCGTGGTCCCAGCGCTTTTTCTCCCCCTCTCCCCGAGTACAGGACGAGGGGAGCAAGATCAAAAGATGTGGGTAAAGTCGAGGATCTTGCCCTGGGTTGTAATGTTGATGCCCCATTCGGGGTGTTGGACGTCGATTGCTATTTAGTTCAATTGTTTAGAACGTCGTTTTCGATCGCCGCCTCTTGCACTCGGGTGATCGCTCAGCTTGGATATACGAAGCTGTCTTCCTACCACCCAAGCACGGCCCAAGACCTTGAAGACTTCGCGGGGCATGCCGGATGGCAGATCCACGGTACTGAACTCATCGAAAATTGCGATTTGACCGATATTCGAGGCTTCCAGGCCTGCTTCGTTGGCAATGGCACCCACAAGATTACCTGGACGCACTCCATGTGCTCGGCCGACTTCCACTCGAAATCGTTCCATTTCGATGCCTGGTTCATTGCCACCGTTGGAATGGGGAGCAACGCTTCTGTCTTGGCTGTAGGAACCGCTGGCAGGTTGGCGAGCACCCCGATCCTCGCGTTGCGGTCGATCCTCGCGTTGACCACGATCCTCTCTCTGAGGCCTGTCATCGCGTTGCGGTCGGTCATCGCGTTGCGGTCGGTCATCGCGTTGCGGACGGTCATCGCGTGATCCTCGCGAATCACGGCTATCGCGTCTACCTGCGGCTTCGCCTCGGGGCGGTTCGTCCGTGAAAACATCGCGACGACGACCACGCTTGTCGGGTTCATCGACCAAGAATGGCTTACCACCTTGAATGATCATCGCCAGAGCGGATGCAAGCTTAGTTGCAGGCAATTCCGTTTCCGCCATGCATTGCTCGATCAGCTTTTCAAACATGCCGAACTGCGAACTTGGCTTTTCGTTTTCGGAACACATGCTGACCATGCGGCTCTTGAATCGGCTAATCCGCATCTCATTGATTTCTTTGGCGGTCGGAATTGCCATCGGCTGGATCATTTCGCCAGCAGCCCGATCGATCTCTCGCAGAAAACCGCGTTGACGTGGAGCTATAAACACGATCGCTTCACCACTTCGCCCAGCACGTCCAGTACGGCCAATGCGGTGAACGTACGCTTCGGAGTCGATGGGCAAGTCATAGTTGATCACGTGCGTGATGCGTTGGACGTCCAGTCCGCGTGCTGCGACGTCGGTTGCCACCAGAATATTGAAGACGCCTTGCTTAAGTTGTTCGACGGTTCGTTCGCGTTGAGCTTGGGCGATGTCTCCATTTAGCGCAACGGATGTGTGCCCCATCTTGGTCAAGTTATCTGCGAGTTCCACGGTTGCCAATCGGGTCTTTACGAAGATGATCATGCCTTCGTGATCTTCTGCTTCAAGGATTCGGAGCAGGGCTTCGAATTTGCTGCGATGCTCGACCAATACGAAGCGTTGCCGAATGGTTTCGGCGGATCTCAATTGGGAGTCGATAGCAATGACATGCGGGTTCTTTAGGTGTTTATCGGCGATTTCACGAATCGCTTGTGGCATGGTGGCGGAGAACAGTGCAACCTGGCGATTGGATGGCGTTTGCTCCAGTACCCATTGGACATCGTCCACAAATCCCATGCGCAACATTTCGTCCGCTTCGTCTAACACCAAGCATTGCAAGGTGTCGACTCGCAATCGATTTTCTCGCATGTGATCCATAACACGTCCCGGTGTTCCGACGACGACATGAATGCCACGTTGCAACGCATGAATCTGGGTCGCATACGCTTGTCCGCCGTAGATTGGGGCGACCCGTAAACCGCGCATATGTTGAGCGTACCGCTGAAACGATTCGGATACTTGAATAGCAAGCTCACGCGTTGGCGTCAGAACGAGAACTTGGGTAGCGGGATTGTTGACATCGATACGGCTTAACAGTGGCAACGCAAATGCGGCTGTTTTACCCGTGCCGGTCTGCGCTTGGCCCAAAACATCTCGGCCGTCCAGCATTGCGGGGATCGTCGCCGCTTGGATTGCAGTCGGGAATTCGTAACCCGACGACAGCAGTGCGCGGCAGATTTCTTCGGGCAATTTCAGATCGGAAAACCGAATCCGTCCGTCTTCGATTGGCTCAACATTCTCGCTGGTGTTGGATTCACTATCCAAGCCAAGGTCTGATTCAGCATCGTCCGAAATGTTCTTGGTTGCACGGATCTTGGCCGATGGAACAGTCGAAACGACAGGTGCATGAACGACAGGTGCATGAACGACAGGTGCCTGAACGACAGGTGCCTGAACGACAGGTGCCTGATCGTCATCGACAATCAATTCACTCGCTGTTAATTCACTGTCTATTAGCTCACTGGCAAGGCGTTTTAATTCGTCGTGGTCGGGGACGCCAGAGTGGTTTAAGTGCGTAGAAATAGCGTTCTTCGGCTCATGTGAGCTCATAGGTTCCTCAAAATGACAAAGGGATCAAATCCAAAATTCCAGCCACTGCACAGCACTGAGCCGATGCAGAAACAAAGGAAAGTCTGGTTCGATTCAACCCTCGTCGGGAAACCAAATACGATTCGCGGACGCCGCTGAAATAATGAAACCCGCTTTCCAAGCTGTTTATCTTGAGAGATAATAGCGAGACGCGTCAAATTCAGAAGGGTGAAAATGAAAAAAACAGAAGAAGCGATCCTTCGAAAAGGCTGTTTCGATTGCCGAAAAGACTTGATTTATCCCCCAATTTGCCGCCATAATGACATATCGGTTTCAAGGTGTGAATGGAGTCAATGGGTGCAGAACTCCCTTTGAGCCCCCGGAAGGTTTTGGATCGTCGAATAATGAGAGTCCTCAAATGACGAATTCGCTCAATCACACGGCGCATCAAGATGAGCAAGTTTGTGGAAGGTCTGCCCCCGCAGAAAAAAAATTTCTCGATGTTCAAGTTGTTCCGAGAGTTCGGTTCCTCGAAGGTACGGTGAGTTGGATTGAGCAAGATAGCACAGAGAAACCGGACGAGTATTTGGAAGAATGCAACACGAGGATCTACGGAGAATGATCGTCCCATCCTATCTCGATTGATGGGGCTTGAAACGGAATACGCGATTCGCGGAATCCAAAGCTCGCCATCCGCCAACAGAGCCACTTTCGATTTCCGGACATTCGCCTTTCAGCTCGAACAAAAGCTCCCCATAGCGAACAGCTTTCGAAATCCGTATCGAGTATTCCTTGCCAATGGAGGATGTATCTCCCTCGAACACGGTTTTTCAACCGATCTAACCAACGTTCTTCTGGAATCGGCAACTCCTGAATGTAGGAGTCCTCGCGAATTATTGACATACCAAATCGCGATGGAAGAACTGCTCGAATGCACTGTTCGGGAAACATTTCGAGAACACCATGCACACTTGCTCAAGGGAAGTGCGGACGCACATGGCCATACGTATGGTCAACATGAATCATACGAGATGCGAATTGCAAAGGGATGGTGGCTAGTAGGTTGGCGTTTAGGACTGTTGTTGATGTTCCCGATGGTGATTGCGTATCGCTTCGCAGCCGCAATTTGGATCGCGTTCATTTGGCTTATCGGACAAGCGTCAAAACAAGCGACAGAGGTTCTGCAACGAATTTCCATGCTAAGTAGCAATGCTTCGAAAGCGAGTTTGCCGAACCCATCTCCCAACAAGCCGCTTTGGAGCTTGCAACCCCGCTGGATAGGATTATGCGCTGCAGGTCTTCGCGTCTTGCACATTCCCATGGCTTGGTTTCTCTGGATCAACATTTATTGCTTTGCTCTTGTCCCACACCGCCGTCATTTGACTGCGTTTTTTGCATCGCGCTGCATTATCGATGGAGCAGGATACCTGGATCACGAAAACCGGTATTGGGTAAGTGTCCGGGCAGCCATGGTCAATTCTGTGATTGGCTATGGAAGCTATGGAAACCAACGGCCAATTTTTCGATGCGACTCATGGTTGCGGGCTCTCTGTGTTGGCTCTTTTTGGTCGATTGGCAGTTATTGCACGTTGTTTCGAGCCCGGCAACGCGTCGAGATCGCGACAGGGGATTCGGGACTTTGCCAACAATCGCAATACGTTCGAATCGGGGCTACCGCGTTGGTTCTGGATTTGGTTGAGAAATCTTCTCCAGAAGTTCCGCGACTTAAACGTGTGATCGAAGCAATTGGGGTGTTTTCCAAGGACTGGATGCTTGTGGCAACCGTTTCCAAATTGCGCCACGCTCACCGCCGCAACTCCGTCAGCGACACAAAATCACCAGAGGTAGGTGCACCCAGCCTCGAATTCACCTCCCAAATCAAGCCAGGACTCCAAATCAAGCCAGTACTTAAGTGTTCTGCACTAGATATTCAACATTCCTATGCGGCTTCGGTGCGACATTTCTTACAATCCAGATCTAATATCCCCATCGAAGCATGGAAGATCTTGGACGTTTGGCAAACCACTCTCAATCAACTTCACACGATTGATGATGAATCCCATTTGCAAAAGAACATGCTCGGTCGTATCGATTGGTTGAGCAAGCTTTGGTTGATGCACCAAATGAAAACCGAAGTCAATTGGCAGGTCCGCAAAAAAATTGATTTGCGTTATCACGAATTATCCAAAGACGGCTACTATCGGCGGTTGATTGAAATGCTTGAAATCCCTCCCGTAATCGATGCAAAAGAGATCGTTCGAGCCAAGCGATCACCTCCACAAAATTCCCCAGCGACACGACGAGGCTATCTCATTCGGGAGTTCTCGGATTCGGAAAGCAATCTGACTGTTGATTGGACGCGTGCTGTGTTTCATGTTGAAGGGGAAAAACAGGATGTTCGGTTTTGATCCAATCGACGGGAGTTTAGCTTTGCGTTGTTTTTGTCTCGAACCTGCCCACACTCGATTTTAGCGCAGCAACCAAGTACGATAGGGAGGTTGTCTGTCAGATGTCGCGCCCGCAATTTCCCCGCATTGGTCCCTGCTTTCTCCATGATTTCTATCGTCGTCCCGTTATTGAACGAACAAGACTCACTATTGGAACTTGTTCAAAGAATTGAGAGTGCTGTTGCAAGCGATCAGTTGGGTGACTTCGAAGTGATTTTCGTAGACGACGGTTCGCGAGACAGTTCATGGAGCGTTATCGAAAGACTTTGCCGAGAAAAGCCATTCGTTCAAGGGATCCGATTTCGTCGCAACTTTGGCAAAGCGGCGGCGTTGGTGGCCGGTTTTTCCGCGACACAAGGAGAATATGTTGTCACCATGGACGCAGATCTTCAAGATGATCCGAATGAACTCAAGGCACTGATAGACAAACTTCGTTCGGGATTCGATGTCGTTAGCGGCTGGAAACAAACTCGATACGACCCTTGGCATAAACGTTGGCCATCGCTCGTTTTCAACGGAATCCTACGTCGTTTTACTCACTTGAATCTGCATGATTTCAATTGCGGACTCAAAGCCTACCGGAGCGAAGTGCTGGCCGAAATCAATCTCTATGGTGAAATGCACCGATTCATCCCGGTCCTGGCCGCTGCTCGTGGATTCCGTGTTACCGAAATTGCTGTCCAGCATCATCCTCGCATTCATGGTGTCTCAAAGTACGGCGTGTCTCGGATCTTAAAGGGTTTTCTCGATCTGTTTACCGTCGTGTTTTTGACTCGCTTTCGATATCGTCCGCAACACCTTCTCGGAGGAATTGGGGCCGCCGCATGCTTAGCAGGAGGCCTGATCATTATGGGCTTAATTGCCGCTTGGGTCATTACGAGACTTTTCGCCGGAATGGAACCAATTCATTTGCACGAACGGGCCATTTTCTATCTAGCGATGGTTCTATTCTTGGTCGGCTTGCAAATGATTGGTGTCGGTCTACTGGCCGAACTTGTCGTTGCGAACTCGGGCAGTCGCGACGTTCCGTACTCCATTGCTGAACATGCAAACAAAGATGCCGCCGACCATGTTTTGCCATCAGATCGCATCGAACAAACAGGAGCTTCGTCATGAGCCAAGTGGAAGACGTTTCAAGCTCTTGGCGATATCGAGATGTCGCATGGCTGTTGATCGCTGTTGCGGCAGTGATGCAAGTGGCACGCGTGCTGGGTGTTACTGCTGTGCACGGCGAGCATCCTTTTTTAAGTGCGAATGACAGGTCTCGATGGGCGGCGATCGCCGCTCTCATCGAGGATGGCAAATGGGAAATCGATCGGGTGATTGATATTCCGAGTAGCAACGGAAAATCGAAAAATTGGTCCTCCATCGATATCGTAAGGCACCGCGGCGCGGACGGTCGCGAGCATTTTTATTCGAGCAAGCCACCTTTGCTAACCGCCATATATGCCGCAGTCTGCAAGCCTGTAACAATGCTCACTCGCAAGAAGCTTACGGACGAGCCGTTCTTGATCGGTCGCATTGTGATTCTGCTCGTCAATATTATTCCTTTGGTGTTTTGGTGGATTTGGTTCTACCGGTGGCTTGAGAGCAATGTCTCGGACACCTGGACTCGATTTGTCTTGTTAAACGCGGCATTGTGGGGGACGTTTTTAACGACATTCGCGGTCACGCTCAGCAACCACTTGCACGCTGCCCTGTTCTTCACGATGAGTTTGGCAATGTTGTGGCAGATCAAGCGTAATGCTCAGCAAGATCGCAGCCAGTCCTGGTTGCTTTGGATTGCGTGTGGAGTTTGTTCAGGCCTAACCGTCGCGTGTGAGTTGCCGGCACTGGCATGGGCGGCGGCGGCGGGTGTGATTCTCCTGTTTGTCGATTGGAAGAAGTTGCTGTTCGGTTACGGGCTTGGAGGAGCGGTCGTGGCGGTGGCATTTCTAGCAACGACGATTTCGGCGCACAATGACTGGCGTCCGCCGTACTCGCATCGTGGACTTGGAGCCAAGATCGCAGAAATCCCGAAGGAGCCTGATTCGACTGCGCCCGCCATCGAAGACGTCATTGAACAAGCAAACAAGAGTGGCTACAACCTTTCGGATCAATCCAAGGTGATCCCTGCAAGACTAACTGGGGTCTTGCAAGTAATTGACGATAGTGTTGGTCAACGCGTTGCGGTGAACTCAACCGACAATACATGGTTCATTCACGAATGGGACGATTGGTATGACTTTCCAAAGTCGTACTGGTTACCGGGCAACAAAAAGGGGGTCGACTTAGGCGAAAAGAATCCATGGATGTATCTTGTTCACTTCCTTGTGGGGCATCATGGCATTTACTCCGTGACTCCATTTTGGTTGTTAAGCATTGTTGGGGCTTGGCTTTGGGCTACCAAGCGCGAGACGGCCAGCGTCCATTTGGCTGGCATTCGCAGGGTCGCGATTTCGGATACTGGTATCGCATTGGCATTGGTTGCGGTCTCAATTACCTGTTTTGTCTTCTATGCGATGCGTGTCGTCGAGGATCGGAATTACGGTGGGGTATCGAGCGGTTTTCGTTGGGTATTTTGGTTGATTCCGGGTTGGCTATGGCTTTGCGTGCCTGCGGTTGAATCCGCCTCACGCTCGAAAGCGCTGAGAATCTTGGTGAGCATTTTATTGCTGCTGAGCATTTTCTCCGCAACGATTCCTTGGCCCAACCCGTGGACGCATCCATGGCCCTATCGAATCGTGATATGGCTGTATCCAGAGTGATGGTCTACAATAACAAGACGATCAAACGAGTGAATATATTGGGTTTCCTTCCCTCACTCGCGTCTGCCTATCGCCTAGTAATCCGGCAAAGCAAAGCAATTCGCAAGTCAGTCATCGAGCCATGAATACCAAACAAGACATCCTTGATCCAATCGTCGAACGTACAGCACATCAGGTTATTGCCGACGAGTTCTTGATTGCGCGAGCCAAAATTTTGGAATTGGCTGCAACACTTGACCGTATCGAACGCTCAAGCGGCGATGTTGAGGATTCGATACCAATGAACCTTCTCGCACAGGGTATGCACATTTTGTGCGATGAGGAAGTCGACAAAGCGAAACGAGTTCAATTGCTCATGAGCCGTCAATACGACCCTCAATGGCAGCACACTATGTCTATCACACGGAAAGGTGTCTAGAAACGTGGACTACATTGATCCGCATTTGCATATGGTCTCGCGCACGACCGATGACTATGAAACGCTGGCCCGCATGGGTTGTGTTGCCATTAGCGAACCGGCCTTTTGGGCTGGCTTTGATCGCGGCAGCGTGGAGAGCTTTCGCGACTACTTTCGACAGCTAACGGAATTCGAACCAAAACGGGCCGCTCAATATGGCATTACGCACTACACTTGGCTGTGTATCAACGCAAAGGAAGCGGAAAACATTACGCTCTCTCGCGAAGTCATTGCGATGATCCCTGAGTTTCTCGGCGCCAAAAACGTGCTGGGGATCGGCGAAATTGGACTCAACAAGAACACTCGAAACGAAGCCACCATTTTTCTTGAGCATCTCGATTTGGCAGTCCAATACAACCAGCAAATTTTGATCCACACGCCCCACCTTGAAGACAAATACCAAGGGACTCGAATGATTCTCGACATGCTCATCGGGGATTCTCGACTCGATAGGTCGCGAGTTTTAGTGGACCATGTGGAGGAGCACACCATTGAACATGTTCTAGAAAACGGATTCTGGGCTGGCATGACGCTTTATCCCGTCAGCAAATGCACGCCACAGCGGGCTGCCGACATGATCGAACGCTTTGGGCCCGAACGGCTAATGGCAAACTCGGCAGGGGACTGGGGACCGAGCAAACCGACCGCGATTCCAGATTTGATTATGGAACTTAAGAAACGCGGGCACTCCAAGGAACTCATTCGAAAGATTGTCTTCGAGAACCCCAAGCAGTTCTTTTCGCAAAGCAAGCCTTTCGTCCACGGCTAAGGATTATTCGCAAACAAAACTTCGCAATTCAAAGTTAGCGGCAGGGTGCGAGCGCTCCGGTTTCTCGGCACCGGACGGCTTGCGCTATTCCGCTAAAACGGTAACTTATTTACGGACTGTCTGTGAACCACGCAATCTCACCGCCCGAAGCCACACACGTTAATATCCCGGCAACCATTCGGCAAGAATGTCTAACGCATTTGCAACCTGGGGAACAGTTTCTTGGTTGGTTTGAACCAAACCTGGATACGAACCTAAGGTTTGGTAGTGGTTTCGTTGTTCTTACAAACCTAGCTTTCCTCGCCCGCCAACCTACTCCTCCGAACCAACCTTTCGCACCTTTGCTTCGGTGGCCACTGTCTGACGTTCACGAGGTAAAGAAACTTGATCGCGCCGGGCTTGGGATTCTTGAACTGCTAGGGTCTCGCAGCCTTTTGCAATCATGGCGGTATACTGCGGGTGGAGGCAATGCTGCCGGGTTGCTCGTCACGCAATACAAACAACACCAAGCCGGGAAAGGTGACAGCCGAGAAACTGCGCCGTCCATCTGCCCGTCCTGTGGCGGCACCATGGCCGCTGGGGAATCAACTTGCGTCAACTGCGCGCCGACTGCGGCACCTGAAACCAGTCGCTCCCTCTGGAGACTCACTCGATTCGCCAAGCCGCGGATGAACATGATCCTCCTTGGTTTTTTACTCACCTTATTAAGTACGACCGCCAGCCTGATTCCACCCTGGTTAACCAAGCCGTTGGTGGACGATGTGTTGATCCCCCACCAAGCAGGAAAGACGGGAAACTTTGCACTCGTTCCATGGTTGCTTGGCGGCATGCTCTTGTCTGCCGTTTTGAGTTGGCTGCTGAGCTGGATCAAAACCTATGTGCTTGCATCCGTCAGCGAACAAGTGAGCGCAGACTTGAGGAACGCCACCTATGCGCACCTTCAGAAGTTATCGCTCGAATTCTTTGGAGGTAAGCGTACGGGTGATTTGATCTCCCGAATCAGCAACGACGCGCAGCGCATATGCGATTTTCTATCGATTCATTTATTGGATTTCGTGACCGATTTACTGATGATCGTCATGACAACCATCATGCTATTCCTACTCGATCCAAAGCTTGCCCTCGTTGGACTTGTGCCGTTCCCGTTCATTGGATGGCTGGTATCGAGAGTGCAAAACAAGATCCGAATAGGCTTTGCACGTGGGAGCGCTGCTTGGTCGGAAATGGTCAATGTTCTGGCGGATACGATTCCCGGCATACGTGTGGTCAAAGCGTTCGCACAGGAAAACCGCGAAGTCGATCGGTTTCGCCAAAGCAATGAGCATGTTCTCGAAGCGAACAACCGAGTCAACCGTCTGTGGGCGGCTTTTTCGCCCGTCATCACACTGCTTACCGAACTAGGTTTGCTTGTCGTCTGGTGCTTTGGAATCTACCAGGTCTATCAAGGCGGAGTAACCGTCGGGACGCTACAACTGTTTATCATCTCCATCGGCCGACTTTACATGCGCTTGGATGACATGAGTCGTTTGATTGCAAACGCGCAGCGAACTGCGGCTGCATCCTACCGGATCTTTGAAATCTTGGATCGAGTCCCGAGCGTATCCGAACCGCAAAAGCCAGTTCGACCAGGCCGTGTCCAAGGTCGTATTTCGCTGAACGATATCACGTTTCGATACGGATCTCGCCAAGTCATTCACAACGTCAATCTGGATATCCAGCCAGGTGAGATGATTGGCTTGGTTGGCCCAAGCGGAGCTGGCAAGAGTACGCTCGTAAATCTTGTTTGTCGTTTTTACGACGTAACGGGAGGGGCCATCAAAGTCGACGGAACCGATATTCGATCCTTCCCGATTACCGAGTATCGAAGCAACATTGGGATTGTCCTTCAAGAACCTTTTTTATTCTTTGGCTCAATCGCAGAGAACATCGCCTATGGTCGCCCCGATGCGACTCGCGAGCAGATTGTCGCGGCTGCCAGGGCTGCAAAATCGCATGACTTCATCCTGCGTTTGACAGACGGTTATGATTCGCTAGTCGGCGAGCGAGGTCAATCGCTCTCAGGGGGAGAACGCCAACGCATCTCGATTGCAAGAGCTCTGCTAACCGATCCGCGAATCTTGATCCTGGATGAAGCCACGTCGGCCGTCGACACCGAAACAGAACGCGAGATTCAAGAAGCGTTGGATGTGCTCGTTCAGGGGCGAACGACGATCGCCATCGCACACCGAATCAGCACGTTGCGGAAGGCCAACCGCATCATCGTCCTTGAAAAAGGCCGAATTACGGAGGTTGGAAATCACGACGAGCTTCTCAAGCTTGGCGGAACCTACGCTCGGCTAAATCATGCGCAACAACAGATCAACTTGCACGAAGAACCGCAGTAAAGTCCACGGTCAGCTTGGTAACCCGACGAGTAAGCGACGAGCGGACAGCAACCCTTCTTGGACTGTCCCATTCATCGGCAATCCGGGTAGCAACGTAGCCGATCCTCGCGTGGCACGAGCGCGCGCTCTATGCTAGGTTGAAGGTCAATTACCACTGGCATAAAGCCAGATGGCATGCATCGAATGCCCCAGGGTTTATCCCAGGGGATTGTTACCTTCATGCTAGGGCGAAGGTCAAATACCACTGGCGTAAAACCAGATGGCATGCATCGAATGCCCCTGGGTTTATCCCGCAAGACGCCATGCCACTTGCGAAGACCCCGTATCGCCGCAACACGCTCGCTTGTGCCTCGAGGCGTGCTAACTGCATCGAATTGGTCAGCGGCGAATGGTTGCAGGTTTTTCTTCTGCCAATTGCTCTTGAGGTAGATAACCGACAAAACACAACAGATCGCGGATCTCGGTTGGTGTCAGTGTGTCCAACAGGCCTGCTGGCATTGCCGAGACCTTGCTCGGAAGCACTTCGTCGATTTCGCTTTCCTGTAGGGTTATCTCCTTGTTCTCGTTCGTTCGAACCGTAAGGCCCTTGGGCGTCCGAACAACGATTCCTGTGTGAACTTGTCCATTGATTGTCAGGATCTTCTTGGAGGCATACTGATCGCTGATGACGTGAGACGGAAAAAGTGTTGACTCCAGGAATTCGGTCCGCGTGAACCGCCTCGTAAGGCTTGAAAGATCGGGACCGAAACCGCTGCCGATCGCGTTCATTTTATGGCACGAAGAGCACCGAGCTTTGGCGAAAATCTTTGCACCATTTTCTCGGGCTCCGAATCGCCCTTGTTCGCCTGCCAAGAATTGTTCCAGAAAACCAAGCGACCAGCGAGGTTGCTCCGTCGCCGTTGGCAGGACGGCTGCGGGTAAATCCGGAAATCGCATTTCATACCACTTTTGCCAAACAGGCATGGGTGAAAGCTTTTTGTTCGAAGGGACCTCTAACTTTTCACCGGTCCAGAACTCCATCAATTGGACGGTCGGTGTTGGGTCGACCCCCGCTTCGAACAGTTTGCAACCTTGCAAGATCGTTTGCCGCAGAGCCTCAGGATCCTCGGTTGCAACGTCAATTTTCCGCAGAGCATCACAAACGTCGGCAACCGCGAATGAATCCAACAAACCAATCGATCGGACCAGATAGTCCCAATTGCGTTCATCCGGCGATTGCGCTAGAGCCAACGCGATGCTAGCTCGACGGTCCGGGCTCTTTCGCCATCTCTGTCTTAAGTGCTCAATCGCCGCTTCGTCTGACTGACGCGATAACACTGCCGTTATCCCGGTTTTGAGTCGCTTGAAGACGTCCTCTTCCAATCCGCCTTTGTCGATCGAGGTATCGAGTGCAATCAGCGTTGCGATTTGTTTGGACGACATTTGTTCGGGCGCTTTGAACAGCGCAGTCAACGCTGCATTGGGATACTTTTCACCCAAATCGAGAATTCGAATGGCTTCGTCTTCCGTCAGGTGATCGGCCAAGAGTTGCGACGTCTTCATTACATAAAGTTGGTAGGAGCTACCCCCCTTGGCCTGCTGGGCTGTTTCCAAAAACTGCAAGACTGACATTCGCTCGACCGATGTCCAATCATGCGGAATCATGGGTAAGTGCATCGAAATCAACATGCGTTCAGGCATAGGAACATCGGACTGCAAATACACAATCGCTTGGGGAACGATATCGCATTGCACGTGCGTTGCGAGTCGGATCAATTCGCAATTGATTGCCGAATTGCCTGCAGGGAATTCTTTTTGCACAAGCTCTTGGATGCTGCCAAGGCTGTTTGGGTCGATGGAACTGAGATGCAACGCAACTTGCAGAACTCGCAACAAATCGACAAAGTCGGCGTCGCTTACGAACCCTTTGGAGAGTCGCGTAAGAGTATCTGCCACGAGAATCGCGTTTTGATTGGTGGGTTGTGATGCCATCAATGCTAAACCCGAGTTCACAGCTAAGCGAGTCGAATTGTCGCCGAGAAAATCATCTTTCCAAGAGTCATTCGGAATGAGCGCCAGCGCGAGTCTACCTGCAAATCGCTCCTCACGAAGACTGCTCGTTAGCAATGGCTTCAACTCGGCAGGCAAACATGCAACGCCCAGTCTCACGATCGACTCGCTTGCAGCGATGCGAACGTTGGGATTGTCGTCGCGAAGCAATTTGCGCAATTGCGCTGCCGCGTCGTCATCGTTTGCATGAAGTCCCAGCAATCGAGCGCATTTCACTTGCACCATTTCGCTTGAGCTGTTGCTCAATTCGATCAACATGTCCGTCGATGGTATAGGGCCGAGCAATTGCATCAGATCGAGTGCCTGCATACGATAGCGTGCGGGATTTTCGCCGCTATACGCGACCCCTGCAATCTGTTCGGTCCACTCGGAGCCAAGCTCTTTTTTGATAATTGCAGCCGCTTGCCGTCCGTATGCCGAATAGATTTGTGGTTGCCGAATGGCTCGAGTGATACCGGTTCCCAGGTCCGAAACTTGGGCTGGAATATCGCCCACCCAGCGAACTCGATAGATGCCGCCATCCGTACCGCGTCCACCGGTTGAGAAGTATAGCCAACCATCCGGACCCACTTCTAAATCGGTCACGTTCATGGGCGACCCAACGACGAATTCTTCGGCATTGACCTTCGATTTGTCAGCGCTCTCAACATTGAGCGAGAGTATTCTCCCCTCAGACCAATCTGCCGTGAAGACAGTACGGTGATATTTTGCCGGGTACTTAAAATGTGTGTAGGTGGTGATCCCGGTTGGCGAGCCTCGCCCGGTGGTGGCAATGGACGGCAGGCGATCCAAGTAGTACTCAGGCCAATTGGCCCAACCGCTTCGCCATCCAAATTCGCCACCTTCGCCGACGCGAAACACGCTCGTGGCTCGATGCCACACCGCGCCGATGTCCGCTTCCATGTCGCTGTCATGAACGTATAACGCTCCGGAAGGATGGAAAGCTAAGTCGTAGGCATTGCGCAATCCGCCTGCGACGATTTGTGCGTTTTTTGTGGCAAGTTCGAGTCGTACCACCGTGCCACCTGGAGCCTTGACCCCGTCAGCATGCCCCCCTGGATCTTGGAAACGAGGCTGAACTAGATCCCCCTCGTAAACCAGCCGATACGGGCTACGTTCGTCGACTGGGGTTTCCAATTGTGCTTGATTACCCACTACAACATAGATGCAACCATCTGGACCAAAGGCTAGTTGGTGCGGACCATGTTCCCCCGGTGTCCCTTTAAACTTTAAAAGAACTTCCGACCTTTCAAGCGTGCCGTTGCGATCTTCGTCAATCAAACGATACACTCCAGAACCGTCCGGTCCATCACCTGTCACATAGACATCCCCATTCAGCGGCAGAATACCTTGTATGTTCTCGATTAATTCGCAGTAAGTACGAGACTTTTCGGGAGTGCCATCTTTATCCGCGTCATAAATCAACACCAACGGACCACTTTCTTGTGACGCGATGATGTGTCCAAACTCATTGAAGGCCATTGCCAAAACGGAACCGATGGATGCATGCCCAATCACTTCATCTACGACGAAACCAGGTTTCGTCGTGAATCGGTCCATAGGGGGTGGGCCTTTGCTGGAATCGTAGTCACCCAGCGAGACGACGACTGGAGTTGATTTGGTTTTGCTACCGTCTGCGGATTGGGCGTCGGCGGTTTGGTTATCGGCGGTTTGGGTGTCGGCGGTTTGGGCGTCGCGTTGATTAGGTACCGAGATAGGACGCATGTTCGAATCAAGCGATAGTGCATTACTCCACTTGCTATCATCGAACCGCAGCATTTGCCAATTTTGGGAGGCACTCTTGGTCGCCTTCCATTCGTCGTCACTCACGACAATTCTCCACTTGGCACTCGTTGGCTTGAACATAAAGCCAACCTTGAGTCCGGCATCCTTTCCTATCCGGTTGCTGACGCGAATGGCAATAAGGTTCTTTCCAGGGCGAATCGCAGTGGAAACATCGACCCGTTCCATCGTTCTCGCTGCTTTGGATGCGCCGACTTTGCGTCCATTTACAAAAACTTCGCAAAGCTCGTTGGCTTCGAATTCAATGGTCGCTTTCTCGGTATCGGGCAAGTCCATCACGCGTCGGAAGTAAGCATCACCAGTCCGTTGCTGTGTCTCCGAATCCGAATGCCATATCCATTCACGCTCGGTTTTTGCGGTCGGAGACGGTGGAACGCTGACCTTTCCGGAACGTTCCTGCGCGATCGTGGTCGAATAGGTCATTGCGGCAGATAGCAATACTAGCAACGTACTCAAGACGTGAGCAAGTCTATTTCGATAGGCAAACCCATGGACAAGTTGGCTTTTCGAAAAGGGATCGGACTGTCTTGGGCATAGTTTCATGGCCGTTTTCCATCCTTGGAAAATGAGCAATCGTCGCAATTGCGCATTGACGCGTTGACGCGTCTTGCAAAAAATTGAGTTCAGTTTAAACGCGGTTGGGCAACGCACATCAAGTTCGAACTTAAGAGATGTTGGTTCTTGAATGCAATAGCAATACGTTCGCAATGCAATCATTGGGTGCATTAACCCGACTCCTCTCCTCTCCCTCGGACGACCACATCCGGTTGACAATGACGTCTAAGCTCAAACGCTACCGCCTTGCCGTAGGTACAGGCTGCTAGCCTGTGTTTTGCATGTCGAACCAGGCTGGCAGCGCTGGCAGCCTGTACTACGTGGTCGTTTTTGCGTTGGCGATCGCCTAAAGAACCTTTCATCCGGCATTGCGACCGGCGCGCCGCGTGTTTGATAGCATTTGTGGAGGTGTATTAGATTATGACCTCCTCGCGCATTTTCGTCTGTTCTTCGAGTTCCATGATTGCCAGGAAAAAGATGCCAGGAACTTGTCGATCAATTCGTCCATGATTTTGTCTGCCACATTGGGGCGGCGACTCAGAAGACCAATTTGGAAGGCGATTTCTTGTAGATCCTCTTCCGCCGCTTGTGTTCGGCGCGCGAACAGCATTATTCGACAATACCCATTTGATTCAATCGCTGCCGAACCGCCGACTTCGTTTGTTCAGAATCAAAGGGTCCAGATCTTTCAGCCTGTAACTCGTCATCTGCTACGCTTACCATTCTTTGGAGCGATCCAAGTGCCGTCTGCCGCTTCTCTAATGTGTCCATTGCTTGTCGAAGCACATCGTCTACCGAGGTGAACATGCCAGATGCTAGTTGAGCCTGGATAAGTTGATGAATATCTGTAGGCAGAGCTAGGGACACGGTCGGCTCCTGAGCGATTGAAAAATCGGGACTTCAAGGCTCCATTCTAACGATAAGGAAATAAATGTCGAGTTCGATGAAGGCCCGATCCTGGATCGTCCCAAACACTCGATCGTCCCAACAACTTGGCACAGGGAACTACGCTCGGTTGCGAGCCCGGTCTTGAAGATTGCTGGTTCGCATTTGCAAATCCGCAAGTTCCATTTTTTGTAAATCCTCTACGTTACTCAAAGCCAGCCCCAAGATTCCCTCAAGGGTTCGAATCAGCTTAATCTCGCCTTTGATCTCGCCTTTAATCTCGCCTTTGATCTCACCCTTGATCTCACCTTTGATCTCACCTTCTCGGTGTGCTGCGTTGAGCGCCGATTGTTGATCTCGCAGCGCCTTTTCTCGTGCGTCGTACATCTTTTTGTCCTCCGTTATCTCGGTTATTCTCGCGAGCGTAATCGTCGCTAATTGCATCTCAGCTTCCGGAAACAGCGCTAATAACGCCTCCGGTTCGTATTCATGGGCGTGCAAAAACCAGTACAGCCAGCGGTCTCGCTTGCTTGCAATGGCTAAGTCCACCTCTCTCAGATTATACCTGCCCAGCTCAAGCGTGTGAATTTCAATTGTCTTGTCGAGCGTCCGCCCGGATTCCTGGTCGGTCAGCCGAAACGCATGGTGCACTTTTTCAGCATCTTTCCAAAGAACACCGTTTATAAGGCAAATGGAGTAAACAGGATGGAGTTGGGTGTAATCGTCTCCGGCATTCAATTGCCCAGCAAACAGCTCGCACCCGTAAAACACGACACGTTGGATCAGCCCCTCGAAGATCGTCAGCTGCATTTCGATGTCATAAATCGAGCCGTTTGCACCGACAGCCTTGATGTCCAAAATAGAAAGCTTGTCATCGAGGAAATCTTGTAGGTTGTACGGGTTGACGATGGTGACGTCGACGATTGGAATGTGCAAGCGAAGGACTGCGTTCAAAAAACTGATGAGCGCCAACTTATTGGCAATCGTTCCGAAAATCTTTTTGAAAGCAAAATCATTGACAGGTCGAACTCCAATACGCATCGATTCTTTGGCTCCCCTAAACGGATTGAAGTGACACTGCAACTATATCAAATCGTCGATTTATTTGCCTGGCACTGGAATGCAGCCGATTCCCCTCGCGGATATATACCATCACTCGAGAGCGGGTGCTCTGGCGAGGCTTGCTCAACGGTTAGCAAGCAGTGCGAGAATCGAATCTGTCGCAACGTTGCAGTGCATGTACTCCTGAAACGAAAATAGTCCCAATCGATCCAGAAAACCTGAACAATCCGCAGCACAAGGCTGCGTGATTCGGGCAATACCACAGGCTTGTCCCGTGGATTGTTATGCTTTGAGGCTACCGTATTTTGGAAAAAAAGCTGTGCACCCGGCGAGCCCAGCAGGCAGGACCTACTGTCGCCGAGAACTATCTCTTAGGGCTTGAAGCAATTGAGGGTTCGGTTGCGGAATGTGCAGTTGCTCTTGTTTCCCATCGCTCCCCATCAAAAGAACCGTTAATTCGGATGTAGGTGGGGCTGTTCGATTGGGTGCAATGTTGCGAGCCAGGTTATTTGTGTTTGGCTGTTCGCCCGTGCGCTCGTTGAAAAGTCGATGCAGTCCAAGCTTCGCAAGTTGATAGTACACCACTTCAGCTCCGTTATAGAGACCTTCCTGGAGCTCAGGGTCGGCAGCGTAGCATACGCCAATCAACTCGCCGCTTTCGTCAAACAGCCCGCCTCCGCTCCGACCTTCGACGGGCTGGCCAGCGACTTCTACGTTGGGTGCCCCAAGGTAGCGGTTTAATTTCGTGATTTTAGAATCATATCGAGAGGGTAACGCACCACGATCACATCCCCAACTAAAGACCGTTTGTCCCTCAGCCAGCTTTCGATTTTTGGGAATCAACGTCGCTACTGGTACTTCCATGTTGGGACGGAATTGCACAAGTCCAATATCCATGTCCTTGGCTTGAAAGTCGACCAAGATGGCGGGGTACGATGTGATTTGGCCGCCGAGAAATGTTTCCACGGTTATCTTTGCCTGCCCTTGGCTTTCACGGAACAGATGCCCACAGGTCAAAACCAATGCTTGACCATCGTGCGAATCGATGATGGTTCCAGTACCTACGGATTCTTGCTGAGGTTCTTGGATGCGAATTCGAACCGTGGATTCCCTCGGATCCTTGCTTCTCAAAGGTTGAGCGAACGCTGCGTTTGGTACGAACGCAACGCTTCCGGCTGAGAAAGAAGCTGAGGGTGAGGGTGAGAAAGAAGCTGTGGCTGAGGAAGAAACTGCAGCTGCCATTGGTACCATTGCGAGCTGCGATTGAGCTCGAACAACGGGCGTCTGAACATTTTCCTGTCTGGAACGCCTCTCGGTTGGTGTTGAACGCATACTATCTACGGACGAAGCGGCCGCCATACGCTGCTTCATCTCCCGATATTCGATTGGGCCCAAGATTCGATCTAATTCACGACCATTCCGAACCAGAATCGTCGTTGGTACGCTCTGGATCTGCCAACGCGAAGCCATGTGCGCGTCCCTCTTGGCGTCAAATCGTCGAACGACCCATCCATCTTGGATCGCTTGGTCGGTGGTGCGATGCATCTCGCCACACTGCGTGCAGCCCTCCGCAGAAAACTCGATAACAATGCAGTCACCCGAGGATTCGACAACGCCGCGCGATGCACTTTGGAAAAATAGAAAGTGGAACGATGCGGAAATGAGAATTGGTACAAGTCGATGCTTGAACATGGATGAATAGATCCTTCTATTTGCTTGATCAAAGCGTGCAAGCGTCCATGCTCGCGGCGACCGATGTCAAGTCCAGGAGTGTCCAAAATCCAAGGGACGAATGCAATATCAATCGCTCTCGGTATTGCTAATGCCTCCGGCGGTGAGTTCGGTCGGACACTCGCCTAGTGGCACGGATTGCAAGTTTTGTTGCACTGTGCACTCTAGTCCAGGCTCTGCGGCTCTGCGGCTCTGCCTGGCAACTAAATGCAAGCGAGGCTTCGCCTCGCCGAAATGCATCGTTGGTTTGTGAACTCTGGAGGCAGGAGCCTCCACTGCAATGCGTTCCCAGGCAGAGCCGCAGAGCCTGGGAACGAGTAGTCTCCTATGCGACGTTAATTGAAAAATCTTTTCAAACTGCCGATGACAAAAAAACGCTGGTTCTTACAATACAGGGATTAGTTTGTGAAACTTTTCACAAAGTCGCTTGTCCGCAGGAATCGGCCGTGGCAAATTACTTACCAATATTAATTTATCTGATAGCCGTTGTTGGCTTTGCAGCTGTTTCGATCATTCTGCCGCATTTGGTTGCGCCCAGGCGTCCGACCCGCGTCAAGGACATGCCGTACGAATCGGGTATGGATCCGGTTGGGGATGCTCGCAAGCCGTTCGACATCAAATTTTACTTGATCGCCATTCTGTTTTTGGTTTTCGACATTGAATTGCTGTTCGTCTATCCGTGGGCTGTCTCGCTACTTGCCCCGGATGGAGTTCCGCAAGCGTTTCGGCCCGCAGTTTTGGCTGTCCTTCTCGTATTGATGGCAACTTTAGGCCTAGCCTACATGGTTGCGTATTGCAAAGGAGTCTTCGATTGGCGACGCAAATAAACAAGCAGCTTGGTGACAACGTTTTTTTGACTACGCTCGATGCGGCTGCTTCGTGGGGGCGGGCAAATAGTCTTTGGCCAATGCCCTTTGCGACAGCGTGCTGCGGCATTGAGCTTATGAGCACGGCGGCTAGCAAGCACGACCTATCTCGCTTCGGTAGCGAGGTGATGCGATTCTCGCCACGCCAGTGCGATTTGATGATTGTGGCTGGTCGAGTGGTTATGAAAATGTTGCCGGTCTTGCAACGCATTTGGCTTCAGATGCCCGAGCCAAAGTGGTGTATCTCCATGGGTGCGTGTGCCTGTTCGGGTGGAGTTTTCGACACGTACGCGGTCGTTCAAGGCATCGATCGATTCATGCCGGTGGACGTTTACATTCCTGGCTGCCCACCGCGACCTGAGCAATTGATTCGTGGCATCATCGACCTGCAAGAAAAAATTCAAAAAGGCGGAACGATTAACGCACGCGAGTTCAAGCTCCGTATTCTGCCCGAAGGTCCACCCCGCTTCGATGAGGATGAACTGATTCGAATCCGCGAGCGCAACGGGTTCAAGCTTGATGATCCAACCTACGATCCGGTGCACTAAACCATGACAACCGAAACACCAAAACCGAGTTCCGTCGAAATCGATGCAGTGAAAGTAAAGCTCGCCGATTCATTGATCGGCGTCGCACTCGAATGGTCCGAATTTCGTGATCAGTATCGTGTTGTGTTTCCAGCGACCGAACTGCTGAAGTGTTTGAATGCGTTCAAATTCGCTGGCTTCGAGCAACTCTCCGACCTGACCGCCGTGGATTTGCTTGAGTACAGTAATGCAACGGATCGATTCGAGGTCGTTTACTGTTTGCTCAACGTCGACACTGGGCTGCGTTTGATCGCTAAGACTTATTTGAACGAGCCAGACCTAACGATCCCGTCTGCAACCTCGGTCTGGTCTGGGGCCGATTGGCTTGAACGCGAGGTTTACGACATGTACGGAATCCTTTTTTCGGGTCACCCAAACTTCAAAAGATTGCTGTTACCTCAAGAATTTCAGTCCTTTCCGATGCGAAAAGACTATCCCGTCAAGGGGCGGGGCGAGCGTCATAATTTCCCAGTCATCACACGAGCGGAAAGCTGAGCGGAGTCTGTTAGCATGCCATTAGAACTGCTCGAAAGCCCAGATCTCAACGCGAATCAACGCGAAGGTCTTTGGACGCTCAACTTTGGTCCGCAGCACCCTGCAACCCATACGACATTGCGTTTGGTTTTGCAGTTAGACGGCGAAATGGTCATCGATGCCGAGCCCGACATCGGTTTCTTGCACAGCGGGTTCGAGAAGCTGGGTGAAGTGCTCGATTTCAATCAGTACGTTACCATCGTCGACCGAATGAACTACATCTCGCCGATGGCCAACGAAATCGCATGGCACCATGCGGTGGAGAAACTACTTGGCATCGATCTAACGCCGCGTTGCAAATACATACGCACCATCTTTGCTGAGCTCATGCGGATCCATGACCACCTTCTTTGCTTGGGCACTTGTGTGCTTGACCTTGGCGGTGCAACCGCGTTCATGTACGCATTCAACGAGCGCGAGACCATTTACGAAATTTGCGAGCGAGCTTCGGGGCAACGATTTCATACTTCGTACACTCGTGTCGGGGGATTGCTTTACGACGTGACGGACGATTGGGTCAAGATGGTCCGGGATTTCGTTCGAAATTTCCCCAAGGTCTATCGCGACTTCAGCGGTCTTGTGATGAAGAACCGGATCTTCGTTGAGCGTACGCGGGATGTGGGTGTTCTCAGCCGTGAAGAAGCGATTGCCGGGGGTGCGACAGGTCCCGTCGCCCGTGCAAGCGGTGTGGTTCGCGATCTTCGTCGCGATGAACCGTATCTCGCCTATGAAGACTTCGATTTCGATGTGTGCGCGAGTCAAGGTGGTGATTGTTACGCTCGCTTCCAAGTTCGAATGATGGAAATGCTTGAAAGCATCAAAATCATCGAACAAGCCATTGAGAACATTCCAGCAGGCCCGATTTTTGCCGTCGGCACTGGCAAAGAAAGCATGCCCGATAAACGCGAAGTCTACCGAAGTATCGAAGGACTCATTCATCACTTCGAGAGCGTCATGCCCAACCGTCAGATGCAAGCTCCCAAAGAATCGGTTTATGCGGCAACCGAGTCTCCCAACGGCGAACTCGGCTATTACATTGTCGGCGATGGGTCGTTTCGGGCTTACCGTGCACGAACGCGTCCCCCCTCTTTGCTTCACTTCTCCTTGTTTTCAAGAATGATGCGGGGCTGCATGTTGAGCGACGTTGTGGCAGTTCTGGGAAGTATCAACATTATTGCAGCGGAGTTGGATCGATGAGCGAATTGAGTTCCAATGCCAAAAAGGTAATCGAGGAGCACCTCGGTCGCTATCCAAGCAAGCAAGCGGTTACGCTGCCTGCGTTGCACGTCGTTCAAGAAGAAAAGGGCTGTGTAAGTCGCAAAGCCATTTCCGAGATTGCGGACATTCTTGAACTCTCCCCTGCACAAATCAACGACACACTGTCGTTCTACGGCTTCTTTCGAACCGAAGAAGATCCACTTGGCAAGAAACGGGTATGGATTTGCCGCTCGTTGCCTTGCATGCTTCGAGGTGGAGACGAGTTGCTCGCGGAGCTGTGTTCACGATGGAATATTCAGCCGGGGCAAACAACCGCCGATGGCGAGGTGACCCTGGAACTGGCTGAGTGCTTAGGCGCTTGCGATGGTGCTCCGTGCATGCTGGTCGATGACGAACTGACGTTGTGTGTGACTGCGGATGATGTCGAAAAACAAGTACGAGGTGGAGCATGAGCAACGAAGATTTCAAGCCCGTTTTGCTGGCTCGTCAGGGTAAACCGAACAGCCACACGCTAGAAACCTACAAAGCCGACGGCGGATACCAAGCGCTCGCAAAAGCCCTTGCGATGAAGAACACTGAAGTCATCGATGTGGTCAAGGCATCAGGGCTTCGCGGGCGAGGCGGTGCTGGCTTTCCAACCGGACTCAAGTGGACATTCCTGCCCAAGGACGTCTCCGGCCCAATCTATCTTTGCATCAACGGAGACGAAAGCGAGCCGGGCACGTTCAACAATCGTGTTTTGATCGAACAAGATCCACACCAAGTGCTCGAAGGAATTGTGATCAGCAGTTTCGCGACTCGCACCACAACCGCGTACTTTTATCTTCGCTACGAGTATGGCCGATGCTATCGCGTGCTGAAAGACGCGATCGATGAAATGTATGCCAACAATCTGCTCGGCAAGAACATTCTCGGTTCCGGCTACGACTTGGACGTGCACTTGCATCGAGGTGCTTGCGCGTACATTTGCGGCGAAGAAACCGGACTGATCGAAAGCCTCGAAGGCAAGCGGGCTTGGCCTCGAATCAAGCCGCCATTTCCCGCCATCGAAGGCGCGTTTCGCCGTCCGACGGTTGTGAACAACGTGGAGACGATGGCATGCATTCCGCACATCATCAATCATGGCGCCGAATGGTTCATGAGCATGGGAGTGCCCAAGGATCCCAACAACCCTCGCGACGCTGGTTCATATGGACCAAAGCTCTATTGCATTAGTGGACACGTCAACAAGCCCGGTCTCGTGGAGCTGCCCATGGGTATTTCGGCTCGCGACCTAATCGATAAGCATGCCGGTGGCGTGTGGAAAGGTCGAAAAGCCAAAGCCGTCGTGCCTGGCGGTATCAGCATGGGTTTCATGAGCGAGAAAGAACTCGATACGCCTTTGGATTTCGCTGGTCCAGGTCGCGTCGGTTGCTTGGGACTTGGTACAGCCGCTGTGGTCGTCATTGACGATCATACAAGCATGGTCGATGTGCTCTACAACGCATGCCGTTTCTTTGCACATGAGTCGTGCGGACAGTGTACGCCATGCCGCGAGGGGACTGCGTGGTCAACGAAGATCTTGGAACGTATTCGCGATGGTCGAGGCAAACTCAGCGACATTGATTTGTTGCTTGAGATCTCGGGATCGATGGGTACGATCCCGGGAACTACGATTTGCGGTTTGGCCGACGGCGCTGCCTGGCCGATGAAGAACGCGATCCATAAATTCCGACCCGAATTCGAAGAGTACATCAAAAGCGGACGACGCAGCGAAAGCCCAGCGTTGGCCGGAGCTCATTAATCAACAATCCGATCCATTTCATCAATCCGGAACCGACACAAGTGGCAAAGGTTATCGTTAACGACATCGAAGTCGATGCTGATCCCAAGGACAATTGCATCCTTGCCGCTCGCAAGGCTGGGGTTGAGATCCCTCACTACTGTTGGCATGAATCCCTCTCGGTGGTGGCCTCGTGCCGCATGTGCCTAGTCGAAGTAGGCGAACGCAAGCCGGATGGGACCATTGTCATGGGACCGAAGTTGGTGCCGGGCTGCCAAACGCCGATCCGAGAAGGCACCGTGATTCGGACCGACACTTCCAAAGTCAAAACAACGCAAGCCATGACACTTGAGTTGTTGCTCCTCAATCATCCGCTGGATTGCTCGATCTGCGATCAAGCAGGTGAGTGCTATCTCCAGGACTACACCTACAAATTTGGCAACGCCCACAGTCGGTTGGATGAGCCCAAAATCCAGCGAATGGACAAGTACCATATCGGCGAGCAAATCGCGTTGTTCACAGACCGATGCGTAATGTGCACTCGATGCGTACGGTTCACTAGAGAAATCAGTGGCACGGCGGAACTTCAAGTCGTTGCGCGCGGCAGTCACGAAGAGATCGATGTCTTTCCCGAAGTGCCTTGCGATAACAAGCTCGCTGGCAACGTCGTTGACTTGTGCCCAGTCGGCGCGCTTTGTAGCAAAGACTTCTTGTACAAAAAGCGAGTGTGGTGGCTTAAGCATTCGGACAGCGTATGCACCGGTTGCTCAACCGGTTGCAGTATCCAAGTCGATCAAAACGAAGACAAAGTTTATCGATTACGACCTCGCGAGAATCCGCTTGCGCAAGGGCATTTTATGTGCGACGAAGGTCGGTTCGGATTTAAATATATTCACGACGAACGCCGGCTGAAGCTGCCCAAAATTTCCGCAGCTTTTTCAAAGGCTCCATCCCCTAAGCCGCCGAATGGCAAACCAACCGGAACTGCGGATCTAGACTTTTCCGATCCCTGGTCCGAAGCGATGTCGATGGCCCGTTCGAAAATCAAAGAAGCGATCAAGAACGATGCTCGCGGATTCGTTGCTGTTCTTTCGCCGTTTATGACGGTCGAAGAAGCTTATTTGCTTGCGGGATACTTGAAAGAAATTGACAAACGTATTCGATTGGTGCTTGGACCCGTTCCTGTTGACGGAGTGGATGACAAATACCCGAAGGGTTCCAAGGGTCAACCCCCAGCCGAAGACAAAGTTAAGTTCACCATCCGGGCAGAGAAATGCCCGAATCGCTTGGGAGTTGAAGCCATTTTGCGTCACTTCGAAGGCCAAGTTCGACACTTAGACGATGTCATTCTGAAAGCGGATGCGACAGCGTACTACGTTGTGGGTGGATGCAGTCAAGACTGGGTGACCGAATCGATCGATCGAGGAATTGGCAAGCCAGCCTTGTTGATCGTTCAAGATATTTTCCCGTCGCCGCTGAGCGACAGAGCCGATTTCGTTTTGCCGTCAGCCTCCTTTGCGGAACGGGATGGAACCTATGTCAACCATGCAGGGCTTGCTCAGGCGGCTCATGGTGCCATTCGTTGCCCGGGCGATGCGAGAGCGGATGGTCGAATTCTAATGGAGTTGTCGGAACGCAAGGGGCTTTTCAATGCGATGACCTTGCGAAAGGAGATCGGTCGGACTGTGCCGATTCTTGCCGCATTGTCAGTCGGCGAATTAGGGGACCACGGCGTAAAGATTGCAACGACCGCCCCAGAACCGATTCATTCGTAGAACGAAAAACGTTGCGTCCCGGAATTACCAACCAACACTAACCCAGTTACCAGATCCATGTTCGAATACCTCAAGGAAATTTGGCCGACCCTTTGGCCGACTCTTGCTGCCATAGGCGTCATTCTCGCCTTCGTGCCGTTCCTTGGACTGTACATGACGTTCATCGAGCGGAAACTTGCGGCGTATGTTCAAGACAGACTCGGTCCAAATCGGGTCGGTCCATTTGGTTTGTTTCATGCCATCGCGGACGCGATCAAACTCTTTCTGAAAGAGCAAACGATCCCGGCACACGTTTACAAGCTCCTGTATTTCATTGCGCCAACGTTTAGTTTGATGACTGCCATGTTCGCATTGGTTGTCATGCCCTTTGGTCCAGTCCCGACGGAATACAGTAGCGGCTTTCGCTACATTGTTGCTCCCGGTATCGATATCGGCATCCTGATGATGATTGCGATCAGTTCCTTGTCCGCGTATGGCATCATCCTCGGCGGCTGGGCTTCCAACAACAAATATTCGCTGTACGGTGCTATTCGATCGTGTGCGCAGTTCATTAGCTATGAGATCCCGCTTGGGCTCTCGATCATCGGAATCATTGCGGCTGCCGGATCACTGAATATCGAACAAATTGTCGCTGCACAAGGTGGCCCATTTTGGAACTGGAACATGTTCTGGCAACCGGTTGGTCTACTCGTGTTTTTTACCAGCGCTTTGGCAGAAACAAACAGACTGCCGTTCGATTTGCCGGAGTGCGAACAAGAGCTGGTGGGTGGCTTTCACACGGAATATGGTGGCATCAAGTTCGTTCTGTTTTTCTTGGCAGAGTATACGCACGTGATCACAGTGAGCTTCTTGACGTCGTTGTTATTCTTCGGCGGTTGGCATTTCCCTGGATTGACAGGCCCAGTAGACAGCTCACTGGGTGGTATGTTGTTGCGAACGTTTGTATTGGTTTTCAAAGTAGGAATGGTCGTTTCCTTTATCATGCTGCTTCGATGGGCGCTGCCGCGATTTCGGTTTGACCAATTGATGGGACTTGCATGGAAAGGCCTGATTCCATTAGGTCTGGTCAATCTGTTGTGCGTGGCGATCGTGTTAACGTTTGACTTGCCCAAACACTTGTTATCTTTCACTGCGATTTTCATTTTTGTCGGGTCGTTGATCAGTGCACGACAATTGCAATTTACTATCAATAGACCACGGTCGGCTGGACGGCCTTCGATTGCTCAAACGACCAGCGAGGTAATGATATGACGACTACGAAAAAGACTAAGACGGTGAAGTGGGGCGAGGAGCCGAAACTTGGCTGGGTAGAAGCCATGTACCTGCCAGCGATTGTTTCTGGAGTTGCGACGGCCCTGAAGCATGCGTTTTCTGGCAAGACAACGACTAGACAGTACCCAGAAGTTGAACCGACCATTCCCCCAAACTACCGAGGCGTTCACCGACTCAATCGAGACGAAGCAGGGCGTGTCAAATGTGTGGCATGTTACATGTGCCAGACAGCTTGTCCAGCCAACTGCATTGAGATCATCGCTGCACCTGCTCCAAAAGACGATCCTAAGTGGAAAGATCGGGACAAGTATCCGGAGACATTCACGATCGATGAGTTGCGATGCATCTATTGCGGTATGTGCGAAGAAGCCTGCCCGGTCGACGCAATCGAGTTGACTAGCATTTATGACCTGACGGGATTAACTCGCCAAGAGATGATCTACGACAAAGAAAAGTTGCTGTCCGTATACGACGAGACGGTGAATTCGGGCAACGATCCGATTCGAACCAATCGCGGTGCGTTAGGTCCTGCATCGCTTGAAGCGCCCACTGCGAAACAAGGCCCACCCCCACCCGGTCAAGGTCGTCACGGCTAATTCAATCCTATCAAGACAGCTAATATGAATTCCCTAATCACTAATATGGCGATGAACCATTTGGCAGAATGCTTGCCAGACTTTTTCTTTGTCGCCCAAGCGTTACCGGATCCAAAAACGATTTCGGCGGCTCAGCCTACTGTTGTTGGTACTTGGAATTTGTGGATGCTAGCTCCGATCGTGTTTGGAGCGATTGGATACATGCTTATCCAACATGGGGTTGTGAAGTCGAAACCAGCCACAGTAAGCGGAATCATTGCGATCTTGGCAGCGGTTATTTTAGGCATTGGATTCACCCCCAATACACTAGAATCCTTGATGCTGATGAGTTTCTGCACGGTGGCGACCGCCGGCGGTGTCAGTTTCTTGGTTGCTCGTGAGCCGGTATATGCCGCCCTTGGGTTTGCTACGGCCGTGCTATCGACTTGCGGAATTCTGTTTATGCAATCTGCTCTCTTTGTGGCGGCGGCTACCATGATTGTTTATGCCGGAGCGACCATCATCATCTTTTTGTTCGTGCTGATGTTTGCACAACATACTGATTTGAGAACTTACGATATCCAACTGACTAACCCGCTGTTGGCCGGTGCCATCGGGGCTGTTCTGTTAACCACGATTACAATGTGCGTGACTGGAGACAAAGCGTTCGCTTCGAACCAAGTCGATGCAACGCGGCCTTACAGTCAAGCGAGTCTTCCTGCGGAATTGCGGTCTGAGAAAGCGGAGGAGTTTTACCAGAAGACAACTCCTAGTGCGAGGCTTGTGCCGGGCACAACAGCAGGACTTGGCCGGGCACTCTATACGGACTATTTGATTGCAGTTGAGTTGGCCGGAACGGTGCTGCTGGTTGCGACGATTGGAGCACTTGCCTTGGCCCAACGAACAACGGAGGAGCACGCGTGAACGATATTTTGACTCAGAACTTGCTCGTCTTTGGCGGCATTCTTTTTGTACTTGGTATGGTTGGGTTTCTGACTCGCCGGTCGCTGATATTGATGTTTTTGTCTTTGGAGATGATGCTCTCGGGTGTCAGTATTAACTTGATTGCATTTTCTCGGCACCATCAGAATTTCCAAGGTCAAGTGTTGGCGATCATGGTTCTGACCATTGCCGCTTGCGAAGCTGCTATTGCATTGGCCCTTGTTGTTTCCTTGTTCCGACGCAAAGCAACGCTTGACATCAAAGCCTGGGACGAGTTGAGCGAAACGATTGTTCCAAAGGAGTTAGAAGCTTCTGTTTCGATGGAACATGACGAACAAGAATTCCCAAAACTCACTCCTTCCGGATTAGATCCGATGGAACTACCTGTCCCAGCCAACTTCGATGCTGTCACCGGCGAAATTGCCGAACGCATTAACGCTCGAACTCCGGAGGGCGTCACCCATGCTTAGTTTGTTCGCTTGGATGGTGCCGATAGCCCCGCTCGCGGGTTGTATCATTTGCACGATTATGGCTTTTCGTGGTGATCGCAAGATTGCTCACCTGCCCGCAATTATTTCGTTGCTGTTCTCTGCCCTCTTTACGATCTGCCTTGTCGCTTTCGGCGCTCAAGGCGACAGCGGGGCGACATTCGAGGGATATCGCTACCTCAATGTAGGCGGTTTGACGTTGGATATTTCGCTGAAAGTGGACACGCTGTGCTTGTCGCTTCTGACGGTCGTGACGTGTATCTCTGCCATGATTGCCGTCTATTCCAAAGACTACATGCACGATGACCCTGGGTTTGCGAGATATTACGCAGTCTTTTGCGGGTTCGTCTTTTCGATGACGATGCTTGTGTTGTCCCACAACTTGCTGATGCTCTATGCATTTTGGGAAGGTGTAGGAACCTGTTCTTATCTGTTGATCGGTTTCTGGTTCCGCAAACCGAGCGCTGCTCGTGCGGCTACGAAGGCGTTTCTTGTGAACCGAATCGCGGATTGCTTCTTCTTGTTTGGAATCCTGCTGTTGGCCTATACCGTCGGCCAAACGGAAATCGGGGCATCCAACGGTTTTTTTGCTCGCTTGAACTTCGATACTATTTTCCAAGCCGTTCCGTTTATTGTTAGGGATCATTCCGAGTTGCTGACTACGATCGGCTTCTTGTTGATGATTGGGGCGATCGGCAAATCAGCGCAATTTCCATTCCACGTCTGGTTGCCAGACGCGATGGAGGGTCCAACTCCGGTTTCAGCGCTGATCCACGCGGCAACGATGGTAACCGCAGGCGTTTACTTGATGGCACGCTTATCTCCGCTGCTTGAGTACACGCCTGCAGTGCTGAGCACCGTCGCCTGGTTGGGTGGAATCACTGCGTTCATCGCGGCTTGGATGGCGCTTTTCCAAGATGACCTCAAACGAGTTTTGGCTTATTCGACGGTAAGTCAACTTGGCTATCTGTTTATGGGTTTGGGTGCAGGCGCAATCAAGGAACTGATGGTCGTTGCGGTGGTGGCAGCCATGTTTCACTTGATCACCCATGCTTTTTTTAAGGCTTTGTTGTTTTTGGCTGCGGGCAATGTTATGCACGCGATGGGGGACGTGATCGACATGCGTCGTTTCGGAGGACTTCGGAAAGTACTGCCGAAGACCAACATCTTGTTTTTGATCGGTGCTGCAGCTCTTGCTGGATTGTTTCCGTTAGCCGGGTTTTTCAGTAAGGATGGAATTTTGGCTGTGCTCGCGGATGCAAGCAAAGATGGCGAATACGGAACACAGTTTTCGATACTGTTAGCGATCGGTTTTGTCACAGCATTAATGACCGCCATTTACACTTCTCGCGCCTACTTTACAACGTTTCTCGGAACAGAAAAGCTGCCGGCAGAGGCCGGACATCATGCACATGAGGCGACAAATGTGATGCTTGTGCCAATGGTAATTCTTGCTATTGGTGCGACCTTGGCAGGATTGTTATTGGGTCCCACCGGGGTTATCGCCAAGTACCTCGAACAAACACCTGCGTTGATGTCGCACGGCGAACATCATGAGCAATATTGGGTCATGGTTTTATCAGGTATTTTGGCGGTTGTTGGCATTGGCATCGGATACGCGTTGTCGAAAGTGGAACCAAGCATTGCGACCAGTAACGCATGGGCTTCCTTTGCTGATTTCGGCCGCAATCGACTGTATATCGATTGGCTCTACAATACAGCTTTCGTTGTTCCGTTGGAATGGTTTGCCAGGATCCTTGGTTGGTTCGACACCAACATCCTAGACAGTTTAGCAATGCAAATCGCTTCGGTCCCAAGACTTTTCGGGCTCATGGGGCAACGCGTGCAAAATGGACGTGTTCCTGGCTATTCTTTTATTACTGCTGTCGGGATTGCTGCCGTCGCTGTTTGGATCGCTACTCGATAACCTGCAAATCTCATGACGTTAATTATACCGCTGTTAATCTTGTTGCCGCTGTTCGTTGGGATTGGCATGTTCCTGGCTGGAACCAAAGCCGAATCGCTTGTCGGCTTGGCGCTTGGTGCCTCGGGCTTAGTACTTGCGCTCAGTTTGTTGCTGCTGTTTCAAGTTTGTGGTGCGGCTGTACCTGATTCCGCAACGAATGGTGCGACGATTATTGCTCGTGTCGGATATGCGCCCGATTGGCTCCATATTCGTTTGCCCGTTTCCGTGGATGGACATCCTATTTATTGGCATTTGCAGTTCGGAGCGGATGGAATTGGCGCATTGCTCGTCTTGCTGACCGGAATTGTGGGTTTCGTTACCATGATTATGGCGACGCACCAAATCCGTGAACGGTTAGTTAGCTACCTGGCTTTAATACTGATCACGCAATCCATGTTGCTGGGCGTTTTTCTATCGATGGACCTGTTGTCCTTTTATCTATTCTTCGAAGCCGTTTTGTTGCCGATTATCTTGCTGATGAATGGGTGGGGAAACAAAGCAGAGGCGCTCAAGGCTTCTCGAAAATTCCTATTGTACACATTGGTTGGGAGCGTCCCGATGGTGATTGGGCTAATCGGCATTGCGCTGCAGTCCGCAACACCTGTTCGACCATCGACCGTTTCGCTCGAACTGTTGTCTGCGATTGCCAAAGAAAGCCAGTTAGCAGCGATCAACGCATCACCGGGCGATGCTCTCAATTCCGTGTCCATTCTTGCAAGCAAAGATCAGTGGATCGTTTGGATTTTGCTGTTGGGATTTGGAATCAAGTTAGCGATTTTGCCCTTACATACTTGGTTGCCGACGACATACGCTGTGGCTCACCCAAACACAACCGCGTTGATTGCCTCTGTCGTTGCAAAACTTGGGGTGTTTGGCATCATCCGAATTGTTATTCCGCTGACGCCATTGGCTTTGTCGACGTATGCGCAGATGCTTTTCGGAGGGTTAGGTGCTGTTGCCATTGTGTACGGTGCGCTTGTGGCTCTATCGCAATCGGACATGAGAAAGGTCCTGGCATACAGCTCGATTAGTCACGTTGGATTCATAACCATCGGGCTGATGTCGATGAACAGCGAAGGCCTCAGTGGTGCTGCCATCCAAATGTTCAATCATGGAATCATCACTTGCAGCATGTTCCTGATTTTGGCGATGCTCGAACAAAGACGCGGCCCCGTGTCGTTGTGCGATGAAGATTGCGGGCTGGCGTCGATCTATCCGAAGTTGGCCGTGATGATGGTTTTCTTTACATTGGCGGGTGCGGGACTGCCTGGCTTGAATGGCTTTGTTGGCGAATTGCTTGCCATGACGGGAATGATTCGGGTATCCGGTCTGTTTACCGCCATTGCAGTTTTGGGAACGGTTTTAGGGGCTTGGTATGGCCTGAGAATTGTTCAAAGAGTCTTGTTTGGCAGCAATGGAGAGCACAAGTCCAAGGTCCATGCCCAGGTGAATGGCGACTTGAAAGCAACCGAGTTCGCACCTTTGCTCGCCCTGGCTTGCATTTGTCTTTTTATTGGAGTTCGACCTCAAGATTCGATGGATTTGATCGAGAACGACATTAAACGAATTGTGTCTGTGTCGGAACCAAGCGCGAAGTCCGTCCATTCTGAAATCGACCAATTGGCGCAAACACAACCATAAGACACCGGTAAACAGCTTACTTCGTGACAACGTGTAGCGTCGTCACTCCTTTCGAATTTGGCAATACTGTGGATACATTAGAAACAATCAAATCCTCATTAGCATTGATGGCACCAGCGATCACATTGATCTTGGGAGGTTCGTTGTTGCTGGCGGCTTCCTTGGTGCTAAAGTCCGGTAAAGCACGCGATGTGCATGGGCAACGCAACGGCATGGCTGTCGCATCTCTCGTGTTGCTCTTGGTTGCTGCAATTCTTGGATGGATACGGGTTGTTCCTGACGATTTGGGGCAAGGACTCTTTCGATTTGATGCGGCGGCATTGGCCTCTGAGCGACTTGCGCTTTTAGGTGGCTTGATCGTGATCTTGATGTCTTGGTCAACGGCACCTCGGGCACATTTGGGCGAGTACTACGGATGCTTGATAATCATGATTGGTGCCGTCCCGGTAGTCGGTGCGTCCAACGATCTTGTCTCTTTGTTTCTTGGGCTCGAATTGATCAGTATTCCGACCTACATCATGTTGGGAATCGTCAAAAATGACAATGCAGGTGCGGAGGCGACGATCAAATACTTTTTATTGAGTGCGTTTGCATCTAGCTTCTTTTTGCTGGGAGTTAGTTATCTTTACGGATTCGTTGGCTCGACCAACTTGCAGGTCATTCAAAGCAATTTCGCAACTGCAAACAGGTTGACTTCACTCGCCTTGGTGCTCGTCATGTGCGGACTGGCGTTTCGAGTTACGGCGGTTCCATTTCACTTTTATGCGCCGGATGTGTTTGAGGGTACGAGTCTTACCATGGCCGGCATCATGAGTTACTTGCCAAAAGTTGCTGGCTTTGTGGCTTTGATTCGAATCATGGGTACGGGCTTGAATAGTCAGACGCTTGAAATTGTGGTGCCAGTGTTGTTCGTATGTTCCGCCTTGACGATGTTCGTTGGAAACTTCTTGGCGTCTGCGCAGAACAATCTTCGGAGATTGTTGGCATACTCGAGTGTGGCGCACACAGGATATCTCATGTTAGCCATGACTGCGTTGCTACGGGAGAACGCTGACCCTAACGTGCTCTACTCCTATCTGGCTGCGTATGCCGCCATGACGCTCGGCTTCTTTGCTTGTTTGGGCGAGATCGAAGCGGCGGGTGGCAAGACGCAACTGGTCGGCGATTTGTCCGGTATGTTTTATCGACGTCCTGCGGCTTCCATTGGAATGACGGTTTGTTTGATCAGCATGATCGGATTACCGTTGACTGCGGGCTTTTGGGCTAAGTTCTTAGTGTTTATGGGGACGGTTGCTGCGGGAACCAAGGATCCGCTTAGCATCGCGATGGCCGTCTTGATGGCCTTCAACGCAGTGATTGCAGCCGGTTATTATTGGAGAGTGCTCAGCAAATTGTTTGAAACTAGCGATGCCTTTGTGCCGTTGCGAGTATTTCGTCCAAGCCTGTTTGTCGCATATACCATATGTGTCGTCCTCACAGTCGTTTGGTTCTTTGTGCCCGCTGTCATGTAGAAGCCGATGCTCGAAGTATGCGTTGACACAGTACAAGCTGCCAGTATTGCTGTTTTAGCCGGGGCACAACGAATTGAATTGTGCGAACGCCTAAGTGTTGGCGGCGTGACCCCAAGCGTCTCTTTGATCAGCGAAGTTAGAAAAGCTGTCAAGGTACCGTTGATCGTCTTGATACGATCCCGTGCTGGTAATTTTGAGTTTTCGGATGACGAAATCGAGCAAATGATTTACGAGTCGCAACATGCCATTCGGTTGGGTGCTGACGGTGTCGCAATTGGAGGGCTTCTTCCAGGTGGATCCCTTGACACTCGCTTTTTGAACTTGGTTGCAAGCTCGCAGCCAAAGTGCGAGCTGGTAATGCACCGAGCCTTTGATGGAGTTCGCGACCCGATCCAATCCATCGAAGACTTGATTGCGATCGGCTTTCGTCGAATCTTGACAAGCGGTGGACCGCTTAGGGCAATCGACGGCGTGAACAACCTCAAAAAATGGAACGAGTGTGCGTGTAATCGAGTGGAGCTTCTTCCAGCGGGCGGTGTTCTCGCATCCAACGCATTAGAAATTCTGACAGGCTCGCAATGCAGGCAGTTGCATGGTTCCTTCCGAATGCCAAACGATGGAAATCAAAACAACATGCTGCCAGACTCGATTGGCGTTCGGACAACTCGACAAATTTTAGATGATTATTTGGCAGTTCGGGCTAGAGCATAGCAGTCCATTGCCAAACGTTTATTCGCTACGTTGTGTATTCGGAATTGAACCGAACATATTCTGTGTTGAGATCTGTCGTCCAGTGCTTTGCCGAACCAGGGCCTAACCCAACGCGCAAATCGATTTCCGTTAGCTTTGCACCCTTGATAGATTTGCTGACGATTGACGCATCGAACGGGAGAGGTTCACCTCGACCAAAGAGAGGAATACCATTAATCTCAAGATCCGTGTATTCAGGGCGTATGGGCACACCCGCGTAGCCTGCCGCGGACACGATCCGGCCCCAATTTGGATCCCCACCGGTGATTGCTGTTTTGACCAAATTGCTCAATGCAATGCTCCTGGCGACAGCATCTGCATCTGCGTCGGTGTTTGCACCGCAAATTCGAATTTCGATTAGATGCGTTGCACCCTCCCCGTCATCTGGAATCTTCTTTGCCAATTCAATAGCCATCTCATCCAGTTGATTCGAAAATGCAATCTCCTCAATTCCTTCAATGGCTGGCCTGGCAGCCGTCGGTTGCGCTGCGAGCATTACCAGGGTATCGTTCGTGCTCATATGACCCTCAACGCTGATGCAATTGAAGGATTTGTTAGCCGCCGATTGCAATATTCGTTGTGCTTGCGCTGGTTCCATGGGTGCGTCGGTGAGGATGATAGCCAACATCGTTGCCATCTTGGGACCAATCATGCCCGCTCCTTTGCACATCCCAACAATATGCATTGTCTTCCCGCCAAGATCGAACTTTCGGTCCGCGATCTTGCGAGCAATATCCGTGGTGAGAATTCCATCGCATGCATTCAAGAACCCTTGCTCGTTGCCAGCCAGTTCTAGGGCTGCCGCACTTATACCCGCCGCAACTTTTCCCATCGGCAGGAATCGCCCGATCACACCGGTGCTCATCACCAAGAATTGATCCGCAGTCAAATTCCCTGTTGGGTCGACCGCGCTCGCAGCAAGCCTAGTCATTTCGACCGCGTCTTGGTGACCTCGTGTTCCAGTACAAGCATTTGCGTTGCCGCTATTGACCACTACACCTCGAATCGTATTCGATGGAGTTCGGCTGCGCGACACGACCACTGGGGCTGCGACGATTTGATTCGTCGTATAAACGCCCGCCGCAATACATGGCACGTCGGAAACAATGAGAGTTACGTCGCGTGCTCCCACGCGACTTTTGATGTTGCTCGACACGCCCGCGAAACGAAAACCTACAGGAAGATGAACCACGATTTCTCCAAACCCAAGCAACCAAAAATCAAATGACCAAGTCGGCGATGTAGAAACTGCCGTACGTATGCACTCGGTCGAGTTGGTGAAGCTTCTTTGCCAGGTCCGTATTGTAACGAAGAAGTTCAGGAAGTTTAACCAATTCACCGTTGCGTTTAACTTTGACGTCCTCGATGAACTCCGTGCGGAGTCCACCGGATCGCCAAAGGATTCGTGAGTTGGGTGCTGCTCTACTTAAAATCGCTTGCCATTCCGATTCAAGGAGCGGAAAATAGTGATCGCTGAGCCAGTCCATATGGTCTAGCAAGATGAAGCGAGAAATAGATCCATCGTGTTTCTCAAGGAAACCTTGAACCGAGTCCGTGGTCACCGTCAATCGGTCTAAATCGCCACTCTTCAGTTTTTCGAAGTTCTCTTGTTTCACGTATTCTGGGCAGCAATTGGGAGTGTACTTGCCGGTGATATAAACCCGCCAAAAGTAGTTGTCCTGAATTGGAACTTTTGCGAAAACCGCTTCCATCGAATCTTCAACAAATTGGACGACCCCGCCTGGGTATTGTTCATCAATTTGCTTGCGCTGAGCTTTTGGAACTCCAAGCATGCTCAAGGTGGTGTCGCGGTTCATGGCGAATCTCAAAGTCTTGGACCATATCTTTTCACGTGCCCTCGCGTAAATCTCCTGTTGGGCTTGAAGGGTCGGTGCCTCTAGGATTTCCAGTACTTCCGGGCGACAGCGGGCGACTCGATTGATGTAAATACCGATCATCCGAGCGAACGCTCCGGAGGTTCCTCGGAAGTAAAACGATTTGCGAGGGTTGTCAAAGAATCGTATCCAACGATCCCAGTACTTGCGACTCGTCGCCGATATCGATTGTCTGAGATGAGACGCGTAAACCGACTCAACGTTGGGCAGATAGCCCTGTCCAAACATTTGAAAAAATCGATCGTAGTCCAAATTACGAATCGCTGACGCTTTCAATTCCAACAAAGCGTTCTGCCGCGGATTCATGTCGACGGCATAGACGTGGCCAGCACCTGCGAGGAGATAGTCGAGGGCGTTGCATCCCGCAGAGGTAATAACCATCACTCGATCTTGTGCTGTAAGCTCCAACGCTTGTCGATCCAAGCGAGGGTCTTCCCAGCACGTGTTGTAAACCAAGTTATTGCCATGGACGAATTTGAATACACGTCCACTTACCCATTCGCTGATGGCCATCGACTGCTACTTCTTACGATTGTTCGGATTTGGATTGTTTGCGTCTGCCTTAGGGTCGGCGGCTTTGGGGTCGGCGGCTTTAGGGTCAACTGCTTTTGGATCGACTCCTGGCTTCTTTGGCGCTGCCCCTGCAGGTGCGCCACCGGCAGGGTTCAAGGGCGCTACTGGCTTCTTAACCCCCATACTGGGTTCCCGAATTTGCCCACCATCCACCGGGATGAACTGATTCATTTGGCTCATACCTGAGGATTCTTGTGTCTTGTTCCAAGGTATCGTATACGCGGCAAACAAACCGGACCGCATGTCGACCACGTAAATCAACGATGCAGCTGGCCTCACGTTGCTGCCCGATGCAACTGTTGTTGAAGCTCCGCTCACTAGTAAGTACTCAGGGTTCTTGCTTGCTCCAAGCAAGCCCTGGACGTTGGTCATAAACAATCCACCAAACTTTCCCATCCTAGGATAATATACCCAACCCTTTAAATCGCCCGTAACAAAATCCAAGGCAAAGAAACCTTCCGAATTTTCATCGACTTGTGCAGTACAAACGGCCATGTTCGACCCGCCATGGGAAGCGGATGCGGACAACAAGTCGGGATGGACTCGACCGGAAGGAAGAGCGTTCCAAGCCGATTGATTTAACTTGTCGCTGTCAACATTGGTCGACTGTCGGCCTGCGTAAAACGCGATACCCAAGAGCGATGTCAGGGCGACGCCTAGAACAACCCCACCCGCAATATAACTCATGTTGCAGCAGCGAGGTTTGACTGGTACGTCCACAATTTCTATTTGCGATTGTTCGAGTGCCATACATTGATTTCCTTGAACGGAAGAGACTTCAGCAGGAGAACATGACGGGCAAATGCCCAAAACCACACTTTAAGTGTACTCGACCGCCGCATTTGGAAAGCGGCGATTAAAAAATAGTTTATCGATTCGCGACTAGGCATTCACCTTTGTCGCCAATTTTGCGGCTTGTTCGCGTTTAACAAACCAAAGCAAGACAGGGGCAGCCACAAAGATCGAACTGTATGTTCCAACCAAAATTCCGACTAACAAACAAAATGCGAAACCGTGGATTCCCTCTCCCCCGAAAATGTACATCAGCAAGATCGCAATGATCGTGGTCGAGGACGTCAACAACGTTCGACTCAACGTTTGCGTAACGCTTGCATTGATCATTTTCTCCGTCAAATTTGGACTCTTGCCCTTCACTTCGCGGATTCGGTCGAACACGACGATCGTATCGTTGAGCGAATAACCGATAATGGTTAAGAACGCAGCAATAATCGTAAGCGAAACCTTGAAGTCTTCGATGAGCAGGAATCCAAACGGCTGGAAAAGCCAGTGGCTAATCGCAATGAAGGCCAGGGTGATTAACACATCGTGAATCAGGGCCACGACGGCAGCGATGCCATACGCAATACGTTGAAATCGGAACCAAATGTAAGCCACGATAAACACCAAGCTCAACAGCAGTCCTGCGATAGCTCGCTGCTGCATCTCGGTTGCAACTCGGGACTCGATCTTGCTAACCGATTGAAAAACAGGTTGATTTTGAAGTTTTGCCCGCAACTTGTCGGTAATTTCACTCGTCGTCTTTGCGTCGAAAGGGATCGAAACGATCCAGTCGGCATACCCAACTCCAGACTCGCGATTCCAGCCCGTCGCATTTTCAGGCTGCATTTCAATTTGCGCATCAACCAGCGTCGTGTTGACCGCTGCCGCCGCTTCGATGAACGCTTCGGAAACTTGTGCAGCATTCATTTTGGCTAAACCCGCACCTTTGCTATTCTTGAACTCGAGATCGACCGTTGTTTTCACAGCGACTTCTGTTGCCGCTTTTGTTTCGGTTGCTGACGGAGTTGCAGGTGCGGCGGCTGTGGGTACTTGGATCGCCTGGAATTCTGCGTTCGTTTTAACCTCCGCGTTCGTCTTTGCCTCAGGAGTTGCCTTTGCCTCAGCGGTTGGCTTTACTTCGGGCTCTTGAAACGAAACCAAACGCACTTGCCCTTGATTGGTCCAAGCATCCGACTGAGGGTCTGCCGTCGGTTTCACGAGCAAGTCAAACGTAACAAGTCTGGCCGGCGCATCACCTGAAAAACCTTTGAGCAATCGCGAAGTGACCTCTTTTCCATCCTTGATGGACACGTCTAGCTTGTAAACACTGTCCTTTTCGAAGTCCTTCATATCGACGCTGGTAAGCGATGTTTGGATTGGCAAATCTTGCTCGTCCTTGTCAAACGCTTTATTTGCAATCGCTCGAACTTTGTCTGGCGACAAACCTTTGTCCAATGAGAAAACAACCGAGGTGCCGCCATTGAAGTCGATGTCCAGAATCTGACGTCCGCGAATGGCGGTCGCAATCAATCCGATCGCGATCAAAATGAGCGAACCTGTGTAGCATGCGAACCGAAAACCCATGAAGTCGATATCGCCAGGGCCAAATAAGGCCCGCTTGCCTGAGTTGACATAGTTCGACATTCCGAGCCAAGCAAACTTCCAACGATCCGCAATTTCAAAAAGTTTGTGCGTTACAAAGACCGCAGTGAACAAACTAATCACCAAGCCGATGATCAACGTAATGGCGAAGCCTTTGATTTGCTCCGTGCCGACGAAATACAAAACAACCGCAGTGATCAGCGTCGTTAAGTTGGAGTCAAAAATCGTTGTCCAGGCTCGATCGAAACCGTTGCGAATGGCCATGCGAGTCGACGCTTTTTTCTCTGTCTCTTCTCGAATCCGTTCAAAAACCAAAACGTTCGCGTCGACGCTCATTCCGACCGAAAGCACCAAACCGGCCATCCCGGACAGAGTCAGGGGCTGCCGAATCAACATCATCACGGCGATGATCATTCCCAAATTGAGCAACAAACCGAGGGTTGCAATCACTCCGGAAAATCGATAATAGACAAGAACGAGTGCTATAGTCACGAGTAGCGACACAATGCTCGCGTAAGTGCTCTTGGTGATCGCATCGCGCCCCATGCTGGCACCGATCGAATTCTCGCTGATGGGCTCCTTGCTCAATGTTCCAGGAAGCGAGCCCGCATTCAAAATCGAGGCCAGGAAATCGACCTGCTTCTCGGTGAAGCTCCCTTCGATCAGTCCTTCGCCTGCGATGGTTGAATTCAAGTTGGGTGCAGACAATACAATTCCGTCCAACAAAATCGCCATTCGGCGTTTGAAATCGCTGGTTGGGCTTGGTAGATTCGCACCTGTGAGTTCGCGCATTTTCTGTGCGCCACCCACCGACATGGAAAAATTAACTTGATAACCACCCGTTCGCGAGAATTCCTTCTTTGCAGTTCGCAAGTCGGCTCCTGTGACTTCCGTGTAGGGCGAGCCGAACTTTTCAAGCGCCAACAGCACGTCCACGCTGGTGATGTTTTGGCTTGAGAGCCAGTTTTCGAAATCGTTCGGTTTGGCACTCATCGGAGGTGAAAGCAGCCGACCCGTTTGCGCGTTTCGAATCACATCGCCCGATTGATAGCCTGTAATCTCCCGAACGCCCTCTATTTCGACACCACGCCCAAGCGTTCTCCAAAGGCCAGCAAGACGATTGGCATTCGTGACTTTGTCGACGAGATAAACATTGCGATTCAAACGGATGTTCTGGTCATCCGAGTTGGCTTGCGCGGTCGCCACGTCGATTACGTCTCGATGATCGTTTGCATTTGCGACGATTCGGAATTGAAGAATCCCTGCATTGGTAATGATCTCTTTGATGTTGGCGATCTCGGTAGGATCCACATCGGGAATCGTGATTTCGATTTGGTCGTCGCCGATTGGGCGAATCAGGATTTCCTTGGTACCCGATGGGTTGAGACGAATCGAAAGTGGAACTTGGAAATCTCTTGCAACGACCTTTTGGCCTTGTCCATCGATCGCAGTGGATCGATCGATCTCGTAAATGAAATTCGTTCCCCCGATAATTTCCGGACCGTACTTGAGAGTGCCGGTTGCCAGGATGAACGCTGTCGAAAGGGTTGCAAGAATGATCCAGTAAAACGCAACATTGTGCGTAGGCATCTTCAACTGCTTCGACGCGAAACGGCTGAGAATGAACGGAAGCAGCACTGCACCAGCCATAATTCCCAGGCTTTTGAGTCCCTGTAACGCTGCGTCAAAACCGGTGACGGTACTCGTCCCATCGCCGAGCGACACCTGGGCGAACACTGATTGCAAAAAATTTCCAAACATCTGCTATTTAGTCCGTACGTTGGATTGAGAGAAGTTTTTTTGACTTCGCTTTAAAAGGGTTGTTCAAATATGGATATGGTTCGTGCGGTCGCTCAACTTAACACGGTTCGAATCGACATTCGATCGATAGTAAGTTTCGCATTCGAGTTTTCATCGACCCGCAAGGTGATCGTGCCGGCTTCGATGTTGATGTTGGATACAATGCCGTGAATTCCGGAGGTAGTCACAACACGATCGTTTTTCTTGAGGTTTTTGAGTCTCTCGACCTGCTCTTGCTGTTCTTTGCCGCCTGCTTTGGGCCGCAAAAACAATAAGTAGACGTAAACACACACTACCAGAAGCAATAGGTAGTTGAGTGGATTGGAAAAGAGCTCGTCCCATAGGTTTTGAGGCTTTTTCGGCTTCGAAAGGGGATTCTCAGCCCCGTTCGTTGCTTTTTTCACCCCAGTTTCCGCCGCAGCATCGCCAAATTCGGTTTTTGCTGGCGAACTTGCAGATGCGTCGCCCGTATCATTTGGGTCGGGGGCCCGGATGGTCGGTGTTACAGGCCCTTTTGTTATTTCTTCTTGGCCATGCAGTTGCAACGCCGAGTCGAAACACAACGTCAGAAACATTAGAAATACAAATGCAATACGGCCCATTTGGGTGGAGTTGATTTCTGGTGCTTACGCTTGGTCGGGATTGAAACAGGAAACCAAGCAGTGTAAGGGAGTGCAAAAATCGTCACAAGTCCAGACTTTCCAACCAACGCAAATACGTTGCACCTTGCCGGACGTTTTTCCGCTGGTAGTCAGGTCACAGCCGAGCGGCGCGAGTCGCCTGGTGAATTCCCGCGCGATTTACCCATCCTCACCGGACAGCTTGCGATGTTCCGCACCCAACGGCCGCCTAAACGATAAACATGGTCGAACACGGCCAAACATGACTAAATCCAGATGCAAAGGACTTGCTAACAAGCTATAGTTTTAACGGCTCAGGTGTATCCTTTAACCTTAGTCTTTGGGTGCGATTTATGTTGTGCGACGCGCCGCATTGTAGGAATCACGACGGCGGAGCGTCGTGCAACGAAGCAAACAACGGTGGAGCGTCGTGCAACGAAGCAATAGTCCAAGTGCTCGTTTGAACCTCGGTCAGGATTTTTTTATGAACTGTCGTTCTTTGTTAGGTTTTTTTGCATTCGCGATCGTTGCGCTGCTCGCTATAAGTTGCGCCGTTGGTCAAGAGCCAGCCGCCCCCGACAAGATCGACTTTGACCGCGATATTCGCCCGATCCTGTCCGAGCATTGTTTTGCATGTCACGGGCCCGACGAAAACAAACTCAAGGCAGGCCTTCGTCTCGATCGTCGCGAATCAGCCTTCACCGCGCGAGACTCAGGCGAGATACCGGTCGTTGCGGGCAAGCTGACGGAAAGCCAACTCATCCTACGTATCCGTGCCGTTGATCCAAACGAAATCATGCCGCCACCGGACGAAGGCAAGCCGTTGACTGGGACTCAAATTGCCTTGGTGTCGCGTTGGGTGGAACAAGGGGCAGAATGGACCGACCATTGGTCTTTGGAAAAAATTCGGACGCCACCCATTCCCGTCGCAGATCCCGCTATGGGAAAAACAGCCAATCCCATCGACGCTTTCGTACTTTCGAAATTGAAGTCTGCGGGCTTATCTCAATCGCCTCGCGAGGACAGAGAGCGGTTGATTCGTCGCGTCTCCCTGGATCTGACAGGTCTGCCCCCCTCGATTCAAGAAGTGGATAATTTCCTCGCGGATCAATCGGACTTTGCCTTCGAAAAGGTCGTTGACCGATTGCTAAAGAGTCCACACTTTGGGGAACGTCTCGCCCTCCCTTGGCTGGACCTTGCTCGCTACGGTGACACGAGCGGATATCACAACGATTCGCTTCGAGACATGTGGCTTTGGCGAGAATGGGTCATCCACGCGTTCAACTCCAACATGCCGTTTGATCAGTTCACCATCGAGCAGTTGGCGGGCGATCTGATTCCCAATGCGTCGATCCAACAACAAGTCGCCAGCGGCTTTCACCGCAATGTTATGACCAGCGACGAAGGAGGCTTGATCGATTCCGAGTATCGCAATCTCTACGTGGTGGATCGAGTTGCAACGACAGGGGTGACTTGGCTTGGGATGACGGTCGCCTGCGCCCAATGTCACGATCACAAATATGATCCAATCACTCAAAAGGATTTCTACCGACTCTATGCGTTCTTCAACAATGTGCCAGAGACTGGCAAGGACGGTGTTCGAGATCGCAACCCGAAACCGTTCTTGCAAGTCCTGTCGACCGCACAGCAGGAACAGAGGCAGCAATACAGTGCCAAGGTACAAGCTGCGGAGGCGGAGTTCGCCGCGTTGACCAATTCGCTAGTTGAAAAGCAAAGCATCTGGGAAAAAGAAGTATCCTCAGTTGTCCCTTCGGCTGTGCTTACGAAGCCCGATGTTCATTTTCCACTGGATGATTCAGGCGATGGTGTGGACGCGACCGGCCAACCCGTCAAGGGAGAACAGCATGACGGAGCAAAATTCGTCGAGGGGGCAGTCGGTGCTAGTTTTCAACCTGCAGGCAAACATTGGTTCGAGTATGGAGACCGATTTTCATTCGAAAAGACGGATGCCTTTAGCGTTGGCGCATACCTTTACTCGTCGCCCAAGGGGGGCTCACCGTTTGGGAAAATGGATGACAAGAATAGTTCGCTCGGTTGGGACGTCGAATTTCACGGACTGAGACCAAGCGTTCATTTGATTCACAAATGGCCCGACGATGCGATTCACGTTCAAGCAGACGAGGATCTGCCAGCAGATACGTTTACGCACTTTGCCTTTACTTACGATGGCTCTGGAAAAGCTTCTGGGTTGAAGCTTTACATCAATGGTATGTTAGCGAAGTCCACGGTCAGGAAAGACAACCTGCAGGGATCCATCCAATCAACGACGCCGTTCCACATAGGTCGGCGGGGAACGTTGGGGACTCCGTTCTACGGACGCATCGATGATCTCAAAGTTTACCGAAGCGAACTTTTGACCAACGAAGTCGCGGTACTAGGTGCGGGCGACTCGCTCAAGATCGCAGCGTTACCCGAAAAGGATCGCAGCAAAAACCAAAAGGAACAACTCGAAAAGTTCTATCGCCAAACACAAGCGCCTGAATGGAGTTCGCTCCAAAAATCGCTAGCGGAACTTAAGAAAACCAAGGATGATTTCGAAAATGCACTTCCCAACACGATGGTGATGTCCGAGATGGAAAAGCCGAGGGATACCTTTATCAAAGTGCGTGGCAACTACGATCAAGATGGAGAAAAGGTCACGCCTGCTGTCCCTGCATTTCTACCGCAGCTCGCACCGAATGCAGATGGCGTTCAGCCAACCCGGCTGCAGCTTGCACAATGGCTGGTTTCAAGCGAACATCCGCTAACGGCACGTGTCATGGCGAATCGCTGGTGGGCCATGTTGTTCGGCACGGGAATCGTTAAAACACTGAATGACTTTGGCTCGCAAGGGGAGCGTCCAAGCCATCCCGAGTTGCTTGATTGGCTTGCATCCGACTTGAAACGAGACTGGGACATCAAGCGGGCTATCAAACAAATGGTGCTCAGCGCTACCTATCAGCAAACCTCACGAGTGTCGCCGGCTTTGCAAATCAAGGATCCAGAAAACCGGCTTCTAGCTCGTGGACCTAGACAACGTCTCGACGCAGAACTGCTTCGCGATAATGCCCTTGCCATTTCCGGAATTCTCAATCCATCCTTGGGCGGTAAAAGTATCAAACCCGCCCAGCCAGAAGGAACCTGGGAAATCAATGAAATGAGTGGTTACAAGTATGAGAAATCCAAGGGTGCGGACCTGTACCGCCGCGGCTTATACGTTTATTGGCGGCGTTCAACCGTCTATCCTTCGTTTGTCACACTCGATGCTCCGACACGGGAATTTTGTGTTTCGCAGCGAGCCAAAACCAGCACCCCGCTTCAGTCGCTTGTTTTGATGAACGACCCTGTCTTCGTTGAAGCGGCGCGGGCGTTAGCTCAACGTATACTTGCGCAACCCAACCTCGATGACTCCGCTCGCATTGTCTACGCTTGGCGAGTTGCATTGAGTCGAACACCATCGCAATCGGAACTATCCATCTTGCTCGCGACCCTAAATAAACAACTCAAAACGTATCGTGACGACAAAGAGTCTGCCAAGAAACTGGCGGCCGTCGGCGATTTGCCCAAGGTCGACTCGCTCGACGAAAGCGATGTGGCAGCCTGGACTGCGCTGAGCAATGTTATTCTCAACCTCAATGAGACGATTTCGAACTAATGACAAACGATTTTCATAAATTAAACATTGCGACTCAGCGGCGAGTCTTTCTCCAGAACAGCTCGACGACAATCGGGGCCATGGCTCTCGCTTCGTTGATGAATCCCCGCACGATGGGAGATAACGCCTTGGGCGATAACGCCTTGGGTAATAACGGTTTGGCCGTGCCTGGCGCTATGAAGCAATTGCACTTTGCGCCCAAGGCAAAGCGGATCATCTATTTGTTTATGTCGGGTGCCCCATCGCAACTCGATTTGTTTGATCCGAAGCCAAAGCTCATCGAGATGACAGGGAAAGATCTGCCTGAGAGTGTTCGACTAGGGCAACGCATCACGACCATGACCAGCGGTCAAAAGAATCTCTTCTGTGTTGGATCTCCGTTCAAATTTCAAAAGTACGGTAACTCAGGAGTGGAGGTCTCGGAACTTCTACCGAACCTATCCAAGATCGTCGATGAGTGTACGTTCGTCCGTTCGATGAATACGGACCCCATCAATCACGATCCGGCGGTTACATTCTTCGCAACCGGCAATCAACAACCGGGGCGCCCCACCATGGGGGCTTGGTTGGCTTATGGTTTGGGTAGCGAAAATCAAGACTTGCCCTCCTTCGTTGTCCTGACAAGTGGCGGCGGCGGCCAGACATTGCAAACGCGATATTGGGGAAACGGTTTCTTGCCAGCTCAATACGGTGGAGTGCAATTTCGTAATGCTGGCGACCCCGTATTGTTTGTCTCGAACCCGCCTGGCGTGAGCGGCAATACAAGAAAAGAACTGTTGAATGCAACCAACGAATTGAATCAATTGGCATTAGGAGATCTTGGTGATCCGGCCATCTCGGCACAAATCGCGAACTATGAACTTGCCTTTCGAATGCAGGCGAGCGTGCCGGAACTCACGGATCTTTCGCAAGAGTCCAGCAAAACACTTGAGCTCTACGGGGCAACGCCGGGTAAGCCTTCCTTTGCAAACAATTGTTTGTTGGCCCGTCGACTTGCCGAACGCGGCGTAACCTTCATTCAATTGTGCCACCGCGACTGGGACCATCACGGCGGCTTGCCCAAGGGCTTGCCAACGAAATGCGCCGAGACCGACCAAGCGTCGGCTGCATTGATCCTTGATCTTAAACAACGAGGGCTACTCGACGACACGATCGTGGTATGGGGAGGAGAATTTGGCCGGACTGCCTACAGTCAAGGCGATATCAAGCCCGATAATTTCGGCCGCGATCATCATCCCCGTTGCTTTACGATTTGGATGGCGGGGGGAGGATTGCGTCGCGGTTACATACACGGCGAAACGGACGAATTCGGCTATAACATTACGCGAGATCCAGTTCACGTCCATGATCTACACGCAACGCTTTTACACCAATTAGGCATTGCGCACAAGAAATTGATTTACCGCCACGAAGGTCGCGACTATCGACTGACAGACGTATCTGGCAATGTGATACAGCCACTATTGAGTTGACACGGCTGGTTCTAAGCACATCGGTATGAGTCTTCGAGTGAAACAAACTCTTAGCCGTTGGGCGATAGCCCCGGTTCTCGACGAATGTCGAGCAATTGGAAAACCGGGGCTATCGCCCAACGGCTAATTGGGTTGAAAAACAGTTGCGGATGTACTTAATTCGAATGCCTCACTCCGCTTGATTGTTGAACAGCTCTATTTGCCACCGATGCAAAACAAGTGACTTTCGCCGCGAGCGAAGATCTTGTCGCCAACAATGGCCAATGAGCCATCGATCGTTTCTCCCAGCGCATTGGTCGAAACAATCTCAAGATCCTTGCCGTGCTTGACGACGACTGTCGTTCCATCTCGACCTGTGAAGTAGATGTGATTGTTGGCTGCAACTGGCGAAGCATACAGATCGCTCAATCCGTTGAGTCGCTTTTGCGAAATGATCACTTCCCCGGTTTTTGCATCCAAACTTGAGATGAGGTTGTTGTTGCCTTTGTTCAAATAAAGCTGGCCTTGGTAGAGAGTGGCCGACGGCACATAGGGAGCTGCCTCGTTGTTTGACCATGCAACTTGCTTCGTGCCGGTGACGTCACTTTCCGAGTCCAACGCAATACTTAGAATTGCGTTGCCTCGGTAACCCGTCATGCAGATGACGTGATCTCCAAAGAGAATTGGCGATGGGATCGGATTGTTGACTTGTCCTCCACACTCCCAGATTTGTTTGCCGGTGGACAGGTCATAACTGCGCACGATTTTTCCGTTTGCAATGACTTGGGTTTTGCCTTTGTAATCCACGATCAGTGGCGTAGACCAACAAGTCCCTTCACTGCGGGCTGTTCGCCAAACTTCTTCGCCGGTAACGGCGTTGAGAGCCACGATAAAAGACTCCCCTTCGTGATCCCAAGGCACAATGAGTTTATCGCCGGCAAGCGTTGCCGAAGAACCTTCGCCGAAGGAGGCGGCGGTCCGCATCTTTCCGAAGTCCTTTTTCCACTTCATATCACCTTGCATATCTAGGCAATAAATACCTCTCGATCCAAAGTCGACGTAGATGTGCTTACCATCCGTGCACGGCGATGAGGATGCATAGGTGTTTGTTCGATGGCCACCTTCATGCGGTACATCTTCTGCAACAATCTTTTCCCACAACTTTTTTCCCGTAGCGCGGTCATAGCTGATGACCATGAATTGGTAGTAATTCGTCGGTGCTGCTCCGCCGCCAAAACCGCCACGACCACCACCTGGGCCGCCTCGTCCGGGTCCACCACCTGGCCTACCTCCGGGTCTACCACCACCTGGGACTCGATCTGTTCCCGGAGTAATTCCCGGAGCAACAGGTGCAGCCACTTGTTCGGCTACTGCCCCCTCCTTTACGCGATCTGTTTTCAACGCGGATAAAACGATGACTTGGTTGTCGTGAATGATCGGAGTCGAACTCCCTTTACCCGGCAAGACTGCTTTCCACGCGATGTTTTTTTCTAAACTCCACTCGATGGGTGGATTCCCAATTTCGACGGAACCATTTTTATTTGGTCCTCGCCATTGATCCCAATTCATTTCTTGAGCGATGGCCGACAGACCACTAACACTTGCCAGAAAAGCAACCGATAACAGGTATTTCATATTCCAAAGCTCATTTAATCCAGGATTTGAAACAGTTTTCACAATCGATCTGCTGATTTGCAGCGCTTCAGACAACCCAGGTTTTCATGCAAAGTTTCGCTGTGAAGAGAAAGAAAATCTCGCGCGTCTATCGCTAGGTTTATTGAAAATCCTTCTCGGGATTCGTCTTGAGATGGCGAAACTTCTCCAGTTGTCTTGTGTTCAACTTGGTGCGGTAACATCTTCCGTTGCGGTTAAGGTGTCACAGACCCACAATCCGTAATTCGTACCTTTTTATCCCAATAAAATTGCTTTGACGCTCAATTCCACTACAGAGCTTTTGTTTATTGCCCTTTGCGCTAGCTGGTTTCTGTTGGCACGCAATATTTGGAGGATCCTGTTCGTTCGAGCCCGCCGACCGTGGCTCGATGCTGCGGAAGTCGCAATCGGATCGGTAGCGATTTGCTGCATCTTTGTCGATCTTCTGGATGGTAGTCGTGTTCGGTTTTTCGGTACTCGACTCGTGCTGGCTAATCTTGGATGCTTGATCTTCGTCATTTCGCTCGGTTCGATTTTTATTAAGCTGCTTTCCCAAACACAAGAAACGAGCACCGCTTCGTACCGAATGGCGACTTGGTCTCTGGCGTTGTTTGCAATTACGATGGGGGCTTGGTCTTTTTCGCGATTGCAAGACCCTTTGTCGAACTTCAATTCATTTGGTATTGGAGAGGTCTCGCCAGGGTTCGTTGTTTCCGAGAATGAGTTTTACGCTCTGACCGATCTTGGCGAGAAGATCGATCTGTTTAACTTCTCCGTCGAGAGTCAGCTTTTTGAAGAATACGCTAAGGATTTTGATGTTCGGTTTCCCACGTTTACGTCGACATTGATCCATCGAGGAGAGGCTGATAGCTCATCGAACTGCCATGGTTGGGTGTTTACTGGGGGCAGATTCCTGTTGCGTGGCGAAGGGGTAGAACGGATTCTCCAAGGCAATGGTTACTTTGTAGTCTCGACGCCATCGGCGGGAGATATCGTCATTTATCGGAATGAGAGCGGTAACATTCTGCATACGGGATTGGTTCAAGGTGTCCTCAACGAAGGGACAGTTATTATCGAAAGTAAGTGGGGAACAGACCAACGATTTCTCCACCGTCCAGAGGACCAACCTTACTCCACTTCGTTTGCGTACTATCGCTCCGATCGCACAGGGCACCTTATCGACGTTCGACAATCCTCGGGCCTTGACATTCAAGATGATTAACCGATAAGTCCAGGAACGACTTGTCCGTGTACGTCGGTCAATCGATAACGACGACCTTGGAACTTGTAGGTTAGTCGTTCATGATCAATGCCCAGCAGGTGCATCATGGTTGCCTGCAAGTCGTGGATGTGGACTCCATTTTCGGCAATGTTGTAACCCAACTCACAGGTTTCGCCATAAACCGAACCCGCATTGATTCCTCCTCCCGCCATCCACATCGTGAAACAACGTGGATGATGATCTCGGCCAAAGTTCGGCTGAATTTTGCCTTGGCAATAGTTGGTTCTGCCGAACTCGCCTCCCCATACGACGAGCGTGTCGTCCAACATTCCTCTTTGTTTCAAATCCTGTATGAGGGCCGCTGCCGGTTGATCGGTCTCTTTGCAGATAGCTGGCAACATATTAGGTAGCCCGCCGTGATGATCCCAGTCCTGATGATAGAGCTGAATAAAGCCAACACCGCGTTCGGCCAGTCGTCTAGCCAACAGGCAATTTGCCGCGAACGTGCCTGGCTTCTCCACATCCGGCCCATAGCTGTCCAACGTCGATCGCGATTCATTGGACAGGTCGGCTGCTTCGGGAACGCTCGATTGCATCTTATAAGCCATTTCGTAATGTTCGATCCGATTCTGAATCTCGGTGTCGTGAGTGTCTGTTAGCTTCTGCTCATGCAACTCTCGAAGCCGATCCAGCATAAGTCTTCGACTTTCGCGACTTACGCCATCTGGGTTCCCGAGATAAAGCACTGGGTCTTTGGCTGCTCGCAATAGAACGCCTTGATGTCTCGTTGGAAGAAAGCCACTCCCCCAAAGATGGGCACCCAAAGGCTGTCCACCTTTGTCCTTGGTTATTAAAACGACAAACGCTGGCAGGTTTGCATTCTCTTGCCCAAGTCCATAACTCAGCCAAGATCCAATGCTGGGTCGGCCCGCGATTTGTGTTCCCGTTTGAAAGAAGGTGACTCCCGGTCCATGATTAATGGCCTCGGTAAACATTGATTTCACAAAGCAAATATCCCCGGCGTTCTTGGCTGTGTGAGGGAGAAGCTCGCTGATCCATGCCCCAGATGGACCATGTTGCGCAAACTGAAAGGGCGATCCAACCAGGGGAATCGAGGATTGATTTCCAGACATGCCAGTCAGACGCTGTGTGCCTCGCACCGAATCGGGTAACTGTTGGCCGTGAAGATCAATGAGCGATTTCTTGTAATCGAACAAATCGAGTTGCGATGGCCCGCCGGACATGAAAAGGTAGATCACTCGTTTCGCCCGAGGTTGAAAATGAGGCTTCCCCAAGATTCCGCGATCCGTTGCCGGGCTTGAATCCTCTGCGATTGCTTCTTGGGCCAGCAATTTCGATAGTGCCAATCCTCCCAAGCTCAATCCAGCATTGCCAAGGAACGTCCGGCGGTAGGAATCAGCAGCAAAAAAAGCAGGCTCGGTTTCAGGTGGGTTGGTCATGATAACTTTCAACTCGGAATTCAATGCTCGGCGTTAGCGTTTGACTACACAATAGTCATGATTGAGCAGGGCTTGCACAAGGATGGTAGATGCCGCTGCCTGCGCCAAGGGGATTGCTTCGTCGCGAGGCGCGTTGCCGATTTTCACCAGTTTCTCCGCTTCTGCGGAATGGCTTTGGTAATACTCAAGTTGCTCTCCATAAAGTTGAACAAGAATCTCGATTTCGCGCGGACTCGGTGTATGGCTCAAACAACGTTGGTAACCTGCCTCAACCATCTTGGCAACGTTTCCTTGATGGTCGCGGAGAAGCGATTCCGCACAAACGCGAGCCGCTTCCACATACTGTATGCCATTGAGCATGATCAGAGCCTGCAGCGGCGAATCGGTTCGCTCCCGTTTTGCAGTGCAAACTTGGCGCCGCGGTGCATCAAAAGCCACCATGGCAGGCGGTGGCCCCGTGCGACGCCAATTGGTGTATAGGCTTCTTCGATAAACAGTGTCATCCTTTAGCGTTTTCACCGGCTTGAAGGATTCTGACATCTCATAAGGATTGACGGGAGGACCACCCATCTTGCGATTCAGAAGTCCTGAAACAGCCAATACGTTATCGCGGATCATCTCCGCCGGTAGTCGGTACCTCGGTCCTCGCGCCAACCACTCATTGTCCGGATCATCGGTCATCAACTGTTCCGTAGAAATGCTTTGCTGTTGATAAGTCTGGCTCATGACAATTGTTTTGACCAATCGTTTCATGTCCCAACCGCTGTCGATCAAATGCAAGGCCAACCAATCGAGGACCGCTGGATAATGTGGACGTGCTCCTTGGCTCCCAAAGTCCTCCGAGGTTCGTACAAGACCGCGACCAAATAGACTCTGCCAAACTCGATTCACAGTCACACGAGCTGTCAACGGATGATCTCGAGCAGTAAGCCACTGTGCCAATCCAAGTCGGTTCTTGGGTGCGTCCACCGGGAAAGGGGATAATGCCTTGGGAGTTCCTGGACCAACCTCGTCGCGTCGCTGATTGTATTCGCCTCGAATCAGGGTGTAGGCTTTCTTGGGTTCGGGTAGTTCTCGCATCACCATGATTTCTTGAACAGAGTCCGCAACCTTGGCGTATTCCCCGCGTGCAACACTTAGTGCCGCCAAATGCTTGATCCATTCGGGATCCTGTGTCGATTGAAAGAAACCAAGCAGCATTTCGCGATCCTTGTCGGAAAGTTCCGCCGTGGATTTCGCAATCAGGTCCAAGGCAATCTTTTCGTCGAACAGCAACAGCGCCTCGATGGGCACAATCTCACGGCCGAAGACGCGAAACTCATCGATCGCTCCTCCTTGAAAGCCTCGGTCGCGAAATCGCTCCCCAAGTGCGATATTGTCACCTCCACCGCCAGTTATCTCTTTTGTTAGTTTGTCTTTATCGACTCTTGTGTCAGCGAGGTGCCCGTCAACGAAAATCCTAAGACCATTTGCTCGGCTGCTTCCATCGGAAACAACAACAACGTGCACCCAAGTTTCGACCGGAATCTTATTCGTGGTTGCGATGGAAATGGCATTGCCGGGCCAGAAATGAATCAACGACCACTTCAATCGTCCCTCCTCAATCAAGAGTTCGTACCCGCGGCTTGCGGCATCCGTCCAAGCACGCGAGCGATGAAAAACCACCGCTCGCTCCTTCTCGTTGGGCGTCTTGAGCCAAAGCGAAACACTGAACGGTTCGTGACGTGCAAAATTACCGATCGGCAAATCGACCGAGTCGTCTCCGGTGAACTCGACGGCATTGACCATTTTGCCCGCCACGATTTTGTTTGCGCCTTTCAGAATTGCAGGTTTGTCAGCCGCAACTTGATTGACAAGTTTGTCTCCCACCCGCTCGTCAAACGAAAAATGTCCAAGCTCGCCGCGCAACAGGCCCATACTGCTTGGAACGCCGCTCGAATCGCCTTTCGCCAGCCATTCCTCGAATGCTTTTCGTTGCGAAGTACGAATCGATGCTGACGCCGTCTCAAGCTGATCAATGGGCTCTTGCAGCATTGCCAACTTTTCTTGGGTGGCGGCGCTCGTCAACCGAAGCGTAGGTGTGGGCGGTGAGTTTGTAAAATAGGAGTATAGGCCTGCTTCATCGATATTTTGAAACATCGAAAAAAACTGGTAGTATTCCTTTTGGGAGATCGGATCGAACTTATGATCGTGACAACGAGCGCACTCAAAAGTCAGGCCAAGAAAGGCGGTGGCGAAAGTCTGCACTCGATCGCAAACATACTCCACCCGATACTCCTCCTCGACGCTGCCCCCCTCGGTCTCTTGTTGGTGTAAGCGATTGAAAGCGGTGGCTAGAATTTGTTCGTCCGTCGCATTGGGGATCAAGTCTCCCGCGATCTGCCACCGTATGAATTGGTCGAAGGGCAGGTTCGCATTGAGCGCGTTCACCACCCAGTCGCGCCAAGCCCACATATCGCGTTCTCGATCTACTTGGAATCCATAGCTGTCAGCATATCGCGCTACGTCGAGCCAATCCGTGGCCATGCGTTCGCCATAGTGCTTCGATTCAAGCAGGCGATCCACCAATTGCTCATAGGCCTTTGGCGACGCATCCTCGATAAAGTTCTTGACGTCCTGCGGCGCCGGTGGCAAACCCGTGATATCGAAACTAAGTCGACGAATCAATGTCGATCGATCCGCCGGAGGTTGTTGGGTCATTCCGCGTTTCGCGAGGGAATCGCGAACCATTGCATCGATCGGTTGGTACTGCGGATCGGAATCGGGAATGGGAACGGCAACAGGCTGAAGCGACAGGAACGACCAATGCCCTTCATAGACAGCCCCTTCCGAAATCCACCGTTCGAGGATTGCAATATCCTTTTCGGAAAGACGGCCAATCTTGGATTCGGGGGTTGGCATTTGCTTGTCTGGATCGTGCGAACGAATTCGATCCAAGAGTTCACTTTCTTGTGGCTTGCCGGGAACAAACGCGTTGGATGAAATCGCTTCTTCGCGTTCGTCCAACCGTAAGTCCGCCTTTCGCACAGCCGCATCGGGTCCATGGCAGAAAAAACACTTGTCCGACAGAATGGGCCTTACATCTTGATTGAACCGAATGGGTTCTTCGGCGTTC